>ENA-ORIT01000123-ORIT01000123.1-human-gut-metagenome-genome-assembly--contig:-NODE-123-length-23421-cov-6.33253_pt1 | contig 23421 bp, 15 predicted proteins | sample MGYA00243032_ERZ508750 | MGnify/ENA primary metagenome ERZ508750 (study PRJEB26277, sample SAMN04329802) | human gut metagenome | biome: human-associated habitat | host: Homo sapiens | place: USA... | reverse complement strand
ATTTGATTAATAAGATACGCATTCGTGCCCGGAACTGAGCCTTTGTAAAGGAGTTCATCGACCTTTCCAAATAAGCGGCCTACTACCTTGTCAATCCTTATCCTGCTGATGTCTGGAATCAGGATTATGCCCGTCAGGCCCTCCGTTGGGAAACACGTCTGGAGAAGGCTTTGGAAGGTGAACGTTTCTTCGACCTGGTCCGTTGGGGCATAGTGGAAACAACCATGAACAAGTACATTACCGCGGAGTCAGACAATCGCATTTATTATGCCAATGCGCACTTTACGGGTGGAAAGGATGAGTATTATCCGGTTCCGAACAATCAATACGGATTTTCTGGAGGCAAGTATGTACAGAATCCCGGTTATGCTCCGTTCAACTAATTATATTTTGAAATGAAAACGCACGGGAGGGGAAACGTTTGTTTCCCCCTCTTCCTTTAAACAATCTTTTATTATGAAACACTTTGCCTATTCTATATTGGGCTGTCTATTGCTTTCTTTGAATGCAGCTTTTGCTCAAAAAACATGGTCGTTTGACGGGCAGGACCCCTTACTTTCCAGTGACGGCAAGTCATTGTTGAATTTGTACACTATAAAGGAAATACCGGAATTTGTTACCGGAGTCGAAGGTAAAGCCCTTCGTACAGACGGGTATTCCACTTGGATGGATACAACCACGGAAGGAGATGTTTCGTCGTTGTCCGGATGGTTTGCTCTGGAATCTTATCCGACGGATACTGCTGCCTTTATGGGAATCAGAGACATGGCAGGAACATCTGTAGCGGTATGTGTAGACCGTTATGGTGAGTTGCTGTTGGGAATGGGGCAGAATGGCTCATACTCTTACTGTTCATTAAAGACAAAAGTCGACCGTTTCAAGTGGCTGCATGTGGTCCTTGATTTAAGTAATGAATCGGTTTGCCTGAATGGGCAGAGGATGAGTGTAGAGGTATGGCCCCGGAACTTGCAAGATGGTGAAATGATGCTTCGGGTAGGTAAGGATTTCAGGGAAAAGAAGGTTTGGATGTACGATGTTACGGCTATAAACGGGTTGATTGACGGGATAAGCCTCACTCCCTTTTCCGATGATTCGTCTGCATGGAGAGACGAGATTGCCTTAGGATTGAAGAAGACTCCGGTTTTGGCTATTCCGGAAACCCGTTTTGCGAAGGACTTCAACCGTCCCCGCTATCATCTGTTACCGGCTGCCAACTGGACGAATGAGACGCATGGTTTACTTCTTTATAAAGGTAAATATCATATATTCAATCAGAAGAATGCTTCTGCAATCTTCCTGGGACAGATAAATTGGGGACATTTCAGCAGTCCCGATATGCTTCATTGGACGGAGGAAAAGCCGGCTTTGACTCCTGATGCTGCTTATGACAAGAATGGAATATGGTCCGGGCATGCTGTTATCAATGATGACGGTATCCCCCAGCTGATATACACAGCCGGTGGAGACAAGATGGGAGTGGGTATTGCTTTTCCAAAAGATACTGCGTTGATAGAATGGGAGAAATATGCGGGTAATCCGGTTATTGCCGAGAAGCCTGCCGGATATACCCGTACGGACATGCGTGACCAGTATGTCTGGAAAGAGGGTGATGTCTGGTATATGATTATCGGTTTCGGCATTGAGCCACGGGGCTGTGCTGCATTAGAAATCGGCGGACGTGAAGAGACGGGATTTTGTACATTTGCTGCTTGAGGGCAATCCGGAAGTGGATGACTCCGGTATTTTCTGGGAAATGCCGGTCTTTAAGAAGATGGGCGGCAAGTATGTTCTTTTGGTGAATAGGGTTCCTCATAAAGGCATACCTGCGCGTTGCCAGTATTGGATAGGAGATTTCAAGAATGAAAAGTTTATACCGGACAATCCGGTTCCTCAAAATCTGGAGGTCATCAACCGCTTGCTGTCCCCTTCTGTTGTGGAGACTTCGGAAGGGGATGTTGCTGCCATTGCCATTATACCCGATGAAATAGGAGGGGAGGCCACTTATGAACAAGGATGGGCGCATCTCTATAGTATGCCCAGAAGATGGCAGCTGAAAGATGGAAAACTATGCCAAACACCCCATCCCGTAATGAAACAATTGCGTGAACAATCCACGGTTTATTCCAGGCAGGCATTGACTGCTGCGAAACCGCGCATTGTGAGCAGAAGGGAACATCAGCTTGAAGTCAAGGCGACTTTTTATCCCGGTGACGCAAAACGGTTTGGATTTACATTGTGTAAGAATCCGGATAATAGCGAATATAGCCTGATGTATTATGATGTGGAAAAGGAGGAACTTATTGTGGACCAGACGCATTCTTCCTTGCGTGCACACATTCCTTTGAAGCTCCGCAGGGATCGGTATCGGTTGGATACAACCAAGCCGGTGGAGATTCGTCTGTTTATAGACGGTTCTGTGGTGGAAGGATTTATTAATGATGAGGATGCATTCACCACAAGAATCTTTCCTCTGAAAGAAAACAGTACGCTATTGGAACTATTCTCTGACGGAAATACAACGGAAGTTGCTGCCGAAGTTTGGAGACTGAAAGATGCAAGGGTAAAGATGAACTTTTAATGAAAATACAGAAAATGAAGATACCGACTATATTGGGTGCACTTTTAGTGGCAGGAACATTGTCTGCCGGTGCACAAATGAATTCAGACAGTTTATACAAAGAGCCTTATCGTCCTCAGTATCATTTCAGTCCGGAGAAGGGATGGATTGGTGACCCCTCGGGATTCATGTACTATCAGGGTAAATATCATATGTACTGGTGGGGCAAAGTCGAATCTACAGATTTGGTACATTACCAACAGATAACCCCTTATGCCATGACCGGAGCAGATGACAATATCAGTTACTTCACCGGTTCTGCAGTCGTAGACAAGAACAACACTGCCGGTTTCGGCAAAGGTGCTTATGTGGCGGCTTACACCGTTTTTGAGAAGGACTCCAAGAAACAAGCGCAGGGCATCTCTTTCAGTCATGACGGAAAGACATTTCATTATTACGAAGGTAACCCGGTTCTGGACCTTTGGAGTACGGAATTTAGGGACCCTACCGTCTTCTGGCACGAGCCGACTCAAAAATGGGTGATGGTTGTAGCCAAGGCCCTGGAGAAGAAAATCAAGTTTTATACCTCTCCTGATTTGAAAAACTGGACTTGGACCAGTGATTTCGGCCCTGCCGGTGACAGTGAAAAGTCTTGGGAGTGCCCGGATTTATTCCAGTTGTCGGTTGACGGGGATTCTGACAAGAAAAAGTGGGTGATGGTCGTATCTGTAAACTGGGCGCAAGAACAATACTTTATAGGAGACTTCGACGGCACTTCTTTTAAGCTGATGGATAACCATCCTGCAGAGCCTCTATATGTGGACAAAGGGCTGGACTTTTATGCATCCCGTACATTTCAGGATTTTGACGGAACGTTGGATTCCAAAATTTCGATGGGCTGGGTTGCAACCTGGGACTATGCACCGGTAGCTCCATCGAAGTATGGGAAGGGCTTTTGGTCCATTCCCCGCAACCTGGAACTGAAGACATACAAGGAAGGCGTGAGGCTGGTGCAGAAGCCGGTGGAACAGTTGCAAACACTTCGCCATAAGCCTGCATCGGTGAAACGTGCTTTATCGGTGGGGACACAGAGGTTACCCGGCTTTGTTCCCGATAAGAATGTCTACGAACTCGATGCTTCGTTTTCTACTGACGTATCCAACACCTTTGGCTTGAATTTGTGTGTGGGTGAAGGGCGCAAAGTGGTGGTCAGCTATGATACGGATTCACATAATCTGGTGATTGACCGTACCCATTGCTCCGATGTGCAGATTCCTAAATTCAGCCGTATGGCATATGCCAGGGTGGAACCGGTAGATAATAAGATACATTTGCATATATTTGTAGACAAATCGAGTATTGAAATCTTTGCCAATGACGGGAAGGATGTATTCACATTATTAACCTATCCGGGCGAGGCTCAAACCGGTATCGAACTTTTTGCGCAGAAGAAGGGGACGAAAATGGAGTTGGATGCCTGGATGCTTAAATCAATATGGAGATGAGGAATTTAATTTGTGTTATTTTAGACTGAATGTAACATTTGTAGTATGCTTTGAAACAAAAAAGATAGTCTCCTGCTGCTTGGTGGCGTATCTTTGCATGGTAGAAAAACATAATTAATTTAATACCAACAGAAACATGATTCATTTAAAAGACTTTTGGCGGACAATCAGAAGGACGCTTACCGTATTTATATTAGGAACTACCGTGGCTGTCTTCACATGCCAGGCCATAAATCCTCCTTTCGTGATTAAACATCTGGGTGACGGACAGAGTATCGTCCAAATTGACGAGCAGAAGAAGTTTTTGCTGCTGCCGGTGGAAGAGGCTTCTCCGGAGGCAAAATTGTATATGATAGCAGACAATGATGTTGTACGCAGTATGAACGTGCGATTGGCAGTCAATAAGGTTGACTATTTTGTTCCGGTCGATTTGACTGGCTTCGATAATAAACATCTCTCTTTCAACTTCCAGCTTATTTCGGATTCGGCCTTATGCTGGGAAGAAATGAAACTGTCGGATGAATTCGATGTTTCGAACCGGGAGAAGTTCCGTCCGGTGTATCATTTCAGCCCGGCTTACGGTTGGATGAATGATCCTAACGGAATGTTCTACAAAGACGGGGTTTACCATTTGTTCTACCAGCATAATCCCTACGGCTCCATGTGGGGGAACATGCATTGGGGACATGCCACCAGTACGGACCTCGTCACTTGGGAGCATCACGGAGATGCCATTTCGCCCGATGCGCTGGGAACAATATTCAGTGGTTCTTGTGTTGTCGACAAGGATAATACGGCCGGGTTTGGTGCCGGTGCCGTCATTGCTTTCTACACATCGGCAAGCGACCGCCAAGTACAGAGCATGGCCTATAGCCTTGACAACGGAAAAAACTTCAAGAAGTATGCGCGAAATCCCATCCTGACTTCCACGCAGCGCGACTTCCGTGACCCTAAAGTCATCTGGCACGAAGATACCAAGAAATGGATTATGGTTCTTGCCGTAGGGCAGGAAATGGAGATATACTCTTCTGCCGACCTGAAGAACTGGACGCTGGAGAGCAAATTCGGTGAAGGACAAGGTGCTCACGGCGGAGTCTGGGAGTGTCCCGACCTGCTTGAACTGCCGGTTGAAGGTACGGAACTGAAGAAGTGGGTACTCGTCTGTAACCTCAATCCGGGCGGACCGTTCGGTGGCTCTGCCACACAATATTTCGTAGGGACATTTGACGGTAAGAAATTCGTGAACGAGTCTCCCGCAGTGACGAAATGGATGGACTGGGGAAAAGACCATTATGCAACTGTCACTTGGAGCAATGCCCCTGCAGGACGTGCCATTGCATTGGCATGGATGAGCAACTGGCAATATGCCAATGATGTGCCCACCCGTCAATATCGTAGTGCCAACTCCGTGCCGCGTGACCTTTCGCTCTATACCTCGGAGGGTGAAACCTATGTAAAGGTAACCCCGTCTCCCGAATTGCTGAAACTGAGGGATAAAGGCAGCAAGAAGCGTGCTTTCAAGGTAGACCGCACGTATAATCTGGACAAACTGCTGAATGACAATTCCGGAACGTATGAAATCGAAATGACCATCAAGAATAAGGATGCGGATGTGATAGGATTCCAGCTCTTTAACTCGAAAGGCGAGGAGGTGGAGATGTACTATAACCTGGCGGAAAAGACGTTCACCATAGACCGTACCAAGAGTGGTGAGGTGTCGTTCAGCAAGGACTTCCCTGCAGTGACCGTGGCTCCTGTCGAGGGTGGCAATGAAATGAAACTCCGCTTGTTCGTAGACAAGTCGAGCATTGAAGCGTTTGGCAACGACGGACGTTTTGCCATGACAAATCTTGTATTCCCGTCGGAACCTTACAACCGTATCAGTTTCTATGCTAAAGGTGGAAGCTGCAATGTCACCTCGTTTACTGTGTACAAACTCGGATTAAAATAACAGATAATAATCTTCAGCATGAAAAATACTAAGAATTCTTCTTTGGCAAAGCTCTTTCCGGTCATGCTTTGCTTCTTCGCCATGGGCTTTGTGGATTTGGTGGGCATCGCCTCCAACTACGTGAAGGCCGACTTGAACCTGACCGACTCGCAAGCTAACATATTCCCGTCTCTGGTGTTCTTCTGGTTCCTCATCTTCTCCGTACCTACGGGTATGCTGATGAACCGCATCGGACGCAAGAAGACGGTGCTTCTCAGTCTGGTCATCACGTTTGCCTCTTTACTTCTCCCGGTTTTCGGAGACGGCTACGTGCTAATGCTGCTTTCGTTCTCATTGCTGGGCATCGGTAATGCGCTGATGCAAACGTCGCTCAACCCGCTGCTTTCCAACATCGTAAGCGGCGAGCGGCTGGCAAGTTCGCTCACCTTCGGACAGTTTGTAAAAGCCATTGCTTCGTTTCTGGCTCCATACATTGCCATGTGGGGAGCTACGCAGGCCATTCCGTCTCTGGGCATGGGCTGGAGGGTACTGTTCCCGGTCTATATGGTCATTGCGGTGATTGCCATTCTTTGGCTGAGCGGTACTTCCATCCGCGAGGAAAAGGAAGAGGGACGCCCTTCCACCTTCGGGGAGTGCCTCGCCCTGCTGGGCAAGCCGTTTATCTTTCTCTGCTTCCTGGGCATCATGTGCCATGTGGGCATTGATGTAGGTACGAATACCACAGCGCCCAAAATCCTGATGGAGCGTCTGGGCATGACGCTGGCCGATGCCGGCTTTGCCACCAGCCTTTACTTCATCTTCCGCACGGCGGGTTGCTTTCTCGGAGCCTTCATTCTTCAGAAGATGACTCCCCGAACCTTCTTCGGCATCAGCGTGTTATGTATGTTGGCGGCGATGGTAGGGTTGTTCGTTTTCCATGAAAAGACAATGATATACATTTGCATTGCCCTTATCGGTTTCGGCAATTCGAACATCTTTCCGGTTATCTTCTCCCAAGCGTTGCTTGCTATGCCACAAAAGAAGAACGAGGTTTCCGGCTTGATGATTATGGGGCTCTTCGGCGGTACGGTATTTCCGATAGCAATGGGCTTGGCAAGTGATGCTGTAGGACAAAGCGGTGCCGTGGCTGTGATGACGGTAGGGGTAGTGTACTTGTTCTTCTATATGCTGCGTATGAAGCGGTAATCTTTGTTCGCAGGCTGCGGATACATATCCCAAGGCTGCGGATATCTGTCCCAAGGTTGCGGATGTCTATCCCAAGCCTTGGGATAGAGATAATCCTTAGTTCTTAGAAACTTTTTAATGGATAATTGGCAACTTTTCATTCTATAGTTAGGAACTTTTTTATTAGGTTTGCAGCGGGTAGGACATTGAGTTTGCCGTGAATAAAATATATCATTCATTAAACAATATAATATTATGAATAAGATAATAGTAGGTATGGGCGAGGCTTTGTGGGACTGCCTCCCCGAAGGAAAGAAGATAGGCGGTGCTCCGGCAAACTTTGCTTACCATGCATCGCAGTTTGGTTTCGACAGCCGTGTGGTCAGTGCCGTAGGTGCCGATGCGGATGGGGACGAGATTCTGGATGTGTTCGCCCGGAAGGGGCTGCGCACCCAGATAGAGCGCGTGCCTTACCCCACGGGAACGGTGCAGGTGACGCTCGATGCCGTGGGCGTGCCGTGCTATGAGATAAAGGAAGGCGTGGCCTGGGACAACATCCCCTTTACCGACGAACTGAAGCGTCTGGCACTGAACACGCGTGCCGTATGTTTCGGCTCTTTGGCGCAACGCAGCGAAACAAGCCGCATCACCATCAACCGCTTTCTCGACACGATGCCCGATGCGGAGGGACAACTGAAGATATTCGACATCAATCTCCGCCAGGGTTTCTATACCAAAGAGATACTCTGCGAATCCATGCGCCGCTGCAACATCCTCAAGATAAACGATGAGGAACTGGTGACCATCAGCCGTATTTTCGGCTACCCGGGCATCGACTTGCAGGACAAATGCTGGATTCTGCTGGCCAAGTATAATCTGAAGATGCTTATCTTGACTTGTGGAACGAATGGCAGCTATGTGTTCACTCCGGGAGTGGTTTCTTTCCAGGAGACGCCCAAGGTACCGGTGGCGGATACCGTTGGAGCCGGTGACTCGTTCACGGCAGCCTTCACCGCTGCCATTCTCAGCGGGAAGCAGGTGCCCGATGCCCATAAACTGGCGGTGGAAGTCTCTGCCTATGTATGTACCCAGAGCGGTGCCATGCCGGAATTGCCGGTGGCCTTGAAAGAAAGGCTGGCATAGATTTTTCTTATTCTTTTCACATTTTTCGTTATCTTTGCTCATCTGCAATCTTAAATCAGAGGAAAGTGAAGATGAGACAGCATAACCTTCGGATTTTATTCTTTTTGCTCGTGCTTTGGGGAGTGGCGGTTGCCTGCTCCCGGCGCGAGGCACGTTTCCGTATCGGCGTTTCCCAATGTAGCGAGGATGAATGGCGGCGCCAGATGAACAGTGAGATACTCCGTGAAGCCCATTTCTACGAGGATGTGGAGGTGGACATCCGTACTGCCGTCGACGATAATGACCGTCAGGCAAAAGACATTCGTGAGCTGATAGCCGAAGGGGTGGATCTGCTGATTGTGGCCCCTAATGAAGCCACTCCGATAACTCCGGTTGTGGAGGAGGCATACAACCGGGGCATTCCGGTGATTGTAGTGGACCGTAAAATCCTTTCGGACAAATACACGGCCTACGTCGGTGCAGACAACTCCGAGATAGGGAAACCGTTGGGAGAGCACGTGGCCAATGTGCTGCATGGGCAGGGAGATGTGGTGGAAATCTCAGGTTTGGTGGGCTCCACACCTGCCGTAGACCGTCATCAAGGATTTGTGAAGGCTATATCCGCTTATCCCGGTATCCGGTTGCTGGCCGTTGAAGACGGTGCCTGGTTGCAACTCAAGGCCGGAGAGAAAATGGATACCCTGCTGAGCCGCTTTCCGCATATCGACCTGGTGTATGCTCAGAATGACCGTATGGCGGCCGGAGCCTATGCTGCCGCTGCCCGAGAGGGGCGGGAAAAGGATATGCGGTTCATCGGCATAGATGCCCTGCCCGGCAAGGACTATGGAGTGGAGAAAGTGCTTGCCGGCGAACTGGATGCCACGTTTATATATCCTACCGGTGGCGACCGCGTGATGCAGATTGCCATGGATATTCTGAACAAGCGTGATTTCCCCCGTGAAACTATCCTGGGCACTTCCGTCGTCGACCACGACAATGCTCTCATCATGAAGATGCAGACCGCCCACATCGGCACCCTGGATGGAAAGATAGAAACCCTGAACGGAAAGATAAACCAGTATTTGGCCAGTTATGCCACGCAGCAGGTTGTCTTGTATGGCAGTCTGTCTGCCCTATTGTTGCTGGTCGGTTTGTTGGTGGCTGCCTACCTCTCCTTGCGTGCCAAGAACCGGTTGAACCGTGAGCTGTCCATGCAGAAAAAGAAACTGGAAGAACAGAAAACTCAGTTGATACAGCAGAAGGAACTGTTGGAAGTGCAGAAGTCGCAGTTGGAACAGCTTTCCCATGAACTGGAGGAGGCTACGCACGCCAAGCTGGTGTTCTTCACGAATATTTCGCATGATTTCCGTACTCCGCTGACGCTGATAGCCGATCCCATAGAGCAGCTTCTTGCCAACCGCACCCTCGACGGACAGCCGCGCCAGCTCCTCGAGCTGATGAAAAAGAATGTGCATATCCTGCTTCGCCTGGTCAACCAGATACTTGATTTCCGGAAGGTGGAGAACGGGCGCATGGAGCTCCATCTCGAACCTTTTGATTTGCTCGACAGCTTCCGGGGCTGGAACGACTCTTTCCGCATGGCGTTGCTGAAGAAACATATTGCTTTCAGCTTTGAGGCATCTTCCGATACGGACTTCCGGATGATGGCAGATGCGGAGAAGATGGAGCGCATTTACTTCAATCTCTTCTCCAATGCCGTGAAGTATACGCCGGAGAACGGGAAAATCACCGTACGGTTGTTAAAGTCGGAACAGAACTACAGTCTGTCCGTCTTCAATTCCGGCAGCTACATTTCTTCGACCGATGTGGAAGCCATCTTCGAGCGCTTCTATCAAGTGGACGGGCATCAAGCCGGTACCGGTATCGGACTGGCGCTGGTACGTGCCTTTGTAGAGATGCATGGCGGTAACATTACGGCACGCAGTGACGAGAAAGGCACTACTTTCATCGTTACTTTCCCGCAGCAGGATGTTTCGCAGTACCATCCCACCATAGTGACGTTGCCTGCCGAAGAGAAGGACGTGTCGTCCACCCTGATAGATACGGAAGTGAAGGCATGCGAAGAGGTGGTTGAGGCTGATTGTCCTACTGTGCTGGTAATTGACGATAATGCTGATATTCGCAACTATGTGAAGTCACTGTTGACGCAAGAATTTCGCGTGCTGGATGCTGCGGACGGGACAGAGGGTATCCGGCTGGCCATGAAGTATGTGCCGGATGTGGTTATTTCGGATGTAATGATGCCCGGTATGGATGGTGTGGAATGTTGCCGCCGCTTGAAGGGGGAGTTACAGACATGCCATATCCCGGTGATTCTGCTGACGGCCTGCTCGCTGGACGAACAGCGTATCCAGGGCTATGATGGCGGTGCCGATTCTTATATTTCCAAACCATTCAATTCGCTGTTGCTCTTGTCTCGTGTCCGCAATCTCATTGCAAACCGCCGTCAGTTGAGGCAGTTCTTCGGAGATAACCAGACTATCGAGAAGGAAACCATCAGTGATTTGGATAAGGGTTTCGTCTCCCGCTTCAAATCGCTTGTCGAGGAGAGGATGAAAGATGCGGAACTCAATGTGGAGGATTTGGGACGGAATATGGGTATGAGCCGTGTGCAGCTTTACCGTAAGCTGAAATCGCTGACCAACTATTCGCCGAATGAGCTGCTGCGCCAGATGAGGTTGAAAAAGGCTGCCTCACTGCTTGCCTCCTCTGACATGACGGTAGCGGAGATTGCCTATGAAGTGGGCTTTTCGTCACCTTCCCATATCACGAAACGCTACTAGGAACAGGCTGGGGAGAGTCCTACCGAGTTTCTGATAAGAAGGTGATAGCTGTAGTCTATCCCCCTTGTTCTTAATACACGTCTGTTTACTTCTGTAAATGATACTGGAACTTATTTCAGTATTTGAGGCAGGTTTTCCCTTCCCCAGAAGTAGTAAACACAGATTCCAATCCAGCTTGTGAGCAGGATGATGATTGCGACCAAGAGCTTCTTTACTCCGTCTACCGGCCATCTCATGATTTCGAGTACAGCCTTGACTGCAAGGACCACCCCAATAACCCAAATAATAAATCCGATCATAACTTTTTGATATTTAATGTTTTTATTTAAAACAAATAGAGGCTGCATCCGGTTCGGGAACAGCCTCTATTTTCTATTTAGTAATTAAGGAATTACTCTGTAACTTCAGCGCCCCAGTTTTCTTTGGAAAGACGCTTGTAGCTGTTGTAGCGCCATTTAGCGTTTTCTTCGGCGGCCTTGAACAGCTCTTCGGCTTCCTGCGGATATTGCTTCATTACGGATGCGTAACGAACTTCACCCTTCAGGAAGTCTTGGAATCCGCTCCAATCCGGTTCCTTGCTATCCAGCGTGAACGGATTCTTGCCTTCGGCTTCCAAAGCCGGGTTGTAACGCCACAAGTGCCAGTAACCGCACTTAACGGCCTTTTCCTCTTCTGCCTGGCTCTTGCCCATGCCTGCCTTCAGACCGTGATTGATACACGGAGCGTAAGCGATGATGAGTGACGGGCCGGGATATGCTTCTGCCTCGCGGATAGCCTTCAAGGTTTGAGCCTGGTCGGCACCCATAGCGATTTGAGCAACATATACATAACCGTAAGTAGTAGCCATCAGACCGAGGTCTTTCTTACGTACGCGTTTACCGGCAGCGGCAAACTTGGCGATGGCGCCTACCGGAGTAGCCTTGGAAGACTGACCACCTGTATTGGAGTAAACCTCAGTATCCAGTACGAGGATGTTGACGTCCTTACCGCTTGCAATTACATGGTCGAGACCACCGTAACCGATATCGTAAGAAGCACCGTCACCACCGATAATCCACTGGCTGCGTTTAACCAGGTATTGAGACAGACCGGCGATAGTCTTGCAGCTGTCGCATTTGTCTTTGGCTGCTTCTACCATCGGGATGATCTTTTCGGCCAGTTCCTTGGTCTTGTCTGCATCGTACATGTTTTCAATCCAAGCCTGGAATACTTCTTTGTATTCAGCCGGAGTTCCTTCTGCTGCGATGGCATCTTCCATAGCCTTCACGATACGTACGCGCATCTTTTCGTTGGCAAGCTCCATACCCAGACCGAATTCGCAGAAGTCCTCGAACAATGAGTTTGCCCAAGCAGGACCGTGACCTTTTTCGTTCTTGGTATAAGGAGTAGAAGGTACTGAACCGGAGTAGATGGAAGAACATCCTGTTGCGTTGGCTACCATTTCGCGGTCACCGAACAACTGGGAAATCAGTTTAACGTACGGAGTTTCGCCACAACCGGAGCAAGCGCCTGAGAACTCGAACAACGGAGTAGCGAACTGGGAGTTCTTCACGTTGGCCTTGATGTCAACCAAATGTTGTTTGCTTTTCACGTTTTCAGCACAGTAGGTCCAGTTGGCAGCTTCCGGCAATTGGCTTTCGAGGTGCTTCATAGTCAGAGCCTTGCCACCCTTCTTCGGGTTGCCCGGACAAACATCGGCACAGTTGCCGCAACCCAGACAGTCGAGAACGTCTACCTGAATACGGAATGTCATACCGTCGAATGCTTTACCTACAGCCTTCAGTTGAGTGAAGTTGGCACCCTTCTGCTCTTCAGCATCGAGTACGAACGGACGGATGGAAGCGTGAGGACAAACGTAAGCACACTTGTTACACTGGATACAGTTCTCAGCGTTCCATTCGGGAACGAATGCGGCTACACCACGTTTCTCATATTTGGCAGTGCCTTGTTCCCAAGTACCGTCTTCAATACCCTTGAAAGCGGATACCGGCAATAAGTCACCGTCTTGTGCGTTGATAGGACGAACCACTTCGTTGATGAATGCAGGATCGTTGTTTTCAGCCTTGGCGTCGTCTGCCAGATTGGCCCAAGCCGGGTCAACGGTCAGTTGCTTGTATTCGCCGCCACGGTCAACTGCTGCGTAGTTCTTGTTGACAACGTCTTCACCCTTCTTGCCGTAAGACTTAACGATGAATTTCTTCATCTGTTCTACAGCCAGGTCAACCGGAATAACGCCGGTGATACGGAAGAATGCGGATTGCAGGATGGTGTTGGTACGGTTGCCCAAACCGATTTCCTGTGCAATCTGGGTTGCATTGATATAGTAAACAGTGATATTGTTCTGTGCAAAGTACTTCTTCACCTTGTTGGGCAGGTTCTTGGCAAGCTCTTCGCCTTCCCAGATGGTGTTCAGCAAGAAAGAGCCGTTCTTACGCAAGCCGCGGGTTACGTCGTACATGTGCAGGTAAGCCTGAACGTGGCAAGCCACGAAGTTAGGCGTGTTTACCAGGTATGTAGAGCGGATAGGAGTATCACCGAAACGCAGGTGCGAGCAGGTGAAACCGCCTGATTTCTTGGAGTCGTAAGAGAAATAAGCCTGGCAGTGCTTGTCGGTATTGTCACCGATAATCTTCACAGAGTTCTTGTTGGCACCTACTGTACCGTCAGCGCCCAGACCGTAGAATTTGGCTTCGAACATGCCTTCGCCGCCCAATGCGATTTCTTCTTCCTGGGGCAGAGAAGTGAAGGTAACGTCGTCTACGATACCGATAGTGAAGTGGTTCTTCGGCATCGGCATAGCCAGGTTCTTGTAAACGGCGAGGATTTGCGCGGGAGTAGTGTCCTTGGATCCCAAACCGTAACGGCCGCCTACGATAACCGGAGCATTCTCTGCACCGTAGAAGCAGTCTTTTACGTCGAGGTACAACGGTTCGCCGTTAGCACCCGGTTCTTTCGTACGGTCCAGTACGGCAATCTTCTTGGCAGTCTTGGGAACGGCGGCAAGGAAGTGCTTGGCAGAGAACGGACGATACAAGTGAACGGCAACCATACCAACCTTTACGCCATTGGCAACGAGGTGGTCGATAGCTTCGCGGGCAGCGTCCGTTACAGAACCCATGGCGATGATAACGCGTTCTGCATCTTCTGCACCGTAGTAATCGAACAAACCATACTTGCGGCCTGTGATTTTGGAAATCTCGTTCATGTATTCCTCAACGATAGCCGGAACTGCTTCATAGTAGTTGTTGCAAGATTCACGGTGTTGGAAGAAGTGGTCAGGATTTTCGGCCATACCACGGGCAACCGGGTTCATCGGGTTCAATGCACGTGCGCGGAATTCAGCCAAAGCTTCCTGGTCGATAAGCGGAGCGAGGTCTTCGTTCTCCAACATTTCAATCTTCTGGATTTCGTGAGAAGTACGGAAGCCGTCGAAGAAGTTCATAAACGGAACACGGGCCTTGATGGTGGCTAGGTGGGCAACACCTGCCAAGTCCATAACTTCTTGTACAGAACCTTCGGCCAACATGGCAAAACCAGTCTGGCGTGCAGACATAACGTCCTGGTGGTCACCGAAGATACACAGTGCATGGCTTGCCAATGTACGTGCTGATACGTGGAATACACAAGGCAGGAATTCACCGGCAATCTTGTACATGTTCGGGATCATCAGCAACAGACCTTGTGAAGCTGTGTAAGTAGTAGTCAGCGCACCGGCTTGCAGAGAGCCGTGGACGGCACCTGCAGCACCACCTTCTGACTGCATTTCCTGTACCAATACTGTTTCGCCGAAGATGTTCTTGCGACCTGCGGCAGCCCATTCGTCTACGTATTCAGCCATCGTAGAAGAGGGGGTGATGGGGTAGATGGCAGCTACTTCGGAGAACATATACGAGATATGTGCAGCAGCCTGGTTACCATCACAAGTAATGAATTTCTTCTGTTTAGTCATAACTAAATTGAATTATTTATTTAAGTAAAAAAATCTCTCTCTTAATACAAGAAACCGAATAACCAGAGAGGTATTTGGTTGCCTCGGCCTATTTCTGCCTTATGCAGTACATAAGTAACTCCCGGATTATTCTTTATCTTTGTTCCTTCCGGACAAATCTTGAAAGGCATCACCTCATCTACCATGAACGAGATGTTCTTGTCGCCCTTGTTCACCTTGTGGTCCTTCCACATTGTGTTGGCAAAGAAAGTGTCCAGTACGTCTTGCTCTTCCACCTTGACGGTATAGATTGAATACAACAGATTTGAATTGTGCAGCATTATCTTCGACGGCTTCTAGGGGAATTCTTCTCCTTTCGGATAGACCATATTGATGAGTCGTGCGTCTGCCAGATACTTGATGTAATTCATTACTGTGGCGCGGGAGGTCTGTATGTCGTTTGCCAGTTGGCTGACATTCGGCGCTTTCGGCCCGTCCACGGCCAACAAATATAGTAATTTCTTTATCTTCGAAAGGTATTTCAGCTCAATTTGTTTGATGAGCAGGATATCCACTTCCACCATCATGTTCATCGTCTTGAGCAGATTCTCCGAAAAGTTACGCTTTTCAAGGAAGAAAGGGTAGAAGCCGTGGTGCATATAGTCTTGCATGTAGTCCAATGGACGTACTTTGGAGAGGATGCCTTTGGCTATCTGTTCGTGGTTGCTCAGGATTTCTTCCAACGGATAGGCATGGAACTTCATGCCCGTCTGCAGGTTCAGGTATTCGCGGAAGGAGAAGCCGCGCAGGTTGTAGCTCTTCACGATGTCGCGCAACTCCATATTCTCCTCTTTCAGACGCATCACGGACGAGCCGGTGAACACGATTTTCAGGTTGGGGAAGCGGTCGTAGCACATACGCAGTTCCTTGCTCCATTCCGGGTGCTTGAATACTTGGTCTATCAACAGCACTTTTCCTCCGCGGCGCTGGAATTCGGCGGCGAACTCCACGATGCCATGTCCGGAGAAGTAGAAGTTGTTCATGTTGATGAAGAGGCAGGAGCGGTCTGTGCCGAATTTCTCTTTGGCATATTGCAGCAAGAAAGTAGTCTTACCTACGCCTCTTGTGCCTTTGATACCGATAAGACGGTCATTCCAGTCTATTTCGTCCATTAGGTCGCGGCGTACGGGGGCATTGGTATGCTCTACGAGATAAGCGTGTGTACGGTAAAATGCTTCCATGCTTTAAATTCGGTTTATTGGGCGACAAATATACGGCTTTTTTATAGATTTGCAAAGTAGAGATGGCAAAATATTATATAACTTTGCACTCTCATACAAAACGTGAGTAATTGGTTAACATTTGAAAGATGAAACTTTATGTGTTCAATCCTGATGCAGATATGGCATTGGGAAATAATGAAGAAAATTATATGGCGCCCGCTACCATCCGCCGTATGGCTGAAGACTTGGCTTTGTTGCCGATTTGGTATGCCCAGCCGGGTAGTGGGGTACTGGCCTCTTCCGCCTATAATGCAGATTATCTGAAACAGATGCAACAGTTGTTCCGGCTGGATGTGCATTTGGTGACAGAGCCGGAGCTACCCGATTATGCTGATGTGCGGGTAATGCCTTGGGGATGGAACCCCGCTATCCGTAAACGGATGTTGAAAGGCGGTGTTCTGGAAAAAAATCTTCCTACGCCGGATGCTTTGGATAATTATCGTATGAAGGCTGCCCGTAGTAACGCTTTGGCTTTTCGCGCACTTTTCTATTTCAATAAAATAGATTATACTTGTGGTGACGGTTGTTGCTTGGTGGAGGCTGATGGTAGAATGACGGATATCTCTCCGGATATTGTTGATCGTTACAAGGAGGGATGTGTGTTCAAATCACTTTGGTCGGGAAGTGGAAAGGGATTGTGCTGGTGCCGTCATGGCTTTACGAAAAATGTTTCCGATTGGTGTAGTAGGGCGCTGAAAGAAAATAGAGGTTTTGTGATGGAGCCTATATTTGATAAGGTGGAAGACTTTGCCATGGAATTTTATTCGGATGGTCGGGGAAAGCTTCTTTTTGTCGGCTATTCCCGTTTTGTTACGGATGACAAAGGGGCATATCGTGGTAATATCCTTACTTCGGATGAGCAAGTGGAGGAATGGATTCAGCAATATGTACCCTTTGAAGCATTTGTACGCATACGCAATATGATGCAGAAAGCATTGGAAACGAGTTATGCTACATCTTATATGGGTTTCTTGGGTGTGGACATGATGGTCTGCCGTCAGAAGGAAGGGCATCCGTATGCCATCAACCCCCATGTCGAAATAAATCTACGGATGAATATGGGAATCGTTTCCCATGTGCTTAGTGATCATTTCATTGTCCCCGGTGGGGAGGGACGTTTCTCCATTGATTGTTTTCCGACCCATGAAGCTTTGATGGAGCGGCATGAGCAGGATATGCAAAGCTATCCGCTGGTGGTGAAGGACGGCAGGGTTGTTTCCGGCTATCTGCCTCTGGTACCGGTCACTCCGAAGAGCCGTTACCGGGCTTTTGTCTGTGTCACTGCTGCTGAATAGCTTCGCTTTCGTTTCCGCAACGGTCTATGGCTGTCACGGCAAAATATTTTCGGGCAGTCCACGGGCGGATGGGGGCATAGGTATATTCCGTGCCTTGTACTCGTTGTGCCAGGATATTCTCCGGATTGGAGGTATCTACGGGATAGGTGTCCGAACCGTAGATTACATACATCGGAGCATTCCGCTTGTCATTGTCCGTGGCGGGTTGCCAGCTTAGTTTCCAATAGCCGTTTTCCGGTGTTTCCACCGTGAGTCCGGAGGGAGGTGTAGGAGCTGCATTGTCTATCCACGGCATGGCGGGTTGCAGGGCCGGGGCGGTATAGTAGTCTTCTTCTAGCGCATCATAAAGCCCTTGCGTATTGTCCATCAGATACTTCACGCGGTAGTGTGCCTCGCCCGCCAGACCGTGGGCGCGGATAAAGTGCATCTGCCGTTCAATCTCGTCCAGCGTCCAGTTCCCTTCGCTGGGGTCGAGGAAGTAGATGCCCAGACCGGGAATGATTTGGCGTCCGTTACTTTGTTCCTGCCAGTCGAGGGCAAAGGGATAGAAATGATTGCCACGGAAATAGAGCATCGGATAAATCTGGTCCTGGATGCCCTCGCCCAGCCAACCCTGCACGTCTTTAGAGACTGAGTGGAAGGCATTCCAGCCACGGGAGTGGTAGAGGGAAGTGTCTTTGTATTTTCTTACCGGGCAGGTGCTGACCTTTACCCAGGGTTTCATGGCTTTTACACCTTTATATATATAGCGTACTATTTCCGTCAGGTTGTCTCTGCGCCATTGGGCAAGGCTGCGTCCTTTGCTGTATTTGCGGTAGTCGTAGCTGTCGGGAAAACGGGGGGCGTTTTCCGGATAGCGCAGGTAGTCGAAGTGTATCCCGTCTACATCGTAGCGTTCCACCACTTCGCGGACAAGGCTCATCAGGTACTCTTTGGTTTGCGGATGTCCGGGATTCAGGAAGTATTCGCGTTTGTAGGGTACGCAGATGGCGCGTTTCTTTTTGGTGACGGACTCTTTACCGAGGGCGGCTACATGCTTGCGGTTGCCCAGAGGGATGGTCACCATCCAGGCATGGCACTTCTTACCGCGCTTGTGGCATTCGGCTATGGCAAAAGCCAGCGGATCGTAGCCGGGGTCGCCGCCCACCTTTCCGGTCAGTATGGAGTTGTAGGGCTCGATGGCTGATTTGTAGAGGACATCTCCCCGTGTACGGGTCTGGAACAGTACTGTGTTGAAATTGGCGGCTTTCAGTCTGTCCAATATTTCAATCAGTTCGGCCTGTTGCTTGCGGATGCCTTCGGGCGAAGTGGTGCGTGTCTGCGGCCAGTCCAGGCCATAGACGGCAGTTATCCAGGCGGCACGCACTTCATGCTTGGGCGGTTGCGCAGCCAGTGGCAGCAAGACGGCCATATATAGTAAAATGGAAATAATTCGTTTCATTTTTCTCTTTTCTTCTTTATTTCTGTCATATTTCTCGGCGAAGATAAGCAAAACACCCGATTATTTTGTGCTGTTTACTTGGAAACTGTTACATTTGCATACATTAAAGATATTAACACGCCATGATTACATTTACGCTTTGCCTGCTGGCGTTGATAGCCGGCTATTTTATCTACGGACGCTTCATAGAACGCGTCTTTGGTCCCGATGACCGCAAAACACCCGCCCTTACCAAAGCCGATGGTGTGGATTACATTCCACTGCCTACTTGGAAAATCTTTATGATACAGTTTCTCAATATTGCCGGGTTGGGACCTATCTTCGGTGCCATCATGGGAGCTAAGTTCGGTACGGCATCCTATCTGTGGATTGTACTTGGCAGTATCTTTGCCGGTGCAGTGCACGACTATCTTGCCGGTATGCTCTCCTTGCGGCATGACGGGGAAAGCCTGCCGGAAATCATCGGACGCTATCTGGGGCTGACCACCAAGCAGGTGATGCGCGGCTTTACCGTCATCCTGATGATATTGGTGGGAGCTGTCTTTGTGGCAGGGCCGGCCGGACTGCTTGCCAAGTTGACCCCCGACAGCTTGGATACCACCTTCTGGATTATTGTTGTTTTCGCTTATTATATCTTTGCCACTTTGCTGCCGGTAGATAAGATTATCGGTAAGATATACCCACTGTTCGCCGTTGCCCTGCTGTTCATGGCGGTCGGTATTCTGGTAATGCTTTACGTCAACCATCCTGCATTGCCGGAGATATGGGACGGATTGCAGAACACGCATCCCGATGCGGTTGCATTGCCCATCTTCCCCATCATGTTCGTCAGCATTGCCTGCGGTGCCATCAGTGGCTTCCATGCCACGCAGAGTCCGCTGATGGCACGGGGCATGACAAGCGAGCGCCACGGACGCCCCGTTTTCTATGGGGCAATGATAACCGAAGGCATTGTAGCTCTGATATGGGCTGCCGCCGCCACTTATTTCTTCCACGAGAACGGGATGGGGGAGACGAATGCCTCTATCATTGTAGACGCCATTACAAAAGACTGGCTGGGTGCCGTAGGTGGCGTATTGGCCATTCTGGGTGTTATTGCCGCGCCTATTACCAGTGGCGACACGGCTTTCCGTTCAGCGCGCCTCATTGTGGCGGATTTCTTGGGAATGGAACAAAAATCCATGCGTCGCCGTTTATATATATGCATCCCGATGTTCCTGGTAGCCATTAGCTTGTTGCTTTACAGCCTGCGGGACAAGGATGGATTTGATATGATTTGGCGTTATTTTGCCTGGGCCAATCAGACTCTGTCCGTCTTTACGTTGTGGGCCATTACGGTCTATCTGGTACGCGAGAAGAAAGGACGTTATTATTACGTCACCTATTTCCCGGCATTATTCATGACGGCTGTGTGTACCACTTACATCTGCATTGCTCCCGAAGGTTTCGGGCTCGGTCCGAATTATGCGCTGGGCATAGCCTTGATAGCTGTTGTGCTGGCTGCTATTTGGTTTAATATTTGGTATTTTAAGACGACTAAAAAACTTTGGTAATGAAGAAAATCAAGAAATCTACCGGGCTCACGTTGGCCCTGCTTATTTACGTTTCTGCTACTGCCGCTTATTTCCTTCCCCGCAATACGGAAATCAGCGATACTGAGAAGTATGTCACCGTAGCTGCTTCGTACCTCATTGTATTTGTGCTGTGGCTGGTGCTTCGCAAGAAGGAGGCGCTGCAACGCAAGCGATTCGAAGAAGACAATAAACAACATTGATTATTTACTCAAAAAACAGAACAAGATGAAAAAACTGGCATTATTCGTTTGCTTGCTTGTTGTCACAGTGGCAGCTCAGGCACAGTTTGAAAAAGGTAAGTGGATTTTGAACCCGTCCATCACCGGTTTGGAATTTTCTCATGACACGGGAACCGACAAGACAAGTTTTGGCCTTGAAGCCAAGGGAGGTGCTTTCCTGCTCGACAACATCGCCTTGCTGGTGCATGCCGGGGCTGCTTGGAATACCGGAGGGTCTGACCTCGATGTCTATACGCTGGGTGTAGGTGGACGTTATTATTTCGACAAGATTGGCGTGTATCTGGGTGCCGATGTCAATGTGGACCGTTGGGATTGGGGACATGATTTGGATGATACCAAGTTCTCTTTCGGTCTGGAAGCCGGTTATGCGTTCTTCCTGACGCGTACGGTAACCATTGAGCCTGCTGCTTATTGGAACATTAACGACGACCGTTCTAAATTTGGTCTGAAAGTAGGTTTCGGATTCTATTTCTAATCTCATTTTGCTACTACCACAGAGTTTGTTTTTGCAAAACATCTGTCATGCTATCACGCGGAGGGGTATATTCTATTGATTACAAATACCTTACCGCGTGATAGATAGGCGTGATAGATAAGAATCGTTACACTTATCTGTCACGCCCATTTCGTTTCCATTTCAATTGTACTGCATACTTCTTTCATTGGCGCTATTATCTTAGTTATCAGTTCTTTCCTACTGCAAAGTTCTGCACGCTTTTTGCAGTGTCACTGCATGAGGCTTGCAGTAGCTCTGCAATACGGTTGCAGTCGTACTGCAATGGGCGTGCAGCAGCACTGCAAAAGGAATGCAGTGACTTTGCAGTGGCGATGCAGTGTCTTTTAGCCGTAATCTTTTCTATTCTCATACCGTTATTACATGTATTCCTAATATAGTCTTATGAGATTAGGGGTTCTATTTTTGATTATGATTGCGAAAATGAGTATATTTGATGCTATGGACTTGAAATACAAAATGCTATGAACAGAGTTTGTTTTCTCCTATTGCTTTGTTGCCTTTCATCCTGCAAGATGAATAAGACGGAACGCGTAGAAATGCCTGAAGATTCTGTAGATACGGTAGGGTTAGACCGACGGTTGCAGGAAAAATCAGTGAGCGATAGCCTCAAGATAGGGCTCGTGGATGACGGTGACTGCTTGCAAAAACAATTGCTTGCCATTCACGACGAACTGAGAAAGCGGTTGGAAAACACAACCTACACACACATCCGGAGGAATGTGACCGGATATGGGGTGGGGATGCATTGCATAGATATAGATTTGATTGTGAATACTCCTGAAAAACGGAAAGAGTTCCGGGAGGAGATAATGGACTCCCCCGTTTTCTGTTTTCATGGTGTAGAAGTCCCCGTCATCAAAGAGAGAGTAGTCAGCAATCATATTCGTGGCAGACATATCCGTCCCTAATATCCTGTCTTTTCAACGAAAGCGCCTCATGCGACATTCATCCTCAGCAATCACAGTGGCGGAGATTTGACCTGCGGCGAGCATTACTACCTGACGTTCGAAGACGAAAAAGGTACCTGGCGGGAATTGCCGATAAACGCTGCCTTTTGGGACATCGCCTATGTGCTGCGGGATGGGGAGGAAAGGGTTATGAAAGCCTCTCTTTATCCGGATGTGCATCCCAACAAGCCGGGACGCTACCGTTACTTTTATGAGATAACCATCAAGAGGAAACCTGTCTTGATGATGGCTGAGTTCAGATTGACGGACAATGAGGAAGAATGGAGAACGGCGGAAAAGACATCTCTTTCCCCTTATATTTCGGATGCAGGGAAGGGCGGAAGCCCACAATTGATAACGGAAGAGCCAATGGAGGAACCGGTCTATAAAGTAGTGGAAGTGATGCCCGAGTTTCCGGGAGGTATGAAAGCCTTAATGGATTTTATTCAAAAGAATATCCGTTATCCGGAAGAAGCCCGTAAGAATGGCATTCAGGGAAGAGTTGCTGTCAGCGTGGTGATTGACGAGAATGGTCGTGTGACGGCCCCCGTTATTATGCGCAGCAGGTATCCTGCCTTGGATGAGGAAGCATTACGGATTGTAGGATTGATGCCACAATGGAAACCGGGGATGCAGCAGGGTAAAGCCGTGAAGGTGGAATTTACTTTTCCGGTTACTTTTAAATTGGAGTAGTAGCTCCGGTAAGATTAAGCTCAAAGACACGGAGTCATAGAGTTTTATTCTTTTTCCTTGAATTTAATATCTCTGTGTCTCCGTGCCTCTGTGTTCTATTTAAGGAAGCGAGGGGTGTAATTTCTCTTGCAAGAATTGTCCCGTATAACTTGCCGCACACTTCGCCACTTCCTCCGGTGTACCGGTAGCTACGATGTTTCCTCCTTTGTCCCCTCCTTCGGGCCCCAGGTCTATCACATGGTCCGCACACTTCACCACATCCAGATTATGTTCGATGATGACAATGCTGTGCCCGCGGCGTATCAGGGCATCGAAGGCTTCGAGCAGTTTCTTGATGTCATGGAAGTGTAGTCCTCTGTTCTCTACATCTCATAAAAAAAAAAACGGGTCTTCTTTCAACT
>ENA-ORIT01000122-ORIT01000122.1-human-gut-metagenome-genome-assembly--contig:-NODE-122-length-23432-cov-6.39021_pt1 | contig 23432 bp, 17 predicted proteins | sample MGYA00243032_ERZ508750 | MGnify/ENA primary metagenome ERZ508750 (study PRJEB26277, sample SAMN04329802) | human gut metagenome | biome: human-associated habitat | host: Homo sapiens | place: USA... | reverse complement strand
CCCCCGCAGGGCGATGACCCACATCCAGAACTCGGCGCCCGTCCCGCCGACGGCGATCTCCGTGGCGTCGCCCGCGAGATTCCCCGTGCCGACGCGGCTGGCCAGCGACACGGCGAATGCCTGGAACGACGAGACATGCCTCTCGCCCCGGGGGCCGCTGCCGGCCGACTCGCCCAGCACGCGCACCATCTCGCCCAGCATACGAAACTGCACGCCGCGCCTACGCAACGTGAACCAGACGGCGCACCCCAGCAGGAGTGCGACCAGCAGGTATGACCACAGCACGTCGTTGATGCCGTCGATCCATCGTTAGAGGATTTCCATGGGAGGCCGTTTCTGGCAAAGGTAGCAAAGTCGGTGCTAAAAATGGAAAAGGCCGGACATCCGGCCTTTTCCGCAGTGCGTTATTTCGTCCCGTCGACGCGGATCGTCGTCCCGGTGCGCCTGCTGCGCTCGGCGTCGTAGCAGATACGGTGGCTTTCGATCGAATCCTCGATGGTCGTCAGGAACGGATAGCCCGGATCGCGGAGCGCCCGGATGAAATCCCCGATAAGGTGCAGGTCGGCACCGGCATGGAACGGCTGCCCTACGATATCCGAGAAATCGTAAGTCCGCTCTTCGCCGCCGCGGAACCTGCGCACGCGCAGCGTCCTCTCATCGCCGTCGATCTCGCCGCCCGTCAGGCGGACGTGCGTCTTGCGGAAATCGTCGGCCGTGAACATCTCCATCGAAAGGCTCACGGTCACCTCGCCCTCCATCTCCATCGCAAGCAGCTGGTGATCGACCACGTCGTTGTCGCAGTGGTAGACGCAACGGCCGTAGATCCCGGTGCGAAGCTCCTCGAGGATGGTCTCATCGAGGGTCTTGCCTTCGGGGACATCGAAGTTCGCCACCCAGTCGCGGCGGACATAGTAGAGGTCGCGTGCGGAAAAGGGACAGGCGGACTCTATCGCGCAGTCGAGGCAGCGGCGCCCCGCACCTGCGGGGGCATTCTCCGCACGGAACCAGCGCAGCGAGCCGAAGGACGACAGGCTGCGGCAATGCGCGCCGGTGAGCCACAGCAGGAAGTCGATGTCGTGGCAGCACTTGGCCAGCAGGATCGGATTCGACTCCCGCTCGCGGCGGAAAATCCCGCGCACGTAGCTGTGCGTGGCACGGTCGAGGCCGACGGCAGCGGTATGGTTGACCGAGACGACCTGTCCCAGCTCGCCCGAGGCGACTATCTCGCGGATCTTGGCAAAATAGGGATGGTAGCGCAGCACATGGCAGACGCCGACCATCACGCCCCGTTCGCGGGCGCGGCGGGCGATTTCGCGGCACTCTTCGAGGTGCTGGGCAATCGGCTTTTCGAGCAGGATGTGGTATCCCGCGTCGATGGCCTTGACCGCCGGGTCGAAATGGACGTTCTCGGGGGTCGAGATCAGCACCATGTCGGCTTCGACGCCATCGGCGAAGAAGTCGTCGTAATGCGCATAGCTCCTGCAGGCTGGCAGTCCGAAATCCCGGGCGAAGGCATGGCGGCGCAGGTCGTTCACATCGACGACGGCGACGGGCTGCAGCCGGTCGGGATACCGGCGGGCATATTCGAGGTACTTATTGGCCCGGTTCCCGGCTCCTATCACCACAATCCGCACGGGGCGGGAAACGGTCGGTTCGTTTTTCATCGGAATCCTCCAAAAGGTTTTATCGGGCGGCGCGGCAATTCGCACGGCCGGGGCTCAATCTCCGCCCGCGGCGTACCCGCTGCGGCGCGGCACGCCCGACAGGTTACAAGTTTCGGGATCGGGTGCGGAGAGTTCCCGCGCCGTCCCCCGGGGGTCGCCCGAGCCGGAAAGGGAACGGGCGGGCGACCCCCGCGGGTGTTATATGAGGGCTGGGCGAGGGGACGACGCAGGACGGGTGCGGGGCGGGAGGCGGTGAGTTCCCGCGCCGTCCCCGGGGGGTCGCCCGTCTGTAATGTTATCCGTACGGGCGACCCCGGCGGTTGTTATTTGCGGCCTGCGCCCAGATCCAACACACGCAGGTTGCGGAACTGGATGCCGGCACCATGGCCCAGCAGGCCGATATGGCCCGACTTGTTGAAAAGCCCCGGGTGGTTGCGGTGGTCGGCCGTATAGGAATTGACCTTCGAACCGTCCTCGGAAACATTATGCCCCTGGCAGGCTTCGCGGATATTGCCGTCGAGGATCACCCGGCCGTTGACCGTGACCGTAATGCGGTCGCCCACGGCACGTATCTCCTCGGTATTCCACTCACCCAGCTCGCCGAACTTCACGCGCTCGGCCGGGATGACGCCGTAAACCGAACAGTGCTGCTGGTAATCGCTGATGCCCTAGTAGATCGGCGCATCGTCGTCGAGAATCTGTATCTCCATCCCGTGGACAGCGGCATCGACGCCCATCGGCGTACGAATACCGATGCCGTTGTTGACGCCCTCGGTGAGGAACCGGAACTCGAAGCGCAGGATGAAATCGCCGTATTCCCCGACGGTGTAGAGGTTCCCCGAACCGCCGTAGGTGGCCGTCACGTCGATCGTACCGTCCAGCGGCACATAATTGGTCGTATTGCCCGTCCACTTGTGGAGCGAACGCCCGTCGAAGAGCACCTCGTAGCCCGCGGCAGCCTCGTCGGCCGGGAGGGAGAAGACGGGTGTCGACGGCAATTCGTTGATCCAGAGGTTTCGGAAGGCGACGGGAGCACCCTGTCCGGCCAGTTCGATACGGCCTTGTGCATAAACCGGCTCGCCGGGTGCGCAGAGGTTCGTCATCACGGCATTTTCGGCAACTTTCACGCCGTTCTCCACCAGCGTGATACGATCGTCTACGACCTTAACATAGAGCGTATTCCACGTCCCTGGAGCGTTGTCGGCAACGGTTCGGGCGGCCTTGCCGTCCGCAAGCCCCGTCCCGGCGGCACCGCCCAGGCGGATCAGCGGCATCGAGCGCACGGCCATGCCGGCCTCGCCCTCGGAACGCCATTCGATCCAGAGTTCGAAATTCTCGTATTCCTTTTCAGTCCCGATCGTCGCGGGAGCCTTGGCGGCAAATTCGAGCAGGCCGTTCGCAGCGCCCCAATTGGCAGCCACCGCCTCGTCGGCGGCTTTGCGGAGCTTCGCCGCCTGACGGGCAGGCAGCGTCTTCGCCTCGGCAGGATTCACGGCCACGGCCGTCCATCCCGCGAGCCCGTCGGCCGGCAGCACGGCGAATCCGTCCGCCGGGATCTTACCGAGCAGTCCCGTGATTTCATCCACGGCATACCCGGCGTCGGCGTCGGATTTGGCGAGTTCCTTATAGACCTCGTGCGCCCGCTCCAAAGCCTTGCGGACAGCTTCGCCGCCGGGCATCGGGTTGCACTTGGCAACGATGGTCTTCACGGCCGCGGCGGCCGGGGCGGCGGTCTGCGCATCGTCGAGGTATTCGGCGGCCAGCATCAGTGCCGGGAGGGCGTATACGCCCGAAAGGTAGCCGAGCAATTTGGCCTGCACGGCGGCCGAAGGCCTGAGTGCGAGAGCCTGTCTGTAAAGCTGGTAGCGGCGGATCGGGGTCACGGCGGACTGCGAAGCCAGGTCGGCATAGCGCATGAGGGCGCGGTCGGTGAGCGTCGGATGCTCGGCAGCGATTCCGTAAAGGATATCGGTCATGGCAGGATTTTCGACCGTCAGCAGGGCGGCGAAAGCCGCGTCGCGGGTCCCGGAGCGGAACCCGTCGAGCAGGCTGGCGACAGCCTCCTGCGTGCCGCTCTGCGCCAGCACGGGATAGTAACGCGCAGGGGTTTTCGAGGCCTTCATATAACCTGCGACGGCGCCGTACCGCCTGTCGACGGGGAGCTGCCCCGAGGTGCGGATCAGCGCCGACTGGATCGCGGCCGTATGGGCCTCATCGGAAGCGTCGAGCAATTCGGAAAGCCGATCCATGTGCTGCGGCTGGGCGACGAAGGGAAGCGCCCCGTACGCGGCGGCACGAACCTCCGCGTCGGAGGAGCCGAGCAGTGCGAACACCCGGTCTGCGGCCGCGGACATGCGGCGCGCAGCGGCCAGCTTGAGCGCAGGAACGAGTGCCGCGGCATCATCCTTCGCAAGCAGCCGCCCCACTTCGGGGTTGATCTGTCCGTTGAATGCCAGGAGGGCTTTCATCGCGGCACCGGCATGCGGGCCTTCGAGCGCCCCGGCCAAAGCCTGAAGCGCCTTCCCGCCGCCGATACGGCCCGAGGCGGCAATTGCGGCCTCGGCCACGCGGTCGTCGGGCGACGCTACGGCGGCCGTAATCACATCGGCCTGCGACACGGCGCCGCACTCCCCGAGCCATCCGATAACGGCGGCCTGCGCGGCGGCATCGTAGCGCGGCATGCCGGCTGCAACCTGTGCGAAAAGTTTGTCGTCGCCTTTGCCGAGCGATTGCAGGGCGGCATAACGGTATTCGGCAGACCCCTCCTCGACGGCCTTCAGCACGTAAGGCATCGCCTTCCCGGCACCGAGGGCATCGACCAGGATCGCGAGCGCACCGCCGCGGATGTACTGGAGGTCGCATTTGAGCAATCCCCTGGCGGCCTTTACGGCCCGGGCGTCGCCTGCGGCGGCAAGCCTTGCGAGCAGGCGCAGGTAAGCGTCCGCAGCGCCGGCATCGTTCCATGCGCAGCCGGTCTTGGCAGCGGCAGCGGCCAGCGGCTTGACCGAGGCCTGCGAACCGCAGGCGGCCAATGCGTTATAGATCTGCTCCGCAGTCTGCGCATCGGCACCTTCGAGCCATGTCAGGAGAAACGGTTCGGCAGCGGCAAGCCGCTTTTCAGCGAAAGCGTAGGCGAGCGCCTGTTTGCGGGTGGCGGTAAGGTCGTCCTTGCCGGCCTCGGCGAGCAGCAGTGCTTCCGTACCCGGGGTCGAGACCAGCGCCCGGAGGGCATAGTCGGCCAGGTAGGGGTCGTCCAGATAACGGGCCATGGCGGCGGCATCGGCGGCCGTCGAACAGAATTGCAGCTGCGAGAAAAGGAAAGCCCGGTTGGCGTCGTCGCCGCAACGGTCGATAGCTGCCAGCAGGCCCTTGCGGACATCGTCACGCAGCGCTTCGTGCGCCGGGTCGGTCACATAGGCCACCACGCCGTTAAGGGCGTATTCGAACGTGGCGTTCTTGCCCTTGTCGGCAGGGACGAGCATGGCGGCGATCATCTCGACACCCTTGCTTCCGGTGGCGGCCAGTTCGCCCATCACCTGGTTGAAAACCTTGGCATCGGCTGCGGGAAGCTGTGCGAGTCCGTCGGCGACGATGGTTTCCGTCGTGCGCTGGCGGGCATCCGGTTGCTGGGCGGCGGCTCCTGCGGGCAGCAGGGCGGCCAATGCTCCCAGCATAAAAAGTCGTATGATTATCTTTTTCATGGTAACTGGTGCTTAAATATGCCACGGGCCGCGCATCGGCTGGTCGATCAGTCGGTTGGCGGCATCGTCGCCGATGAAGAGTTGTTTGTCGGGGTCGAAATGCAACGTGCGGTTCAAACGCAGGGCGCAGGCACCCAGATTCACGAGCGTCGAGCTGCGGTGACCGATCTGTTCGTCGAGCGCAAACCTGCTCCGCGTGTGGACGCACTCCAGGAAGTCGGTGTTCTGCGGCGCAGGGTCGGGCATTTCGGCCAGTTTCTCCATGATGTCGGGGATCGTGCAGCGGAACCCTTTGTAGACCTTGCCCAGCGGGCCTTCGATATAAGGCGTGTCGCCGCCGCTTTCGAAGCCTTCGCCTTCGAGGACGATCTGGCAGCCGTCAGCGTAGGTATAGACGATCTTACGCCAGATACCCACGGCGTCGGGGTGCTGCTCGGGGGCGTCGACCTCGACCTTCACGGGCGAAGTTTCGTCCTTGCCCAGCAGGTACTGCACGGGATCCATGTAGTGTTGCCCCATGTCCGTCAGGCCGCCGCCGTCGTAGTCCCAGTAACCGCGGAAAGTCTGGTGCACACGGTGTTCGTTGTAAGGCTTGTAGGGGGCCGGGCCGAGCCACATGTCGTAGTCGAGATTCGACGGAACCCTCTGCGGGACGAGGTTCTCCTTGCCCACCCAGAAGAATTTCCAGGTGAAGCCCGTGGTGCCCGAGATGGTCACCTTGAGCGGCCATCCCAGCAGGCCGCTGTCGATCAGCTTCTTGAGCGGCTCGACGGTGGTGCCCAGGCCATAGAAGGTATCCGTGAAACGGAACCACGTATTGAGGCGGAAGATGCGGTTGTTGCGCTTGACGGCCTCCACGACGCGCTTGCCCTCGCCGATGGTACGGGTCATCGGTTTCTCGCACCAGATGTCCTTGCCGGCCTTGGCGGCCTCAACGGCCATGATGCCGTGCCAGTGCGGGGGCGTGGCGATATGGACGATGTCGACATTGGGGTCGGCGATCAGGCGGCGGAAATCGCGATAGGACTGCAACGTCTCGTTGAAACGCTTTTTGCCCAGGTCGAGCGCGCTTTGGAGATGCTTGCTGTCGACGTCGCAGACCGCCACCAGACGGCACTCCTTGGTGCTGGTGAAATGGTAGCTGCTCTTGCCGATGCCGCCGACGCCGATGATGCCTTTGGTGAGCTGGTCGCTCGGCGCCACGTGTTTCGGGCCGCCGAGCACATGGCGCGGGACGACCGTCAGCAGTGCCATGCCGCTCAGTGTTTTCAGAAAATTCCTGCGGGTACTCATATCGTGTTCAGGTTAGTGGTAATTATAAGGTTGTCAGACGGAAATTGCGCCAGAGCACCTTGATCCCGCCGCCGTCGTGGATCTGCAGGGCGATGCGCCCCTGTGCGGCGCCGATCCTGGCATCGGTGATGTCGACCAGCTCTTCGCAGTGGAGCCACGTCTGCACGCGGTCGCCCTGGACTTTCAGGCGCAGCGTATTCCACTCGCCCTCCCGCAGGATGTTCTCCTTCTGGTCGGGAATCTGAACCAGCCAGCCGCGGCCGTAGGACTCGTAGATACCGGCCGTGTCGAAGCCCTTGGGAGCCACTTCGCACTGCCAGCCGTGGACTTTCACGGGAGGCTCGACAAACGAGCGGAAAAAGACGCCCGAGTTACCGTTGGCCAGTTGCTTGAATTCGAGCGTCAGGTCGAAATCGTTATAATATTCGCGCGTGGCGAGGTAGCCGTACTCCTTGTCGGGGCCGCTCTCGCAAACCATGTTGCCGTCCTTGTCGACATACCACTTCTCCGTGCCGTAGGCCTCCCAGCCCGTCAGGTCTTTGCCGTTGAACAGCTCGACCTCGCGGCCGGCCTTGCGGGGCAGCTCCTTGATCTTCAGGTTGCGGAACGAAGCGGGCGAACCGTGATCCTGCAGGCAGATCACACCGCGGCGCGCAAGGCCGTATTCGGGTGCGGTCTCCCATTTGCCGCTGTGCTTGCGGGCGAACCAGTCGTCGGTCCAGGCTTCGAATTCGAGGATCTGGCGGCCGTTGCGCCAGTGCTCGACATGGCCGTTGTCGAAGACGATGCGCGACGAGTTCCACTCGCCCTGCGGGTTGACGAACAGCGAATCGGGATCGGGCAAGTGCATGGCGTAGTCCACGCCCAGTTTCTGCCACTCTTCGAGTTTGTTGGGGGCATTGACCTCTTCCCAGCCCTCGTTGTCGATCAGCTGGTATTCGGGGCCTGTTACGTAGGGTACCTTGAAGTAGGGGTCTTCGACGACGTGGTAGATCATACCGCTGTTCCCTCCGTGGGAGAGTTTCCAGTCCCAGTCGAGGATGAAGTTTTCGTACTGTTTCTTCGTAACGATGTAGCCAGCCAGGTCGCTGCCGTCGCCCTTGGCCTGGATGCAGCCGTCGACGACATGCCACGGCATGGTCAGCTCTTCGCCGTTGTAGTCCTTCCACTGGTCGAGCGTCTTGCCGTCGAACAACAGTTGCCAGCCGTCGGCAACCTCCTCTTTGGTCAGCACATTCTGCTGCGGCGCGCATGCAACGGCAGCGAACAGCACGAGTCCCAGCCCGCACGCCTGCGCGAGCTTTCTGCGAAAATAAGTTTTAGTTAGCATAATTATGATTGGTTAAATGGTTCCGTCGCCGGGATTAGGACAAAAATACCTATTATTTATGATTATTCCAGTGCACGTATAGAACTATATAGAGGTTTTTCGATCTATATAGCACTACAAATCATAGTGTTAGAAACCGAATCCACACCCCGGATTATATAGACTTCCCGAACGGTCAGAGACCGATCCGCGACACCTGCTGCTCGAAATTGTCCCGATCCAGCGCCGCATTGCGGAGTTTGGTGCGGTAGGTATAGACCGTCGCCGAGGCACAGTTGAGCAGCGAAGCGATGTGTCCGCTGTCGGTAATCCCGAGCCGGATGGCCGCCAGAATCCGCAGCTCGGTGGTCAGCGATGCGTCGGCGCGGGGCGCAAAATGCGACTCGGGCTGCAGGAGGGCATTGACCTGTTCGATGAACTGCGGGAAGATGTCGAGGAACGAGGAATCGAACGACTGGTAGAACTTCGCATATTCGCCGCTGACGGCCTGCGAGGTGTTCAGCCAGCGCACCAGTTCGTCAACGCCCTTGTTGCGGGCGACGCGGCAGACCTCGCGGCGGAAAGTGTCGATCTGCTTGATGTAATGGACGGAAAGGTCGATATAGTGGCAGACGTAACGGTCTTTGATCCGGTTGGAGTCGACCAGCGCGCCGTTGATCTCGCGGATATGGTCGTTCTTGGCCTGCATCTCGTCGTTCTTCGCCTGTAACTGGGCGCTCATGTCGATCAGCTGCCGGTGGTTGCCGCGCAGGCGGCGGTGCTGCCACAGCACGCACCAGAGGATACCGATGAGGACGACCAGGAAGACACCGGCCAACCAGATCGTCGTGGTCATCATGGCCTGCCTTTGGGCGATGTTCGAGGAGATGGCCTCGCTGATCTTGACGGCCGCGGAAGAGGAGACCGGTATGCGCACCATCGACCGGCAGTGCATGGCGTCATCGGACGCGCTGCCCATATAGGCTGCCGCACGGTCGTAATCCTTGCGGTCGAACAGTAGCAGCGCAAGGTCGTACAGCGAGGCATAGGAACGGGTACCGGCACGCAGGTCGGCGACGGACGATTCGGCCAGGTAATAAAGCCGCAGGTCGTCGTCGCCCCACGCCCGCGCGATGCCTGCGAGGCCGTAATAGAGAAGCGCCAGCTCCTGGTAGTCGGGATTCCGGGCCGTATAGGGCTCGAGCAACTGTACGGCCTCAGCGAAGCGGCCGCTGTCGCGCAGAGCGGCAGCGGCGATCCGCGCCTGCGTCCACTCCGACTGCCCGGGCACGGATATGTGCCTGACTCGCACCACCGTATCGCGCCATGCCGACCGCACGGCTCCGTCCTCGGCTTCGGCCGCACGCCGGGCGGCGATCGAGGAGTAGCGCGAATGCCATGCGGCATACTCCGCAGAGGACATGCCGGCCGTATCTATCCTGCGGAAAAGTTCTTCGGCAAGCCCCAGCTGCCCGCGGCCCAGCCAGACGTCGATGTCGGCAAGCAGGGCGATGCGGCGGATATCCTCCGACCCGGCAGAGGCGGCCAGCCGGTAAAGGCGGTCGACGTAATAAGCCGCCGAATCCAGCTGGTAGGTCACGTAATTCTGCGACACGGCGAACAGGCGCCACGCCCGGTCGCCGGCGTTGCGGGCACGCGCCACCTCCCGGCGCAGGCTGTCGTTCTGCGCCTGCCGCCACTGCTGGTAACGATCCTTGCGGGAAAGTTCCGCATCCAGCCGTTCCAGCGCCGCTTCGGTCTGAAGCGAGTATTTTGGGTGCCGCGTACATCCTGCGAGGGAAATGCACGCCAGAAGCACCCACAGGAAGCCGGATCGGGCGGGAAGGGTTCGCAGCATCATGGTTTCGGGTTTTGTGTCAGACAAAAATAAGACAAAAGCCGTTCAATACAAACTTTCCGGGCATAATTCGTCCGCCCTGTCGTCGGAAACCGTCCCGGCAGGACAAACCGAATGCCGCGAAAATTACGGCCAAATGCCTCACGCCATGTTGAAAAACACCGCGCAAGCGGAAAAATATCGAGCAAAACCGTTAACTTCGCAGCAAACGCAAACGACAATGAATACCGAAGCAAACCGAAAGACAGAGTGGGTCGTCGGGATCGGCGAAGCACTCTGGGACATACTGCCCGAAGGGCGGAAGATCGGCGGCGCTCCCGCGAACTTCGCCTACCACATGTCGCAGTTCGGGCTGCGCAGCTGCGCGGTCAGCGCCGTCGGCGACGACGAGGCGGGACGCGAACTCCGCAACCAGCTCCGCGAAAAAGGGGTGGGACATATGCTGGAAACGGTGCCGTTCCCGACCGGGACGGTCGAAGTCACGCTCGACGGGGCGGGCATCCCCAGCTACGAGATCCGGCAGGGCGTAGCCTGGGACAACATACCGTTCACCCCGCAGATCGAGGAGCTCGCCCGGCACACCCGTGCAGCCTGCTTCGGGTCGCTGGCACAGCGCAGCCCCGTATCGCACCGCACGATCGGGCGTTTCCTGGAAACGATGCCCGACGGCGAGGGACAATACAAGGTCTTCGACATCAACCTGCGGCAGCACTTCTACACGCAGCAGGTGGTCGAAGAGTCGCTGCGGAAGTGCAACATCTTGAAGATAAACGACGAAGAACTGGCCGTGGTCGGCAGCATGTTCGGCTTGGAGGGGATGCAGCCCGGGGAGCAGTGCCGCACGCTGCTCGACAGGTACGGGTTGCGGATCGTAATCCTCACCTGCGGTGCCGCCGGGAGTTCGGTATTCGCCCCCGACACCCGGTCATACCTCCCCACGCCGCGGGTCGAAGTGGCCGACACGGTCGGCGCAGGGGACTCGTTCACGGCATCGTTCCTGGCCGCCCTGCTCTCGGGGCTCGGCATCGGGGAAGCACACAGGCTGGCCGTGGATGTCGCGGCCCACGTCTGCTCGCAGCACGGCGCCATGCCCCGTCTGCCGGAACGGTTTACCGCTCGGCTGCGCAATGACGGCCCCGCCATACGATAGGGACGCACGGAAGGGGCATCCCGCCCCGGGCCGCCGCTCCCCTATCCGGCATAACTGTGCATGCCGCCCAACAGGAAATTGACCCCGAAATAGGTGACCAGCACCGAGAGGAACGCCGCGATGCAGAACCAATGGAAGAACAACGGCCGGCGAAACCACGGCAGGGAACCGGCATGCAGGGGCAGCGCATAAACCAGCAGCGTGACGAGCGCCCATACCTCCTTGGGATCCCAGCCCCAGTAGCGTCCCCACGACACATTGGCCCAGACGGCGCCGACGAAGATACCGGCGGCGAGGCAGAAGACGGCCGGATAGAGCATCAGCCGGCTGACGGCCTGCAGCTGCACGGCCGCCCCGCGGGCGCGGCGGTGCAGGACGACCCCTGCCACGCCGCCGAACATGACGAACGCCAGCAACGCATAGGCCACCATGACCAGCATCACATGGATGCAGAGCAGCGGCGAGTCGAGAACCGGCATCAGCTGCGTGATCTGAGGGTTCGACTCCCCCATCATCGAAACCATCAGCGACAGCCCGGCGATCAGGTAACCGAAAGGCAGCAGGAACAGGAAGCGGCGGGCGAAGAGCAGCGTGAGCAGCAGCGTACACCATGCCATGAAGCGCATCGTTTCATAGCCGTTCGAAACAGGCCAGTGGCCGCTGACATAGCCCCGCAGCGCCAGCATCAGCGTAAGATACAGTCCTCCGGCGGCAACGCCCGCAAGGAGCCAGCCCCGGGTTTTCGCCCCGAAAGCCCGCCCGCGCACCATCCGGCGGCAGGCATCGAGGAATCCTCCGATCCCGATCAGGATGAATGCCGCGGCGAGCGGCAGCGACCAATCGAGCCGGTTATAGAGTTTTTCGGCACGGAAACGCAGCCCGGAAGGCATATGCGCCCCGCCCTCCTTCTGCTGGTAGTTGCGGATCTTGCGCAACACCCCTGCGACCCCCGCCCAATCCCGTTTTACGACCAGTTCGCTGACGTAGTTCATGGCCCGGCCGATAAAGAGCGCCTGCCCGTGAGGCAGCTCCCGCGGCAGGTCGTCGACCTGCGACGCCCAGCGCAGCAGGCTGTCCGAAGGGTCGGTATAGGGAAAAATCCGCAGCATACTGCCCGTGCAGACCATCCCGATGATGTTGAATTTCTCATCGGCCTCGCCCGCCGGACGCCCGGCAGCCCCTTCGAGCCGGTATTCGTTGACCCGGTTGCGGAAATCCGACAGCCGCGCATAACGCCCGCCGACCTCCAGCAGGCGGCGTGCCCCGGCACTCCTGATGCGGATCATCGGTTCGCGTTTCCAGTCGTCGTAATAGAACAGCCAGCCGGAAAGCACCTGCTCGGGCGTAAGTCCCCGGTAGCGGCTCTTCCCGCAGAGTTTCACCGTAAAATCCTTAGCCAGGGTCTGCAACGGACAGATACGGTCGTTGTAGTAGACATACAGGTCGCCCAATTCCGCGGCGACCTCGCGCGGAAGCGTTTGCGGCAAGGTGTCAGCCGCCCGGACACCCTGTACGGCGGCCGTACAGAGGACAAGGCACAGCGCCGCCTTGCGGAGCGCGGGGCTGCGCAGCAACCGCCTGAAACCCCCGCGCCTGTCGCACAGGAACGCCAGCATGGAAACGAGCAGCAGCCCGTACCCGGCATAGGTGATGCCGATGCCCCACGGATCATACGAAACGGAGAGGGTCGTACCCCGTCCGTCCTCGTCATAGGCGGACTGGTAAAACCGGTAATTCCGGAAAACCAGGATGCGGTTCATGCCGACTTCACCGTGCAGCGACCCGTCGTCGGCCGTCAGGGTGAGAAGGCTGACGAAATCCATCGGCGCACGGGTGCCGGCATAATACTCGATGCGGAAATCGTCCAGCCGGGCCCGGAAGGGCAGTATTTGCTCCGAACCGTCACGGCCGGCGAATGCGGTCGCCCCGGGATCGCCCGTGCGCAGGTGCAACGTCCCCTGCCGGCCGAAGAGCCATGTCACGGAAGCCCCCGCGAGGATGACCGCGAAAGAGAGGTGCAGCAACAGGACGGCGGGCCTGCGCCACAATTTCCGGCGGAACAGGCAGGCCAGCGCCGCGAGGGTGAGGGCACCCCAAAGCGCGGCGAACCAGCCCGCACCGTAGATATGCGCAGCGGCGAAATCCGTACCGTATATCTTTTCAAGTACCGTGGCCGTAACGAGCACCGCCATCACGGCTCCGAGCAGCCCGAAGGCAAGGCGTTTCAACAGTTTCATCCGTTCGTTCGTGTGTGAATGCATCGTCCGGACACGGCAAAGGCCGATGCACGGGGCACCGGCGCTTCGCACATATCCGGGAAGGGTTAGATGGATTCGATGAATTCGACCACCGCGTCGCGGTCGTCCTTGCTCAGCGTGCGGAACTTCTCGACCGACCAGCGGGCGTCGCTCTGCGCCGCGCCATGCCACATGATAGCCTCGATGACCGTCCGCGCACGGCAATCGTGCAGGCGGTCGCTGGCGCCCGTGCACTTCTCGCTCAGGCCGCGGCCCCAGAGCGGCGTCGTACGGCACCAGCCCGTGCGGATGTCGTTCACCATGAAGAGCCGGTGCTGCACCATGTCGGAGTAGGGCCAGATCTTCTGGTTAGGATAACGCGGCAGGCGGCTGTCGCCGTCGGCAAAGAAACCGTTGGGGTCGGTAAAGACATCGTCGCCCGTCGTCCAGGTCGGACGGTGGCAGGTGGCACAGCCGATCTCGGTGAAGAGCGCCTTGCCGCGTTTGACGTCCGCATCGTCGAGGTTACGCGCCGCCGGTACGGCCAGACCGCGGTGCCAGACCATGAAGTCGACATAGTCCTCATCGCTCATCTCGACAGGCAGTTCCTTGTTCATCAGATAGTCGTAAATATCCTGCGCGACGTCGCCCGTCTTGTTCCACGCCGGGAAAAGCGTGTAGAAATCCCGCTGCACATCGGCGTCCTTCGACGCTACTTCGGCATAAGCAGCGGTCATGTAGTGGTAACGGCGGTCGGAGCGGGTCACGTTGGTGATGTTCCAGATGGCATTGGCACCCGCCGCATCCTGCAACGGGCCGCGGCTCAGGGCATAGGTATAGCGCAGCGGATGGGTGGTCGTCCCGTAGGTCTTGACCCACTCGCCGTTCTTGAAGATCGCGGGATTGAGCGGCACGCCGTTCTGCTCCTGGCGAACGTACTCGGCTTTCAGGTCGCTGTCCGAAATGGCATCCAGCAAACCCGTACCGTAGATGCCGATGGTCGATTCGAGGCGCACGCGCACCTTGGCATAGGGCACCTCGCCCTTGGCGCCGATCAGCGGTACGTAATAGGCGTTCTCGGGGATCGTCACTTCGGGATAGATCAGGCTGTAAGACTCGCCGTCGGGAAACTTATTGCCCCACTCGTCGGTATACTCCTGCCAGCCGATCATGATCTTCGATTCGTCGATCGGGGCTTTGAACGGCGCCACGGCCCGCGTTTGCGGCATACCGGTGAGCGATGTCAGGTAATTGTCGTCCTCGTCGGTGATGACCAGCAGGTAGCCGTTGCCGATCTGGTTGGTGTTGAACGCGCCTTCGATACGCTTGCCGTGGACGTAGCTCGGTGGTCAGTGGAGGCACGAGGTGCGGATATAGCGCGGCCCGAGGCCGTAGCGCACACCCGACGTGTTGGCCGTGAAGGGTTTTTCGAACAGTGCCTCGCCGTTCAGGAAACGCTGCGTCATCACGGCGTCGTCATCGACGACCGGCGTAGGCTGCTCGTAGGCCACCGACGTGGTGTTGAAAGCCGTGCCGAGCTTGCCGCCGGCGTAATACTCCTCGGGAACGGGGTCGGGATTCGGATCGGGGGCGGGATCCGTCCCCTTGTCATCAGCGCACGCGGCAGCCATCAGGGCTGCCGACATGCACAGGCTGTAAATTAAGTGCTTTTTCATTGCTGAAAATGGTTATTTTTCGACCGACAGTGCCGTCAGCGCCTTCGTAAGCGCGTTCACAAGGTCGTTATTGCTATAGGTGGCGGCATCCTTCCATGCCTGTGCCGTACGGTTGTCGACGAACGGGGCCGGGCAGGCCTGGATCTTTTCGATCGCCGTGGAAATCGCATTGCGAACCTCCGTATCGAGGACGGGGTCGACCACCTCGATCCAGTCGCTCACCGAAGCGTCGCCGGAGGTCATGCCCTGGTAGGTGTTCCGGATGCTGATGATGTTGTCGATGAAATCGGTCTTCGAATTCTGGCTGTAAGGCGACTCGATGTAATTGATATCCTCGGAGCTGGTTCCGTTGGCCGGACGGCCGATCTTCTGCGAGCCGACCTCCGTAGCGATGTCGATGCAGCCCTGGATGATCTCCTCGGCGGCATCCTTATAGTTGCGGTACTTGCTGCCGCCCTTCCCCGAATTGCGCATCGAAGCGCCGTAGTCGAAGGTCGGCTCCAGTTCGGCATCGCCCAGGATCGTCTGCTTCTCTTCGGTGACATTGTCCAGCCCCGCCCACGAAGCTTCGAGGCGTACGCACATGTTGCACAGATCGTTGGCCACACCGACCAGGTATACCAGCTGAGGACGGGTGTATTTGCCGAGGGCGCGGGGGCCCGCATTCTCGAAAAGCATGTATTCCAACGCATGGAACCCGAGCTGGCCGTATCCCAGATTGGCGCGGACATAATCGGGATTCCTCTCGATCTCGGCCATCATACTGTTGTTGTTCAGCAGGTTCTGAAGCGCCGTGCCGTCCAGCGGCCAGGAGTCGATATGCGGGTCGATGTCGTAATCGGCCGCAGCGCCGTAAAGGTAGGCCTCGCTGAGCTCCCAGTGCTTGCGCGTGGTGATCCAGTCGTTGCAGGCGGCCTGCACCAGCGGGGTCGTAAGGGTTCCCGCGTCGAAAGCCTCCAGCATGGCCTCGCAATCCTCCTGCAAGGCGATGCTCCCGTCGGCCAGGGCCTTATAGGTCGGAATCACGTTATTGTCGACGAAATCTACGGCAGCATCCTTGAGCGCCTCTTCACGCTCGTCGGCAAACGTGTAATCGCCGTCGCTGTCGCTGCACGATGCGGCCCCGAGCGCCAGGACGAATGCCGCGGCTGCATAAACGGAATTTTTGAACAGATTTTTCATATTCTCATTATGATTTGGTTAACGTCTGAAAAAGCCGGAATAGGCGATCCCCAGCGAAAGGGAGGGCTCGTTGTTGAAACGCCCCGTGCGGGTCTCCCCGGTGGCGGAGTCGGTGTAGTCGTACGACCGGAGCAGGCCGATGCCGTACTCGGCCTTGATGACAATGTTCTTGATCGGGTAATAGTTGAACCCGACGGCTACCCGCTGGCGGCCGCACCAGTCCTGGCGGATCACCGACTTGGCGGTATCGAACATCGAATCGTAGAACTCATAGCGGCCGAAGACGTAGAAGCGGTGTCCCCTCTCCTTGAGCTTGCGTATCTGCGAGAAGATGTCGTAACCGGCTTCCACCCCCGTGGCGATGGCGTCCGAACCCACATATTGCTTGGGCGAGGGCGATGCGTTGGGCATATCGCGGTTGAACTGGGAAATCTTGTCCGAATTGGTCAGGTGCCCGTAGTCGAAGTTACCGCGAACGATCCAGTTATGGGCATCGTAGAGGAAATCGAAGGCGCCGATCATCACCGTACCCTTCACGTCCTTGTATCTGTCCGCGCCGGTACGGTTGGCACTCAGGGTATTGCTGAAACTGTTGCCCGCATAGCCGCTCAGGCTCAGGCGCAAGCCCGGGACGGAGTAGTTGTCGATGCGGAACGCCCCGGCATAGGCATTGGCGATCTTGAATTCGTAGGGGCTTCCGGCACCGCCGCTGACCCAACCGTTGTCGCCGAACCGGTCGGAATCCAGTCCCGGCAGGAACATCACCTCGTAACGCCAGTCACCGGCACGTCCCCAGAGGCTGATGCCCGTTCCGTGCCATGTGCTGGGCAGGATCGTATTCTCGCCCGCGGGACGGTAGACCCCGAAGAACTCGGTGGGCATGTGGTGCTGGGTAGTCCCGCCGACGGGCACGATCATATGCCCCAGCCGCAGGTTGAAGGCCGGGCTGAAGCTTTTCTGGAGCCAGAACTGTTCGAGGGCGACTTCGCCGCCGCGTTCGATCTCCGACTCATACTCGCCGCCCTCCTCGAATTCGGTTTCGAAGGCGCTCTCCGTGCCGCCGTGCTCGAATTCGATCTCGGTGCCCATCGACCAGCCGCGCCCGAAATCGTAGCCCAGGTAGATGACCACGTGCGGGAGGTCGAAGCGGCCGTGGCTTTTGTCATTCTTGTACTTGTCAGGGCTGATATAACGCAGGTAGTTGTCGCTGAAGAAATTGCGCGTCATGACGGCCTCGCCGTACCCGCCTACGGTCAGCCGTGAGGGTTTGTCGGCCTCTTTGCTGACGGCGGTCTTCACTTCGGAAGAGAGCTCGGCCCGGATCTCCGACAGGAGTTCGGCTTTCAGCTGTGCCTTCAGCTCGGCATTGGCAGCCGAATCGGCCGCGGCCGCAGGTTCAGGGGCGTTCACGGCTTCCTGCGCATGCAGGGTAACACCCGCCAGTAATAAAATAGAGGTAAACAGTAAAATTCCAAGACGCATAGGCTCTCCGTTTATTTTGTTTGCGGTGGCAAAGTTAAGGTGCCCGCCGAGCCCGGGCAATTCCCTGTTTTAGGTAATTTTCGGGACAGAATAATAACATGTAGGTATTGCTCCCGACGGTAGGGGAATGCGGCGGGTGCCGGTCGTTTCGCCGGCGTTTTTTGCCGTTTCGCCGGAAACGGGCATACACGAACCCGCAACCGGCCCCGTTTTTACCACGAACGGGTGCAATTATACCTTCCGGCAGCGGAGGCATAGCGGGTTTTTTCGTATCTTTGCATATCCCTCATTAAAGACAACCTCTCCGGTATGAAAAAAAAGAAATGGATCATCACGTCCGTCATCCTCGTAGTATTCTGTACAGGGCTGGTCGTTTACAACCACTACCGCGGCAGTTCGTCAGCCGCCGACGCCGACCCGTCGGAAATCAGCATACCCCGGAAAAGCAGCGTCCTGAACGTCAACGGGCTCGTCGTGCGGCCGCAAACCCTCACGGACGGAATCACCTCGGTGGGCAGCCTGCTCCCCGACGAGGAGGTAGACCTCTCGTTCGAGACCTCGGGCAAGATCGTCTCGATCAACTTCCAGGAAGGCTCGACCGTCCGCAAGGGCGAATTGCTGGCCAAAGTCAACGACAAACCGCTACTGGCACAGCTGTCGCGCTACGAAGCGCAGCTCAAACTGGCCGAAGACCGTGTTTACCGCCAGAGCGCCCTGCTCGAAAAGGACGCCGTCAGCCAGGAAGCCTACGAACAGGCCCGCACCGAACTGGCGATGCTCAACGCCGACATCGACATCGTGCGTTCGAACATCGCGCTCACGGAGCTGCACGCCCCGTTCGACGGCGTGATCGGCCTGCGCAACGTCAGCGAAGGCGCCTATGCCTCGCCGAGCGTCGTGGTGGCCAAGCTGACCAAAATCAAACCGCTGAAGATCGACCTTTCCGTCCCGGAGCGCTACGCCAGCCAGATAAAACCCGGGACGCGCCTCACGTTCACGGTCGAGGGGTACAACGAGACGTTCCACGCCGAGGTATATGCCACCGAGTCGAAGATCGACCCGAATACTCACTATTTCTCGGTGCGTGCGCACTACCCCAATACGCGGGGCAGGCTGCTGCCCGGACGCTTCGTAAGCGTAAAGATCCGGATGCATGACATTCCCGACGCCATCGCCATCCCGACGCAGGCCGTCGTCCCCGAGATGGGCGTGGACTAGGTATTAGTCTACATGGGCGGCATAGCCCTCGCCTTAGCCATATATACCGGGCTGAGGACGGTTTCGCGGATTCTGGTCGTCGAGGGGTTGGCCCCGGGCGACACGCTGATCGTCTCCGGCACGCTCCAGCTGCGTGAAGGGCTCCCCGTAAAACTCGACACCGTCGAATAAAACCGCCGCCGCATGAATATTTCCGAACTGAGCATCCGGCGGCCGGTAATGGCATCGGTGCTGACGATCATCATCCTGCTATTCGGTTTCATCGGGTACAGCTACCTCGGCGTACGCGAATACCCGAGTGTCGACAACCCCATCATCTCGGTGACGTGCTCCTATCCGGGAGCCAATGCCGATGTGATCGAGAACCAGATCACCGAGCCGCTCGAACAGAACATAAACGGCATCCCGGGCATCCGCTCGATGTCGAGCGTCAGCAGCCAGGGACAGAGCCGCATCACGGTCGAATTCGAACTCTCGGTAGACCTGGAAACCGCGGCCAACGACGTGCGCGACAAAGTGTCGCGCGCCCAGCGCTACCTGCCCCGCGACTGCGACCCTCCGACGGTCACCAAAGCCGATGCCGACGCCACACCGATCCTGATGGTAACCATTCAGAGCGACAAACGTTCGCTGCTGGAGCTGAGCGAGATCGCCGACCTGACGGTCAAGGAGCAGCTGCAGACGATCATAATTTTTTGCTGTGTTCAGATATGGGGTTTGTTACTCTACTAGATGCGTCTGTGGCGCGACTTGTCTTAGATGGCCGGATACTGATTTACGCCCGTGGACATCAAGAACGCCCTCGACCGCGAAAACGTAGAGCTTCCCTCGGGCAGCATCGAAGGCAACACCACCGAGCTGACGATCCGCACGATGGGGCTGATGCACACCACGCAGGAGTTCAACGACCTGGTCGTACGCGAAGCCTCCAACCGCATCATCCGCCTGAGCGACGTGGGACGCGCCGAACTGGGCCCCCAGGATACGCGCAGCTACATGAAGATGAACGGCATCCCGATGGTGGGCGTCGTGGTGATCCCCCAGCCGGGAGCCAACCACATCGACATCGCCAATGCGGTTTACCAGCGCATGGAGACGATGAAGAAAGACCTGCCGGACGACGTGGTGACCTCCTACGGGTTCGACAACACGCGCTTCATCCGCGCCTCGATCGACGAGGTGCGACAGACCGTCTACGAGGCCTTCATCCTAGTCATCATCATCATCTTCCTCTTCCTGCGCAACTGGCGCGTGACGCTCATCCCGTGCATCGTGATCCCGGTCTCGCTCATCGGCACGTTCTTCCTGATGTACGTCGCCGGGTTCTCGATCAACGTGCTGTCGATGCTGGCCGTGGTGCTCTCGGTCGGGCTGGTGGTCGACGATGCCATCGTGATGACCGAGAACATCTACATCCGCATCGAACGCGGCATGACGCCCAAGGAGGCCGGCATCGAAGGCGCCAAGGAGATCTTCTTCGCCGTCATCTCGACGTCGGTCACGCTGATCGCCGTGTTCTTCCCGATCGTCTTCATGGAAGGCATGACCGGCCGCCTGTTCCGCGAATTCAGCATGGTGATCTCGGGCGCGGTGGTCATCTCGACCTTCGCTGCGCTGACCATCTCGATGTTGCTGGAGACGATAGTGTTGTCGCGGCAGGAGCGCTATAGTTGGTTTTATAGCAAGACCGAACCCTTCTTCGTGGGAATGAACAACTTTTACCAGCGCACGCTGGCCGGGTTCCTGCGGCGGCGCTGGCTGGCATTGCCGCTCATTGCCCTGATGATCGGACTGATCGGCTGGCTGTGGCGGGCCATCCCGGCGGAAATGGCGCCGCTCGAAGACCGCTCGCAGATTTCGATCAACACCCGCGGGTCGGAAGGCGCCACCTACGAATACCTGCGCGACTACACCGAGGATATCAACCGCCTGGTCGATTCGCTCGTACCCGAGGCCCAGTCGGTCACGGCGCGCGTATCGAGCGGCTCGGGTAACGTCCGGATCGCCCTGACCGACATCTCGACCCGCAAACGCTCGCAGATGGAGATCGCCGAGGAGCTTTCGGCGGCCGTACGTACCAAGACCAAGGCCCGCGCCTTCGTGCAGCAGCAGAGCACCTTCGGCGGCCGCCGCGGCAACATGCCCGTGCAGTACGTCCTGCAGGCCACCGGCATCGAACGGTTGCAGGAGGTGCGGCCCGAATTCATGCGCAAGGGCTACGAAAGCCCCGAGTTCCAGATGGCCGACGTCGACCTGAAATTCAGCAAGCCCGAGGCGCGCATCATCATCAACCGCGACAAATCGAACCTGCTGGGCGTCTCGACGCGCGACATCGCCCAGACGCTCCAGTATGGCTTGAGCGGCCAGCGTATGGGCTACTTCTACATGAACGGCAAGCAATACGAGATACTGGCCGAAATCAACCGCCAGCAACGCAACAAGCCCGCCGACCTGCAGTCGATCTACGTACGCAGCGACAAGGGCGAGATGATCCAGCTGGACAACCTGATCGCACTGGAAGAGAACGTCGCCCCGCCGCAATTGTACCACTACAACCGGTTCCTCTCGGCGACCGTATCGGCCGGGCTGGCGAAGGGCAAGACCATCGGGCAGGGGCTCGACGAGATGGATCGCATCGCCGCCGAAACGCTCGGCGACGATTTCCGCACGGCGCTGGCCGGCGACTCGAAGGAGTTCCGTGAAAGTTCGTCGAGCCTGATGTTCGCCTTCCTGCTGGCCATCCTGCTGATCTACCTGATCCTCGCGGCACAGTTCGAGAGCTTCAAAGACCCGCTGGTCATCATGCTCACCGTGCCGCTGGCCATTGCGGGGGCACTGGTGTTCATGGCCGCCAACGGGCAGACGATGAACATCTTCAGCCAGATCGGCATCATCATGCTCATCGGCCTGGTGGCCAAGAATGGCATCCTGATCGTGGAGTTCGCCAACCAGAAGCAGGAAGCCGGGATCGACAAACTGCACGCCATCGAGGAAGCCTCGCTGCAACGCCTGCGCCCGATCCTGATGACGAGCGCCTCGACCATACTCGGCCTGCTGCCGCTGACCGTCGCCACGGGCGAAGGTGCCAACGGACGTATCGCCATGGGTATCGCCGTAGTGGGCGGTATGGTGGTATCCACCCTGCTGACGCTCTACATCGTCCCGGCAATATACAGCTACGTATCGACAGACCGGAGTAAGAAATAGAAATAAGGAAGCCCAATGAAACGAGTGATTTTATCGGCCCTGGCCGCGGGGATTTTCGCAACGGCGGCGGCACAGGAGGAGCTGACCCTCCGCAAGTGCCTGGAAATAGGGTTGGAAAACAACTACGACATACGCATCGTGCGCAATGGGGAGCGCATCAGCGACAACAATGCCACGGCGGCAAATGCCGGCATGGTGCCGACGATCGACTTCGAGGCGGGTTATTCGGGGGCGCTGGACAACGAGCGCACCACACCGCGCGAAGGGGACGCATGGTCGGACAACGGCATCTACGACCAGACGTTCAACGCCGGGATCAACCTCAACTGGACGATTTTCGACGGATTCCGCATCCGTACCAACTACAAAAAGCTCAAAGAGATGCAGGAGATGGGCACTGTCCGCACCCGCATCACGATCGAGGACTTCGTAGCCAGCCTGACGGCCGAATACTACAATTACGTCCAGCAAACGCTGCGCCTGCAGAATTTCCGCTATGCCGTGGCGCTTTCGCGCGAGCGGCTGCGCATCACCGAAGCGCGGGTCAGCGTCGGCAATTTCTCGCGCCTCGACCTGTTGCAGGCACGCGTGGACTTCAATGCCGACAGTTCGAAATATATGTCCCAGCAGGAGCTGGTTTCGGCTTCGCGCATCCGCATCAACGAACTGCTGGCCAACAAGGACGTCAACGAAATGCTCTGTATCCGCGACTCGGTGATCGAGGTCAACGGCGAGCTCAAATGGGAGGAGCTGCTGGCACAGACGCTCGACACGAATGCCTCTCTGCTGCTGGCAGGGCATGACAATGTGCTGGCCGAACTCGACCTGAAAACCGTGCAGGCGCGCAACTACCCCTATCTGAACCTGACGACGGGATACGGCTACACCTACAACCGTTTCGGGAACGGGACGACCCAGTCGCGCGGGACGCTGGGACTGAACGCCGGGGTGAAACTCGGCATTACGATCTTCGACGGCAACCGCCGCCGGGAGCAGCGCAACGCTCGCATCGACGTGGAAAATGCGCAGCTCACGCGCGAAAGGCTCGAGCAGTCGCTGCGTGCCAACCTGTCGAACTTCTGGCAGGCCTACCGCAATAACCTCGAGGTGATCCAATTGGAAAAAGAGAACCTGATCGCCGCCAAGGAGAACTACGAGATCGCCATGGAGCGTTACCTGCTGGGCGACCTGCCGGGCATCGAGATGCGCGAAGCGCAGAAGAGCCTGCTCGATGCCGAAGAGCGCATCCTCACGGCGAAATACAATACGAAGGTTTGCGAAATATCGTTGCAGCAGATCAGCGGCAACGTCATGACTTACATGGAATAAACCCGCGGTTCATTATTTCTCGCCTTGGGGCATCGGAGAACGGGCGGAGAGGAAATCGCAGCACGGATGCCAGTACTTCCCCCAGACAGGGATAAACTCAGTTCGAAGACGATGCGGTTTCGGCCG
>ENA-ORIT01000120-ORIT01000120.1-human-gut-metagenome-genome-assembly--contig:-NODE-120-length-23664-cov-6.80219_pt1 | contig 23664 bp, 12 predicted proteins | sample MGYA00243032_ERZ508750 | MGnify/ENA primary metagenome ERZ508750 (study PRJEB26277, sample SAMN04329802) | human gut metagenome | biome: human-associated habitat | host: Homo sapiens | place: USA... | reverse complement strand
GTGGTGCCACCAGGAATCGAACCGGGGACACAAGGATTTTCAGTCCTTTGCTCTACCAACTGAGCTATGGCACCATCCCGATAATTGCGGTCGGAAGTACTTCTTTCCCGTATTATCGTGGTGCAAAGGTAAACAAAATTTCCAAACGTGCAAAATATTCTCCGAATTTTTGCGCATTATTGCAGTTCCAGGCTGATCCTGGGCACCTACAAATGTCCTGTACTCCTGCCTGCCGAGTCCTGTCGGACAGGGGCTGATTGAAAATATTGCCGGGGGCTTGCCATTTCCATCCTTGGCTGCTCCGATTCCGGAGGTCTGGATCGATAATAAACCATTTTCATTCGACCTTACTTGCGGGGCATCCGGAGTCTGGATGCCGGTTCTGGAACCGACCCGGCGGGAACCCACCGGATTACCGGGCGTACCCTTGCTCATCGGTCGCAGGGGCCGCTCCCTGCCCGGCTTGCCTTACAAGTTCCTGCAGCCCGGCCTCGTATTCCGCAACGGTTTCGCGGACGATCCGTCCCGCCGTCGGCAGCTCGCGGATCAGCGAGGCTGCCTGCCCGATTTCCAGCTCACCGTCTGTCAGGTCGCCTTCGAAGATGCCCCGTTTCGAGCGTCCGCGTCCCAGCAGCTGCTGTAACTCTTCGGCCGTCGCACCCCTGTTCTCCGCCTCCTCGACCGCACGGTAGAAGCCGTTGCGGATCAGGCGTGTCGGACTGAGCTTCTTCAGCGCGAGCATCGTGTCGCCCTCCTGCAGCCCGATGCAGAGTTTCTTGAATGCGTCGCTGGCCGAACTCTCTTCCGAAAGCGCGAACCGCGTTCCCATCTGGATGCCCTCGGCGCCCAGTGCGAAAGCCGCCAGCATACCGCGCCCGGTGGCGATGCCGCCCGCGGCGATCAGCGGTATCGCCACGGCCTGCCGCACCTGGGGTACGAGCACCATCGTCGTCGTCTCCTCGCGTCCGTTGTGGCCGCCGGCCTCGAAGCCCTCGGCTACCACGGCATCGACCCCTGCCTGCTGGCTTTTCAGGGCGAACTTCGTGCTCGAAATCACGTGCGCCACCTTGCATCCCGCTTCGTGCAGGCGGGCCGTCCAGGTTTTCGGGCTGCCTGCCGAAGTGAATACCGCGGGCACGCGTTCCTCCATGATGACGCCCATGATCTCTTCGGCGTAGCGGTACATCAGCGGGACGTTCACGCCGAACGGTTTTTCGGTCGCCGCGCGGCATTTGCGGATATGCTCGCGCAGCAGGTCGGGGGTCATCGAGCCGGAGCCGATCAGCCCCAGTCCGCCTGCTTCGCTCACGGCTGCGGCCAGCCGCCAGCCGCTGCACCAGATCATGCCGCCCGCGACGATGGGGTAGCGTATGCCGAACAGCGAAGTGATTCTGTTTTCCATGGTTTCAGGTATTTGTCGTCCTGCAAAAATAGGCAAATTATCGGGAGTGCAAGCTGCCTGCCACGGGAAATAACGGCCGTATTCCTTGGCCGGGGCTGAAAATTTTGCCACCTTTGCCCTGCGTTTTACGAATAACCGTTCACAACCATGATATATACGGAAGATACCCGGATCGCGGCGCTGGCCGTGCATATCGTCGGGAACAAGGCCAAGGACGAGCCCCTGCTCGTCTCCCCCGCATTGTCCGGGCAGGTCGGCGACACGGGCCTGATGCAGATCCTGACCACCTATTTCGCCGGAGGTTTCAAATCCGAGGAGTACTACAACCTCCACCACGAAACCGACCTGGCCTGCAACGAAGTCTATAATTTCGTCTGCAAGGTGTTCGACGACCGGGAGACGTTCTACGACAACTCCGTGAACCTTGCCCGGCACCTTTACGAGGCGGGTACCCACCCGCAGATCAAGGGCGGCGAATTTTACGTCGCCTATTTCACCGGCTGCCGCTTCGGGGGCGATGCGGTCGATGCCGTCGGGCTTTTCAAGTCCGAAACCCGCGGTACGTTCCTCGATGTCGGGGAGCAGGACGGGCAGCTGCATATCTTCTCCTGCCAGGGGATCGACGTCAACAAACTGGACAAGGGGTGCCTCGTGTTCGATACCGCGCGCGAAGAAGGCTTCGCCGTCTGCGTCGTGGACAACACCAACCGGGCGGAAGCGCGTTACTGGATCGACGATTTCCTGCATGTCCGCCCGCGGCAGGACAACTATCACAACACGCACAACATCCTGGCCATGTGCAAGAAATACGTGACCAGGCACCTTCCTGCGGAGTTCGACGTGTCGAAGGCCGACCAGGCCGAGATGCTCAACGAGACGATGAAATACTTCAGGGAGCAGGACAGTTTTTCGCTCGACGACTTTTCTGAAAAGGTGATCCGCCAGCCCGAGGTCATGGAGAGCTTCACACGCTACAAACAGGAGTACGAGCAGGATCGCGAGATCCGTATCGAGGATGAGTTCGCCATTTCCGATTCCGCCGTCAGGAAACAGGCGCGCGCCTATAAGAGCGTCATCAAGCTCGACCGCAATTTCCATATCTATGTCCACGGCAACCGCAACCTGCTGGAGCAGGGCGAGGACGAAAAGGGCAAGTTCTACAAGGTCTATTACCAGGAGGAGGAATAACCTCCTTTCCCGGGCGGGATTGCCGTGCCGGCAAGGCGGACTGCAAGGTGCAGCCCGCTTTTTTTGTGTATTGTGCCGAATAACCGGATTTTGAATCCCCTTCACAGGGAGCAAATAGTCGCTTATTGTGTATATTTGTATATGAAGTGGGGATTCCGAAAGGTACGGCAGGTTGCTGCGTTATCTCGCACGGCCTGTTTTTATGGTCCATTATAACCGGGTGAAGGCCGGGTCATCGTTTGCAGGATATTCCGGGACGATGCGATTATAGTGCATTCGGGCTGAAATCGGCGGATTATCCGTCTCAGGACTTCAGTGGAAGCGGTATCATCCTGCCAACTACTTATTTGTAGTTATAAATCAGGGTATAAATGCGGTAATTTGCACTATGAAAAGGCAGCGACGAAATGACTTTTTTGTCGGGCAGGTTGCTGACAGGCTGGCGAAAGCCAGACGAAGGCGTAACCTGACTCAGGAAGTCGTGCGTTTCGATACCGGGCTGAATGTCGGCCGGATCGAAGCCGGATGTTCCGATATCACGCTGTCGACCTTGGCTGACCTTTGTGATTATTATGATATTTCACCCAGGGAGTTGTTTCAGGACATAGTGACGCACTCATCCTGAAGAGGGAACCGGCCATGCGGCCGGTTCCCTCATTTTATGTCCTCATGTCCCGAGGGTTTTCTCGAATGCCAGCCGTTCGCCGCTCCGGTAGCGTACCTTCCCGCAATAGACGAACCCCAGCCGCCCGAGCATACGCAGCATGTAACGGTTGTCGAAATTGGTGTCGACGCGCATACTGCCCGTGCCGCGCCCGCACGCCATCGCTGCGACGCGCCGCATGAACTCCGTCGCCACCCCGCGGCCTTTCTCGCCGTCGGCCACCGCCATGCGGTGCAGTACGACATAGTCCCCGTCGGTGAGCCAGGCCCCTTCGATGGCGTCGTAGGCCGGTTCCCCGTCGAATACCACCGCGCCGTAGGCGCCGACGTTGCCCTGGGCTTGGGCTGCGGCCGCTTTTGCTGCCTGCGTCTCCCGCATCTCCCGCGCTTTGCGTGTTTCTTCCGTCGCTTCCGTCGCCTCTTCCGTCGCCTCTTCCGTCGTCGCTGCCGTTTCGTCGGCGCCGGATCCCGTTGCGCCGGCCTCCCCCGTGTCCGTTATTTTCCGCGCGGCAGCCGTTTCCGGACGGAAACCCGCAGCCCCCGTGCCGTCGCTTCCCCGCGCTTCGGGGCTCTTTTCCGCCTCCGGTTTCTCGAAGACCCATCCGTAGCCGCAAGCGATGTCGTGTCCGATATCGGCCGCTGCCGGATAGCCGTCCTGCCATTGCAGGCTTCCCAGTGCCCGCATCTGCGCCTGCGCCTGCCGGATGATCTCCATGATGCGCGCCGCGTCGGCGGGGCGGGCGCGCCGGAACACTAATTTTTCGTCCATACGGCAAATATAGGATAAAATGCCGTGATACGCTACTGCCCGGGGGATATCTGCGCGGCGGAATTTCCGCCGTACGGCTTTTTTATCCCTCCTTCCGCCCGGGCGGGATGCCTTCCGCAGCCTTTTTTACCATGCCCCGTGCGAATCCGGCAAAAAAATCCGGGATAAAATCGTACATAATAGGCAAAAATCGTAACTCCAGACCCCTGGTTGTGCCCTGCGGACTTTTATCCCGATGCCCCGTCCTAAATTCGTTTTCAGCGGGACAGCCCTTCTGCGGGGCCTCCCCCGGGATACCCACCGAACCTATTTTTTAACCTTAAAATTAGTGTGTATGAGTTTTTCTACTAACCGTTTTTCCCGGAAAGCACTATGACTTGTGACAGCAGTGTTTTTCGCGTCGTTGCTGTTGGCGCAGGCCACTGGCATCTTCGGACGTGTGCTCGATGAGACCGGTGCGCCGGTCATCGGTGCGACGGTCATGGTCAAAGGCACCACGATCGCCACGGCGACCAATGTCGACGGCACCTTTAACCTGAAGAATACGGGCCGCAACGTCACGCTCGTGGTATCGTATGTCGGCTACGAGGCGCAACAGGTGGCGTCGAAGGGTGCCGGGTCGGTGACGATCACGCTCAAGCCCGAGGCCATCGGCATGGAGAGCGTCGAAATCGTCTCCGTGGGCTACGGTACCCAGAAACGCGAATCGGTCGTGGGGGCCATCTCCACGATCCGGCCCGAGGAGCTGCGCGTCCCCGTACGGTCGCTGAGCCAGACGCTGGCCGGTAACCTGGCGGGTGTGGTCGCGTTGCAAACCTCGGGCGAGCCCGGCAAGGACGACGCCCAGTTCTGGATCCGCGGTATCGCCACCTTTACGGGCAGTCCCGATCCGCTGATCCTGGTCGACGGTATCGAGCGTCCTCTCAACGACGTCGACCCGCTGGAGATCGAGTCGTTCAGCGTCCTGAAAGACGCCAGCGCCACGGCCGTATACGGCGTACGCGGTGCCAACGGCGTTATCCTTGTCAACACGCGCCGCGGTTTCGACGGCCCGGCCCGGATCGACCTGCGTTACGAGCAGGGCTTCTCGTTCGCCAGCAAACGCCTGTCGTTCGTCGACGCCGCTACCCGCTCCGAAATGTTCAACGAGGCGGTGGATGCCGTGAATGCCTCGGCGGCACTGAAATACGGCGCCGACGAGATCAAGGCCATGCGCATGCAGACCGACCCCGAGGTCTATCCCGATGTCGACTGGCAGAAGCTCCTTATGAAAAAGGTGTCTCTTTCCGAGAAGGTGAGCGCCAACATCTCGGGCGGCGGCAAGTTCGCCCGCTACTTCACGGCCCTCTCCTTCTACAACCAAGAGGGGCAGTATGCTGTCAAACCCGGCGAATATTCATGGGTGAGCGACAAGATCGGCCGTTACGGCGAGAATGTCAACTACAAGCGCTATAACTTCCGCTCCAACGTCGACATGGACATCACCAAGACCACGGTGGTGAACCTCGGCGTGCAGGGCAACGTGACCGAGAACATGGAGCCCGTCGAGGGGTCTGCAGCCATCTACCGCGACATCATCAACGCGGCGCCGAACGCTTTCCCCGTCCGCTTCAAGGACGGCGAGCTGGCCGGCCGCGACGGCCTGAACAACCCCTATAACATGCTCACGCAGCGCGGTTGGAAGAAGACCACCGGCAATACGCTTCGCGCCAACCTGACGATCATCCAGGATTTCTCGTTCATCACCCCGGGCCTTTCGGCCAAGGTGAGCTACGCCTACGACGCCGTGAATTATTCGGTGGAGGAGCGTGCGCGCAACATCAACTTCTTCGAGGCCACGGGCCGCGACCAGGACGGCGAACTGATCCGCACCGAGTGGCAGGCCGACCAGAAACAGGAGTACCTGAATTACAAACAGTCCGGCAACGGTTCCCGTACGCAGTACGTCGAGGCGGCGATCAATTACAGCCGGACGTTCGGCGAAAAGCACGAGGTCGGCGGCCTGCTGCTCGGCTTCGCCAAGGATTACCGGTTGCAGGAGGCTACGAGCGATTACCTCAAGTCGCTGCCCAACCGTTCGCTCGGCCTTGCCGGCCGTCTTACCTATGCCTACGACAAGCGTTACCTGATCGAGGCCAACATCGGTTTCAACGGTTCGGAGAACTTTGCCAAGGGCAAGCGCATGGGCGTATTCCCCGCCGTGGCTATCGGCTGGGTGGCCTCCGAGGAGAGCTTCCTGCGCAACAGCGAGGTGCTGACGTGGTTCAAGATCCGTGCGTCGGTCGGGCAGGTCGGCAACGACCAGATCCCCAGTACGCGTTTCATCTACCTGGCTACGATCAACAGTGGCGCCAACGGTTACGGTAACCTCGGCGTCAACTTCGACCAAGGGGCCGGCGGTATCGGCGAAGGTCGCATGGCCAATCAGGACGTGACGTGGGAGGTGTCGACCAAATACAACGTCGGTATCGAAACCGGGTTTTTCAACGAGTTGAAAATCAATGCCGACTTCTTCTACGAGCGGCGTGAAAACATCTTCCTCGCACCCCAGTTCTCGGAGATTTCGGGGCTTCCCAAGGATTATACCAACTACGCCAACATGGGTCTGATGGAGAACCGCGGCTTCGAGGTTTCGGCCGAATACGTCAAGCGTTTCAGCAAAGACCTCACCGTCTCCGTCCGCGGAAACTTCACCTTTGCCCGCAACAAGGTGATCGACGACGGCAAGTACTATGCCTATCCGTGGCAGGATCAGCGCGGCGTGCGTTACGGACTGACCATGGGCTACCGTGCCATGCACCTCTTCTCGCAGGAGGAGCTGGACAACATGCCCGACTACTATACGCAGTTCGGCCTGGACAAGCAGCAGCTGCGTGCCGGCGACATCCGCTACGAAGACCTCAACGACGACGGCAAGATCACCGAGGCCGACATGACGTGGATCGGCAACCCCGCGATGCCGGAGATCGTCTACGGTTTCGGTGCGTCGCTCAACTACAAGGGCTTCGACTTCTCGTTCCTCTTCCAGGGCGGAACCAACCGTTCCTCCTACCTGAGCGGCGGCTGGTATTTCTACCCGATCCAGGCAGACCGCGGCCCGAAGTTCATGGGTAACGTGATGACCATGTTCAAGGATCGCTGGACGGTGGACAACCCCGATCCGCACGCCTTCTCGCCCCGCCTCTCCTACGGCGCCGATGCCAACAACTACAAGACTTCGACCTGGTGGCAGCGCGACAGCGGCTACCTGCGCCTGAAGAATGTCGAGATCGGCTATACGCTACCCTCGGCCTGGGCCAGCAAGCTCCGGTGCAGCTCGCTGCGCATCTATGCCACGGGTGTGAACCTGTTTACGGTCAGCAAATTTATCTCCGACTACTGGGATCCCGAGACGGGTGCCGATGCCTATCCCATGCAGCGCCAGGTTTTCGTCGGTGTGAATTTAACCTTCTAATACAGCCTAAAGAATGAAAAAGAATATCGTATATTTAATGCTCGCGTCGCTCCTTTTGTTTACCGGCTGCGCCAACTATCTGGATCAGGATCCCGAAGACCTGAACTCGATGGACAAGATCTTCTCGTCCAAGATCGAGACCACCAAGTGGTACAACCGCATTTACAGCGACGATTTCATGGTGCAGGAGATGCATTACAGCGGCCAGATTCCCTATTTCTGGTGCACCGACGAATCGGCCTACATTCTCGAATCGCACGTGCGCAATATCGCCGAAGGGAAGATGAGCCCCGACAACTACTACGGTTACACGGGTTCCTACAACCTCTATTTCTTCGTGCGTTACTACCAGGCCATCCGCCATTGCAACCTGTTCCTCGAAAACGTGGACAAGTGCGCCGAACTGGGCGAGATCGACCGCCGCACGATGCGTGCCGAAGCCCGCTTCATGCGTGCCTATTACCACTACCTGCTGCTGCGCCTCTACGGCCCGATCCCCATCGTGGAGACCAGCCGTTCGGCCGACCAGATCGGGGCTTCGCAGGCGCGCAACACGCTCGGCGAATGCGTCCGCTGGATCAACGGCGAGATCGACTGGGCCTGTGAAAACGGCATGCCCGCCGCCCGCGACGAGAAATTCACGCTGGGGCTCCCCACCATCGGTGCCGCCCGGGCCATTCAGTCGCGCATGCTGCTGATGGTCGCCAGCCCGCTCTTCAACGGCAATTCGGCCTACAAGAACTGGACGAATCACGACGGCACAGTGCTCATGCCCCAGACCTATGACAAGGAGCTGTGGAAGGATGCCGCCGATGCCGCCAAGACGGTCATCGACATGACCGAATACCAGTTGCTCAAACCGGCCGCAGGCGCTACGTTCGATGAGATCGTGGATAACCTCCGCGCCGTGACGACCACCTGGGGCGCCGGCAAGAATACCGAGATCATCTGGGGGCATCCCAACTCGGTGCAGTGGTACGGCATGTGCGCCCTGCCGGCGCGCTGGTACGGCTGGAACGGCCGCTATTCGCTGGCCATCGACATGATCAACGATTTCTTCATGGCCGACGGCAGCCCGAGCCGCCCGCTCGAAGAGTGGTTCGCCTCCAAGAAGTTCTCGGCCGAAGCCGGCAACGGCACCATCGCCAATACGTTCTGGATGTTCGTCGACCGCGAGCCGCGGTTCTATGCCTCGGTTCACTTCCCCAACCAGCGCCTGTCGTACGCCTACGAGAACAAGACCGACAGCTACCAGGATGCCGACGGCTACGGCGTGGTCGATTTCTGGTACTCGGGGCTGAGCGGCAACGGCAGCACCCCGGGCGACAAGAACACCTCGGGATTCTCCGTGCGCAAGAACCTCCCGCTGGATTACCGCAGCAACAAGCAGACCAGCGAGGCGACGCGTATGCTCAACGTGCCTTTCCCCATCATCCGCCTGGGCGAGGTCTACCTCAATTACGCCGAGGCCCTGAACGAGTACTACGGCACCTCCCGGCAGGACGAAGCGCTCTATTACCTCAACGAAATCCGCACCCGTGCCGGCATTCCGGCCTACGAGGGCAGCTATTCGCAGGACGAGTTGCGCGAGATGATCCGCCACGAGCGCAAGATCGAGCTGGCGTGGGAGTGCAACCGCTATTTCGACGTGCGCCGCTGGTTCACGGCCCATGGCCCCGACGGCGAGTTCAACCACGACGAATACGGGCTGGACATGTCGCGCGGTACGGGTGCCACCGACCCGGCGTTCTTCACCCTGACCAAGGTGGCCAACAAGCGCTTCGACATCCAGCACTACTTCCTGCCCATCAAGTCGTCGGAGGTCATGCTCAACACGCAGCTGGTGCAGGCGCCCTACTATTGATGGCCGCAGCCGGACACATGTTAAACTTAAAAATGGAAAATTCGCTATGAAACAGTTTTTTAAGATACTGGCGCTCGCGGCCCTGGCGCTGCCTTTCACCGGCTGCGACGTGGAATACGACCCCATCGTCGTGCAGCCCGACGTGGCGCTCGAGGATTCGGGCATGACGACCGTCCCGACGGTTTCCATCTACCAGAATGACGCCTATACCGTCACGCTCGCCCGTACCGAGGGGCTGAGCCGGGCGGCCGAGTTCGACATCGTCGTCGACGAGGCGCTGATCGACGAATATAACGAGCTCAACGGCGCTTCGCTCGAGCCGATGCCGGCCTCGGGCTATACGATCGGCGTGACGTCCGTCGCCTTCGCCGAGAAGGCCAAGACGGCGACCTTCTCGATCCAGTTCAAACCCCAGGCGATCGTGGCTGCGGCCGGTTCGCCCCGGCGGGCCGAGAACTTCGTGATACCTTTCGCCTGTGTCCCCCGGACAACGGTCAATTCGGCCTCGCAGTCCCTGAGCGCCCTCGTGCGGTTCTCGTTCAGCGAGCCCACCGTCACGGTGGATGCCCCGGTCGACCCGGTGGAGCTGACATTCATTTCGGGCGTGCCCGTGCCGCGCAGGCTGGAACTTTCGTGCCGCGCCAATTTCACGACGCTTCAAACCTCGAAGCTGGCCTTCGCCGCCACCCAGGAGATGGTCGACGCCTATAACGCGGCCAACCAGGCCGACTGCCTGCTGCTGCCCGCGGATTGCTATTCGGTCGATGCCGGGACGTTCGATGCCGAGGCGCTCACGCTGCTCTACGGCATCACGGTCGACGCTTCGGCACTCGACCCCGACCATGTCTATCTGCTGCCCCTGAAGCTGGCCGCCAACGACTATGCGGTCACGCAGGACAATATGTATTACGTGAAGGTCACCATCCAGGAGATCCAGTTCACGGTGAACAATACCGACCGCTACGAGGCTGCCACGCGCCTTGCCCATCCGATCAGCCTCGACGTGGCGCTGAACGGTGCGCTGGCCGACGACGTGCCCGTGGAGTTCACCTACGATCCCTCGAAGGTCGCCGACTACAACGCTTCGAAAGGCAAGGCATACGAAGCGCTCGACGCCTCCAGGGTCACCGTCACGAATGCCGCGATGACGGCCGGGACGGTCAGGGCTACGGCCACGGTGAGTGTGGACATGGCCGGCATCGCCTTCGACGACGGCAAGGAGTACGTCCTGCCGTTCGTACTGGATGAGTCCAAACTGCCGCAGGGCAGCGTCATGATGAGCGACGAGGTCGTGTACGTCCGTCTGAAGCGTACGCTCTACGGTTCGTGGAGCAACCGCAATTCCAGCGACGATTTGCAGAAAACCGCCACGTCCGGCTGGAGCAACAGCAACTGGATGAAGGCTACCACCAAACCCAGCGACACGGCGGTCGACGGGAAGGCTTATCCCTATGTGAACTGCTATTACAGCTGGTCGACCGGTTACCATTGGTATGTTGCCTGGGACGAGGTCTATGGCGGCGATCCGAACAAGCGCGTCGTACATGCCTTCTCGAAGGTGACCAGCGGTTACAACGAGGCGCAGCAGGTAGCGCAGACCATGGATTACGGCAGCTACTTCGACATGGAGACCGGAACCGTCTTCTTCGATTTCCAGTACTACTGGAACGACGACGACAAGAACCAGGACAAGCGCCAGACCATCCAGTGCTACCTCGAAAGCCCGCTTACCGTCGCCGAGTTCTGATTTTTGAACCGCCCCGTGCGGTGCCGCATCATCCGGGCAGGGATCCCCTGCCCGGGTACGGGCGGCTCCCGGGGGATAAATTTCCGCCTATGTATCGCCTGAAATATCATGCCGTCGCGCTCGCGCTGCTTTTCCTTTCGCTCTCATGCCCCGCCTGCGGCAAGGAGGGCGGGACGGAGCCTTCGGGCCCGGAGCCGCCCGTGCAGCCCGAAATCCCCGGGGAGCCGGAACAGCCCGAACGGCTTGTCGTCGAGATCGCCGACCCCGGTTTCGAACAGGAGGTCGATTTCACCTCCGGGGCGTGGAAAAAGACGCACGCCTGGCAGACCGACCGCGCCGTATTTTCCTACGAGCCTACGGGCGGTTACAACGGTTCGGCCGGCATTAGGATCGCCTGTGTCGACGGGGATTATACGACCGACGCCGTGGTGACGCAGCCCGTTTCGGGGCTGGTGCCCGGCAAGCTCTACGAACTTTCGGCCATGGTGCGCACCTCGGGCGTCACGGGCGGCCGGGGCGGTAACATCTGCCTGTTCGGTCAGGGCGTCTGGGTCGGCTCGCCGCCCTTCGTGGGTACCAACGGCTGGACGCGCCGCAGCGTGCAGTTCATCGCCGAAGAGACGACCGCCGTCATCGGGTGCCGCCTAGGGTTCTGGGCGGGCGATTCGCGCGGCAGCGTGTGGTTCGACGACGTGGCGCTCCGCACGCCCGACGGGATGTACCACCGGGCGAGCGAACACCTCGAGTTATACCTCGACAAGGCGCTGGTGCGCGTTTCCGACGCCGTGATTGACGGCTGGCTGGCCAAGCTGGACAAGGTCTACGACGCCTATACCGAACTGTTCGACTTTTTCGTGCCGTTCGGCGGGCGGAAGATGATCGTCCTCTCGAAACAGATCGACGCCTGGGCCTATGCGGGATACCCGATCGAGTGGAACCGCGACTATGTGGCCTCGACGCTCGACGAGGTGGTGCGCTACGACAATGCCGTGTTCGGCATCATGCACGAGATGGGGCATAACTTCGCGCCCGGGAACTACGTGACCGGGTCTTACGGTAGCGGCAACGGCGAATGGAACTGGAACGAGGAACTTTTCGCCAACTTCCGGATGTACTATGCGCTCTGCAGGACAGGCTATAAGGTCTACATGAACAATACGGTTTATACCGGGGCCCAAATCGCCGACATGTACCGCAAGTCCTATGAAGAGACGCTGGCGCGGGGTATCGCCTCCGACGGCGACGGCCTGATGTACGTCATGACGCGCATGGCCGACACCGAAGGCTGGGAGCCCTTCCGCAAGGCGTTCCGCGAATTGTACGGCCTCGATCCCGCCGTGTCGTGCGGCGCGACCAAATGGGAGAAGATCGACTGTTTCTTCTCCGTCGTATCGCGCTACGCCTCGAAGGATTTGCTCGAAACCTATTTCACCCCGGCACAGATCGCCGCGCTGAAAACCCTGAAATGATTGAATTTTAAATATACCGGTTATGAAAAAAATGCGATTCTTTTTGTGCGTAGTCCTGTCGGCCGCGGCGCTTTGGTCGTGCGGCGGTGACGGTGACGGCGAGCCCGGGCCCGAACCTCCCGTGCCGCCCGTCGTGGATCCCAATGCCGTCGAGGTCGTCAACAGCGGCTTCGAAAAGGGGCTCGAAGGCTGGACGCGCGTCGATTTCCACAACGGCGGCAAGGTGACGGTCGAGGTGGTCGAGGGTGCCGGCGTCAACGACAGCCGCTGCATCAAGATCCAGCAGTTCCCCGAGAACGGCCGTTGCGGCGTGGGCATCAAACAGAAGCTTACGGGGCTGGAACCCGACCAGATGTACCGCATGTATGCCAAGGTCAAGTATTCGGACATCCCGCAGGACGAGGGGCGCGGCGCCATCCTGTTCGACATGTCCCAGAAGCAGTTCTGGGGCGCCTCGAAATTCCTCTACGGCACCAACCTCAGGAACTGGACGTCGCTCCATTTCGACTTCCTTTCGCAGGACGACGGGACTGCCGAGATCGTCTGCTCGCTGGGGTTCCGTTACGGCGGGACGACCAACGGCGGCTATTCGACCGGCACGGCCTACTTCGACAACGTGAGCGTGGTGAAGGTCACCGACGAACTTTTCATGCAGGAAGGCGAGCATATCCGCCGCTTCGGCGTACCCTCGCAGGTCTACGCCTCGGCGTCGCAGATCACCGCGTGGTTCGCCTACCTGGTCTGGATGTACGAGTCGTATGCCGACCTGGTGGGGGCGACCCCGCACGAGGGGCGCAAGCTGGCGATCCTTTCGTCGCGCGGGCTCGAAAGCGGTTATTGGGCGCTGGCGGGCTATCCCATCCTGTGGAGCAGCAACTATTCGGCCGTCACCTCGACCTTCGAGGAGCTGGCGCAGCACGGCACCTGGAGCTTCGGCCTGATGCACGAACTGGGGCACGTCTTCAACCTGGGCAATTCGAGCTGGAACTGGAACGACGAGATGTTCGCCAATTTCCGGATGCAGTACGGCCTGGAACAGAACCAGGGCAAGGTCTGGATGGACGAACGGGTCTACACCGGGCGCGAGATTCTCGACATGTACAAGAAGGATTACGACAATACGGTCTACACGCAGGTCAACGACAACGGCATCCATTACATGCTCGGTCGTCTGGCCGGCCCGGGCGGCATCGGCTGGGAACCTTTCAAGGCCGCTTTCCGCGAACTGACGACCACGGGCGGCGCGCCCTCGGGTAAATACGACAAGTTCGAATACCTGCTTTCGCTGCTTTCCAAGCACGCTACCCGGCTGACCGGGCGCGACGTGGATGTCAGAGCGCAGTATTTCACCGAGGCCGAGCTGGCTTCGATCCGCAAACAGTTGCAATAATAACCGCCGTATCCCGTCGCGGGGCGATGCGTCGCCTCTGCCGGGCGGCAATTAATACCCAATGCGAAAATGAAGAGAGTGGTATTTCTACTCGCCGCCGTCGCAGCGTGCGTGCTGTGTCTGTGCGCCTTCGGCTCGAAGGTCAAGGTCTTCTCCGACAATTTCGACCGGCCCGAAAGGTTCGCGCGCTACTGGAACCATAACGCCGGGGAGGTGCCCGGCACGGTCGAATACCTGCCCGAAGGCGGTGCCGACGGCAGCGGATGCGTGAAGATCGCCAGCGCCGAAAAGACCGCCCTGGCCATCAAACACAAACTTACGGGGCTGCATCCCGGCAAGCTCTACCGCCTGAGTGCGCTGATGAAGTGCGACAGCGTGCAGGACGGCCGCGGCGCCGTGCTCTACCTCGACCCCGAGGGACTGGAACAGTCGTGGAATGCCTCGGAGTTCGCCTACGGCACCAACGACTGGACGGAAGTGTATCTGGATTTCGTGCCCGACCGGCAGGGCGAAGCCGTCGTCTGCTGCGGCCTGGGATTCCCCTGGGGCACCTACAACGGAGGCAAGGCCTCGGGGACGGTATGGTACGACAACGTGAAGGTCACGCCGGCGCCCGAGGAGGCCCTCTATACCCGCGAGGGCGAACACATCGTGCTGAAACTCGACCGCGACAAGGTGACCGTCTCCGATGCCGACATCGACGCCTGGCTCTCGAAGCTCGACCGCACGTACGAGGCTTACCGCGACCTGGTGGGCGACGTGCCCTTCGACGGGCGCAAAATCATGATCCTCAACACGCCGGGCATCGAACCCGGTTACTGGGCGCTGGCCGGCAACCCGATCCTGTGGAACAGCCACGTCGCCGTGTCGAAGCTGCTCGACCGCACGGTCGAGTTCGGCGACTGGGGCTTCGGCATCATCCACGAGATCGGCCATGTCTTCTCGCAGGGAAACATTTCGGGTACGGGACGCTGGAACTGGAACGACGAGATTTTCGCCAATTTCCGCATGTCCTATGCCCTCGAAGCGTGCGACGGTACGATGTCGCAGCGCGACATCTGCTACCGGGGTGCCGATGTAATCAACTACTACAAGATTTTCTACGACGAAACCATCGGCGCCGGCATCCCCAAGAACAACGGCGATGCCCTGCATTACACCTTCCTGCGCATCAAGGAGCGTTACGGGTGGGACGTCTACAAAAAGGCGTTCCGCGAACTCTACGCGCTCGGCGACTCGGGGCAGGAAGGGCTCGAGACGCCCTACGACAAATTCCTCTTCTTCCTCTCCTACGTTTCGAAGGCCGCGGGCGAAGATGTCGTGGCGGCGACCTATACGCCCGGGGAACTGGCCCTGATCGAGGAATCGCTTAGAAACTGATGCCGATGAATACCTTGCGAACAGCCCTCCTGGCCCTGGTCGTGGCCGCCGCGTTCCGCGCTGCCGCACAACCGGTCTATACCTTCCGCGTCAAGGTCGGCATCGACCGCGAATCGGTCGATTCGCTGGGCGGGCGCGACCGGGTCGTGCAACTGACCGAAGATATGTTCCGGCGCGTCAACCGTGCTTTCAACTACGGGGCGCAGCTGCGTGCGGTCTACGATTTCGTGGTGGATTGGGACGCCTTCTACATCTACGACGGCGTGTCGGCCGACCAGATCCGCAAGCCCCATCCCGACCACGATTATCTGGTGGTGATGGACGGTTACAAGTCCGATCCCCGCGAGACGGGCGGCGGCTGGTACGGCGACGGGATCCAGGCCATCTACCATTCGCGCACGCACAACGACCGTTTCAACAGCCCGTTCGAGAAGAACGCCATCGACGGCATCATCCACGAGTTCGGTCATGCGCGGGGCGTCCCCGACATCTATGCCATGAAGGTCGACGCGGACAAGAACCCCGTCAACGGACAGGCGTTTTCCGGCGTGCGGTGCATCATGAATTATCCCTATGGCGAGGAGCTCTGGAGCGACTATGCCGTCCGCATGATCAACCATGCCGCCGACCGCAATGTCGACATCGACGACCTGGTGGCGGGCGTGTTGCCCGACCGTATCCGGGTCGAGGTGGCGGATGCCGACGCAAGCCCGGCCAAAGGGGCTGTCGTGCGGTTCTATCCCGTGCGGTGGTACACCTATACGGTGACCGCCGAGCCGCAGGCCGAGGCCGCGACCGACCGCCGCGGACGCTGTACGGTTCCCGTTGCGCGAATTTTCGAACCCGAGCAGGAGTTCGGCGTGCGCTATTGCAACTGCCTGGTCGAAGCGGAATACGACGGCGTGAAAGCCTATGGCTGGCTGCCGCTCTACGAGTTGCAGAACGCCCGTTTTGCCGGGCAGCGGGAGCATACGCTCCGGTTGCGGCTCAAACGCGGCTGCGGGCTGGTTCGCGCCGTAGGAATTGACGAATAATTGCTATCTTTAGGGCTCTTAATCACAAAACACCGAACTATGACAGGAAGAACCTTACTGACTTGCATTTTCATGCTGTCCGCAGTTGCCGTATGCGGACAACGCTGGCAGATCGCCCCCGACGGGCGGGGCATCGTGTGGAAGGTCGGCAGCGACATCCCGCACGACGACCACATCGAGATGAGCGGCGAGCGAATGGCCTTCGTGCTCCGCTGGGGCGTCGACTCGCGCGGGGCGTTCCGCCAGGAGCGTTCGCTCGTCTTCCCCCTGCTGCGCACCCTGCCCAACAACACCCACGCCAGCCTGATGTACCGCATGGCCGCGGACATCCCTTCGCTGCTGGGCGTGGACGGCCTGGCCTTGCAGGACGAACGGGTCGGGCAGGTGGCCATCGACGGTGCGCTGGAGGTGCGGAGCCGCTGGGGCGTTGGCAAGATGAACGTCGGTTCGGCGCGGGACATGAAACCCGAGCCCGTCGTGGAGATGACGCGTACGATCTTCCCTTCGCGCACGCTGCCGCTCATGTGCGAGCGCTACACGCTGCGTAACGTCGGGGCGAAGCCGCTGACGGTTTCCGTACCCGAATTCTCGCAGGTCGTGACGACCGATCCGGCCAAGGGCGTCACGGGCAGCTATGTCGTGCGGGGCGACATCGCGGGCAGCGGCACCTTTACGCTTGCCGCGGGGGACTCGCTCGCGTTCGACGCCGTGTTCCAGGCCTACCCGGGCGGCGGAGAGCCTCTGCACCCCGACGTGGCGGCCGAGTTGGCCGCCCGGATGGCGTTCGTCAGGGAGTGCATCGACGCGAACCTCGTGCTCGAAACCCCCGACCCGGTGATCGACACCCAATTCCGCTATGCCAAGCTGCGGGCTGCCGAGAGCATCGTTGCGACCAAGGGCGGCTACATGCACGCCCCCGGCGGCGAATCCTACTATGCGGCCATCTGGGCCAACGACCAGGCCGAATACGTCAACCCCTTCTTCCCCTTCCTGGGCTACGGGGTGGGCAATGCCTCGGCGCTCAACTCGTTCCGCCATTTCGCCCGCTTCATGAACCCCGCATACGAACCGCTGCCCAGCTCGGTCATCGCCGAGGGCGACGACATCTGGAACGGCGCGGGCGACCGCGGCGACGCCGCGATGATCGCCTGCGGGGCGGCACGCTACGCCCTTGCGCGCGGTGACCGTGCCGAGGCCGCCGAGCTGTGGCCGCTCGTCGAGTGGTGCCTCGAATACTGCCGCCGCCAGCTTACGCCCGACGGCGTCGTGGCTTCCGACACCGACGAACTGGAGGGGCGTTTCCCCACCGGCGATGCCAACCTCTGCACCTCGACGCTCTATTACGATGCACTGCTGTCGGCCGTGTCGCTCGGCCGCGAGCTGGGCGTGGAATCCGCCCAGACCGCCCGCTATGCCGCACAGGCCAGGGCGCTCGCCCGAGCTATCGACGCGTACTTCGGCGGCGAGGTCGGCGGGTACGACACCTACCGCTACTATGCGGGCAATACGCTGCTGCGCTCGTGGATCTGCATGCCGCTGATCGTGGGGCTGAAGGAGCGCAGCGAAGGCACCGTCCGGGCGTTGCTCGGCCCCGAGCTGATGACCGACGACGGCCTGCTGACCCAGCAGGGCAGCTCGACGTTCTGGGATCGCTCGACGCTCTACGCCCTGCGCGGGATCTACAACGTGGGGCAGGCCGACCGTGCGACCGAACTGCTGCACCGCTATTCGCAGCGGCGCCTGCTGGGCGACCATGTGCCTTATCCCATCGAGGCGTGGCCCGAAGGCTCGCAGCGCCACCTTTCGGCCGAGAGCGGGCTCTACTGCCGCATCATCACCGAGGGCCTGTTCGGCATCCGCCCCACGGGGCTGCGGTCGTTCGACCTCACGCCTTCCATGCCCGCTGCCTGGGAGAGCATGTCCCTGCGCCATATCCGGGCGTTCGGCTCCGATTTCGACATCACGGTCGCGCGCGTGGCGGACGGCAGGCTCCGCATTACGGTGGCCCGGCCCGGCGCAAAACCGAAAATATACCGCGCGGCACCCGGCGCGACGATACGGGTGAAACTAACCGATTAACAATCCGATTTACCTATGAACCTTTTCCGCTGCTTCGCCATTTCGTTTGCATTGTCCTTCGCGGCCGCCTGCTCGTCCGGCCCCGGGACTGATTTCAAAGTCGCCTCGCCCGACGGGACGCTCTGCGTCGGGATCCGTGCGGCCGACTCGCTGACCTATACCGTGACCCGCCACGGTACGCCCGTGCTGCTGCCTTCGGCCATCGGGCTGCACTTCGCCGACGGTACGGTGTTGGGACGCGGTGCGAAGGTGACCGATGCGCGGCGCGAAACGGTGGAACGGGTCGTCGAGGCCCCCTTCTACCGGCAGGCGCGCTTCACGGAGCATTACAACCAGTTGCGGCTTACCTTCGAAGGCGGTTATGCCGTGACTTTCCGGGTCTTCGACCAGGGTTGCGCCTACCGTATCGAAACGCATCTGCCGGGCGAACGAACCGTGGCCGGTGAAGTGGCCGAGTTCAATTTCGCGGGCGACCCCGGGTTGTTCGCCGCCTATTCCGACGGCCTGTGCAACGCCTACCAGAGCCAGTATGAGAAGTGCCGCCTGAGCGCGCTGGGGACGGAAAAACCCGTCCTGCTGCCGCTGGCCGCCGACTGCGGTGCCGCCGGCCGCGTGTTGGTCTGCGAAGCCGACCTGGAAGCCTATCCCGGCATGTTCCTGACGCCCTCGGCGGGCGGCCTGCGGGGGCTGTTTGCCGCCGTGCCCGACAGTTGCTACCTTCATGAGCGCCGCTGCCAGGAGAAGGTCGCCACGCGCCATGACTATATCGCCCGCGTCGAGGGCACGCGGACATATCCGTGGCGTATCCTCGCCGTGGCCGACGAAGACCGCGAACTCCCGACCAACGACCTGGTCTATGCCCTCGCCGCAGAGAACCGCATCGGCGACTGCTCGTGGGTGAAGCCCGGCAAGGTGGCCTGGGAGTGGTGGAACGACTGGGGGCTGACGGGCGTGGACTTCGAGCCGGGCATCAACACGCGAACCTATAAGGCCTATATCGACTTCGCGGCCGACTACGGGCTCGAATACGTCGTGCTGGACGAAGGGTGGTCGGATCCGAAGGCCGGCGACGTGATGTCCGTGGTCGAGCAGATCGACCTGCCCGAACTGGTGCGTTATGCCGACGCCAAAGGTGTCGGGCTGATGCTGTGGGTCGTGGGCAACGTGCTCGACGCCAAGCTCGAAGAGGCGTGCAGCTACTATGCCGGATTAGGTATCCGCGGCTTCAAGGTCGACTTTATCGACCGCGACGACCAGAAGGCCGTCGAGCTGGTCTACCGCCTTGCCCGGGTCGCCGCCGCGCACCGCCTGGTGCTCGATATCCACGGCGTTTACAAACCCACGGGTCAGAACCGCACCTATCCCAATATCGTCAATTTCGAAAGCGTCTTCGGGCTGGAGGAACTCAAGTGGAGCAATCCCGACATGCCGCTCTACGACGTGACCTTCCCCTTCATCCGTATGGTGCAGGGCCCGGTGGACTATACCCCCGGCGCCTACCGCAATGCCACGCGCGAAGGCTTCCGGATCGACTACCGCAACCCGATGAGCCAGGGCACGCGGGCGCACCAGGTGGCGGCTTACGTGGTCTTCGACGCACCGCTGGTGATGCTCTGCGACTCTCCGACGCGCTACATGGCCGACGAGGCCTGCACGCGCTTCATCGCTTCGCTGCCCGTCGTGTTCGATACGACGCGGGTGCTCGCGGGCGAAATCGGCGAATATATCGTCACGGCACGCAAACGGCAGGATTGCTGGTATGTGGGCGGGCTTACCGGCTGGACGCCGCGCACGCCCGATGTCGACCTGTCGCTGCTCGACCCCGGGCGTGAGTATACGGCCACGCTGCTCGCCGACGACGGCCGCTCGGCTGCGGAGCCCGCCCGCTATGCGCTCTCCACGCAACGGGTGACCTCCGCGACACGGCTGCAAATACCCGTGGCGCCCGGCGGCGGCTTCGCGCTGAAGATCGAACCGGCTGATAACAAATAACTCTATCCGAAAAATACGACCCTTATGAACCGAACCCTGAGAAAATGCTGCGCCGCCCTGCTGGCCATCCTGGCCGTATATGCGGCACCTGCGGCGGAAAAAACCGTCTACCTGAAAGATTTCCTTGCGCCCGGCGCTGCCGGGACGGATGCCGTGCCCGCCGTGCGGGCCGCGCTGGAACACTGTGCCGAGGTCGGCGCCTCGCGGCTCGTGCTGCCCGGCGGCCAGCTCCGCATGCGTCCCGACCGGGCGGTCGAAAAGTACCAGTTCATCAGCAACAACGACGAGAGCCTCAAGCGCATTGCGTTCGACCTGGTGGGTATGCGCGACTTCGAGATCGACGGCAACGGCACCGAACTGCTCTTCACGGGCTTCATCTCGCCGTTCAGCCTCGAAGACTGTGAGAACATTACGGTGCGCGACCTGACGATCGACTTCACCCGTACGTTCAATTCCGAGGGCACCGTTGTGGCGAAGGGCGACGGTTGGCTGGAAATCGAGTTCCCCGAAGATTACCTCTGCGACATCGTCAACGGCTGCCTGCGTTTCCGCGATGCCGAGGGTACGGTGTACCCCTTCTCCAACCTGCTGGCGTTCGACGCCGTGCGGCGCGAACCGGCGTTCCGTGCCACGGACTACTGGCTGTCGAACCGGACGATCCCGGCCGAAAAATGCGCCAACGGCAACATCCGCATCCTGCGCAAAGACCTGACCGCCACGGTCGGCAACGTGATGGTATTCGGCGCGGCTGCGCGTTACAACCCCGGTTTCACGCTCGCCGACTGCCGGGGCGTTGCCATCCGCGACGTCAACCTCTACCACTGCGGCGGCATGGGTGTGATCGCGCAGCGCAGCCGCGACATCGAGCTTCGCAAGCTGGTGATCGTCCCCTCGCCCGGCAAGGGACGCATGATCAGCATTACGGCCGATGCCACGCACTACGTCAACTGCGGCGGCTACATCCGCATGATCGACTGCACGTTCGAGAACCAGAAGGACGACGCGACGAATATCCACGGGCTGTACATGGCCGTCGAAAAGGTCGGGGGCGCCGACAAACTGCTGCTCCGCTGGCGCAACTCGGGGCAGTACGGCGTGGATTTCATCGTGCCGGGGATGACCCTCGAACTGGTCGACAACAACAACGTGGAGACCTATGCCCGCCGGACGGTGAAGTCCGTCAGGCGCCTCAACAAGGTTTACACCGAAGTCACCTTCACCGAGCCGCTCCCCGACGGGGTCGAGCCCATGCATGTCGTGGCGGCCGACGATGAATATCCCGAGGTGCTCATCAAGGGCTGCCGCATGCGCGGCAACCGGGCGCGCGGCCTGCTGCTGGGCTCGCGCAACCGCATGGTCATCGAGGATAACTACTTCCACATCGCCGGGGCGGCCATCCTGATCGAAGGCGACGCCAACTACTGGTACGAGCAGTCGGGCGTGCGCGACGTGGTGATCCGCCGCAACCTCTTCGAGAACGGCAACTACGGCAGTCCCGGTTGGGGCTCGGCATGTATTGCCGTGGGCAGCGGCATCCCCGACCGCGAGACCAGCCGCTACCACCGCAACATCCGGGTCGAGGGCAATACCTTCCGCGTGTTCGACCCGCGTATCGTCAACCTCTACTGTGTCGACGGGTTCGTGTTCACGCGCGACAACGTCATCGAATACACCGACGATTATCCCTATGTACTCGACGAAAAGCGCAATTTCATCACGCGGAATTGCGACCGCGTGGTCGTCGATAAGAAACAGACCGATAAAAAATAAACGACTTTTTCCGATGAAACGGCTCTTTTCCGTCGTGCTGGCGCTATTGCTGGCCGTGCAGCTCCCGGCGCGGGTGAAACTCCCCGCCGTGCTGGGGAGCAATATGGTGTTGCAACGCAATGCCGAAGTGAATTTCTGGGGCGAAGCATCGCCACGCAGCCGGGTACGGGTCACTGCCTCGTGGGACGGCCGCACGCATGAAACCCGGGCCGATGCCTCGGGCCGCTGGGCGCTGAAGCTCCCCACGGGCGAAGCCGGAGGCCCCTATACCGTGACCCTCAGCGACGGCGAACCGCTCGTGCTCGACAATGTCCTCGTGGGCGAGGTGTGGGTCTGCTCGGGACAGTCCAACATGGAGATGCCCGTGAGCGGATTCATGTTCCAACCCGTCGAAGGGGCGGTCGATGCCATCGCCGATGCGGGCATGTACCCCGGCATTCGGATGTTCACCGTCCCCAGGGTCTCGTCCAAGACGCCCCTGGACGATTGCGATGCGGCCTGGCAGACCGCGACGCCCGCCTCCGTCGGCCAGTTCAGCGCCGTGGGCTATTTTTTCGGGCGTATGCTCTACAAGGCGCTGGGCATTCCGGTCGGGCTCATCACCTCCAACTGGGGCGGTTCGACCATCGAGGCGTGGATGACCGTCGAGGCCATCGACGCGACGCCGGGCATCGACCACGCCGTTGCCAAGTCGGGAACCTACGACAACAGCATTCCCCAGCGGCTCTACAACGGAATGATCCTGCCCGTCTGCCGCTATACGGCCAAAGGGTTCATCTGGTACCAGGGCGAGTCGAACCGCAAGAACTGGTACGATTACAAGGCATTGCAGGTCTCGCTCGTCAAACTCTGGCGGGAAACCTGGGGCGACGGGAAGATGCCGTTCTACTATACGCAGCTGGCGCCTTACCGCTACGAGGGCGACGAGCTGCGTTCGCTGCCGCTGGTGATCGAGGCGCAGTACCGGGCGCTGGCCGAAATCCCGCACTCGGGGATCGCCGCCACGACCGACCTGGGCAACCCGACCTGCATCCATCCGGCGCGCAAGCGCGAAGTGGGGGAGCGGCTGGCGTTCCTCGCCCTGGCGAACGATTACGGGGTGACGGGGCTGCCCGCCCCGGCGCCGGTATACAAGTCGATGGAGCGCGACGGCAATAAACTGGTGTTGACTTTCGACAACCTGCCCGTCCGGGCCCATATCGGCTTCGACAGCTTCGCTGCCTTCGGCCCGGACGGCTATCTTCGTCCGGGCGGCTTCGAGATTGCGGGCGAAGACCGGGTTTTCCACCCTGCCGTTGCGAATTTCAAATATTGGGACAACCGGATCGAAGTGAGCTCCGACCGGGTGTCCGACCCGGTGGCGGTGCGCTACGCCTTCCGCAATTACTGCCCCGAAGCCAATGTCATGACGACGATGGGGCAGCCCCTTGTTCCGTTCCGCACCGACGACTGGCCGCTGGACG
>ENA-ORIT01000106-ORIT01000106.1-human-gut-metagenome-genome-assembly--contig:-NODE-106-length-24632-cov-6.47992_pt1 | contig 24632 bp, 25 predicted proteins | sample MGYA00243032_ERZ508750 | MGnify/ENA primary metagenome ERZ508750 (study PRJEB26277, sample SAMN04329802) | human gut metagenome | biome: human-associated habitat | host: Homo sapiens | place: USA... | reverse complement strand
TGGCGTATAATGCCAAGGTCATGGGCGTGCTGGTGCTCTCGGGCGAAACGACGCTCGACGTGGCGGACAAGGCCGACCCGCAGCCGCACATCACGGCCGACAGCATCGAAGTGCTGGGCGCGCTGATCCGCGAAGCGCACAGCAAATAACCGGCCGCGGCATGCCGTCCGCCAGACCGGCAGCACCGCACCGCCGCACCGGCATATCAGCGCTGGGGCGCACAAATGCCTGTCGGAAACAGCACTCCGAATAGGCGGAGGTTATACTCCTATCAGAAAAACCGGGCTCCGAAAGAGCCCGGTTTTTTACGGTGTTCACCGGAAAAGCACTATCTTTGCAGAAGATAAACCGCACCCGGACAATTGGGAGTTTGCGCTCTTCCCGCCCGTTTGCACCATCATCGCGGCGATAGAGCCAGATAAACGAACGGTAAACCCTATGGAACACAATATCCTCATACCCCTGCTGCTGACGCTGGGCGCCGGACTGGCCACCGGCATCGGCAGCGCCATCGCTTTCTTTGCCCGCCGCACCAACAAGCGGCTGCTGTCGTTCTCGCTGGGCCTGTCGGGCGGCGTGATGATCTACGTATCGTTCGTCGAGCTGTTCCAGCAGGCGCACACCACCCTCTCGGACGAATGGGGCGCACAGACGGGGATCATCGTCACCGTCGCCAGCTTCTTCGCCGGGATACTGCTCATCGGCATCATCGACCGGCTCGTCCCCTCGTTCGAAAACCCCCACGAGGCACACATGGTCGAGGAGATGGACAAGCAGCCCCGCAACCCGAAACTCATGCGCATGGGCGTAATGACCGCACTGGCAATCGGCATACACAATTTTCCGGAAGGTATCGCCACGTTTACCTCGGCCGTGGACAACATGGCTCTGGGCGTTGCCATCGCCGCGGCGATCGCCATCCACAACATCCCCGAAGGCATTGCCGTCTCGATCCCGGTTTACTATGCCACGGGCGACCGCAAAAAAGCCTTCAAACTCTCGTTGTTGTCGGGGCTCGCGGAACCTGTCGGGGCGGTGCTGGCCTACCTGGTGCTAATGCCCTTCATGACGCCGACACTGATGGGCTGCATCCTCGCGGGCGTAGCGGGAATCATGGTATTCATTTCGATCGACGAACTGCTGCCAGCAGCCCGTGAATACGGCGAAGCGCACATCTCGATCTACGGCGTAGTGGCCGGCATGGCACTGATGGCCGTAAGTCTCATCATACTCGGATAAAACAATGGACATCCTGTTACTACTCGTCGGCCTGGGGCTGATCCTCGGCGGCGCAAATTTCCTGACGGACGGCTCTGCGGCGGTAGCCCAGCGTTTCCGCGTCCCGGAATTCATCATCGGCCTGACGATCGTCGCCGTCGGCACCTCGATGCCCGAACTGGTGGTCTCGGTACTCTCGGCCGCGGCGGGCAACAGCGACGTGGCGATCGGCAACGTCGTCGGCTCGAACATTTTCAACGTCTTCGTAATCCTGGGAATCTGCGCGCTGATCCGGCCGCTCGTGCTTACTAAGGAAAACATCCGGCGCGACATCCCGTTCGGCATGGCCGCGTCGCTCGTGCTGCTGGCGGTCACTTCCGACCGCCTGGTATGCGCCGGGGCAACGGACAGGATCGGCCGCCCGGACGGCATCGTCATGCTCGCGCTCTACATCGGGCTGATGTGGTACATGATCCGCACAACCAAACGCCAGCGCAGCATACCCGGTGCGACAACCGGAATGAATGTCCCCGTATCCGGAGCTGCCCTGAAAAACGGGGCGCAACACGCCGAAGGCACAAAGAAACCGATAGCCTTGTGGCTGGCGGGGGTAATGATCGCCGGAGGCCTCGCCGGACTGATTTTCGGCGGCGAAATGTTCCTCCGCAGCGCCACGGAGATCGCCCGGCGGCTCGGAATCAGCGAATCGGTCATCGCCATCACGCTCGTGGCTGGCGGCACATCGCTGCCCGAGCTGGCCTCGTCGCTCGTGTCGCTGTTCAAGGGCAAGGCCGACATGGCGCTGGGCAACGTCATCGGATCGAACATCGCCAACATCCTGCTGATCCTGGGCATCAGCGCCACGATCCACCCCCTGACGATGGGCGGGATCACGCTGACGGACATCCTCGTGGTCGTGCTGAGTTCGCTGCTGCTGTTCATGGCAGCCTTCACGTTCCGCAGCAAAAAGCTCGACCGGTGGGAAGGCGCTATCTTCCTGGCGATTTACATCGCTTACATCTGGTATTTGGTCAGGTAACGGTCGATCAGCCGCGGCAGGGCATAGCCGCCAAGCGCGGCGGTTTCCACGGACGGGAAAGCAGGCATGGCGTCGCATTCGATGCGGTGGAAAACCGCATGCAAAAGCTGGTGCGAAAGCTGGTGCCCGGGCATCGTGACACTGCGCCGCAGGTGCCACCTGCCGTTGCCGAGCAATTCGCGGAACGCCGCCGTTGCAGCCAGCTCCGCGAAATCCGCAGCCTTGTCCGTTTCGATAAGCGGAAATTCATACAACCCCTGCCAGATATCGCCTCCGCCGCGACGGTGCAGCAGCGTCTGCCCGCCGCAGGTCACGTGCAGGTAGTTGAACCAACGGTCGCGCACCTTCGCACGCCCCTGTTTTACGGGACGCACGCCCACCGTGCCCGCAGCCAGGGCGAGGCACCGCCCAGCCAAGGGGCAATCCCCGCACCGGGGCTGCGCGGGGGTACATTGCAGGGCCCCGAAATCCATGATCGCCTGGTTGTAAAGTCCCGGGCGGGAAGTATCCAGCTGCAACTGCGCCAACTCGGCGAACGTCCTCTTCCCGGCCGTCGTATCTATCGGGATGCCGATATCGAAAAGCCGTGCCAGCACCCGGTATACATTCCCGTCGAGCACTGCGCACGGAGCGTCGTAAACGATCGAGCAGACGGCCGCCGCAGTATAGTCGCCCACGCCGGGCAGCGCGCGCACCTCCCCGTACGTGGCAGGGAACACCCCGCCGAACCGAGACATGACCTGCCTCGCGGCAGCATGGAGGTTGCGGGCACGGCTGTAATAGCCCAACCCCTGCCACAGTTTGAGCACCTCGTCCTCGGGCGCGGCTGCCAGTGCGGCGATGTCGGGGAACCGCTCCGTAAAGCGCAGGTAGTACTCCAATCCCTGCGCCACGCGCGTCTGTTGCAGGATAACCTCCGAAAGCCATATCCGGTAAGGGTCGCGCGTGCGACGCCAGGGCAGGTCACGGCCTTCGCGGGCGAACCAGGATAGCAATATGTCGGAAATGTTCTCCATCTTTCGGATGCAAAAGTAACATTTTTCCCGATTAGGAACTATATTTGAAGAAGCAAAGCCACTATCTAAAGCACAAGGTTATGGAAAAAAGGAAACACTCGCTGGTCGACAATGCCGACGAAAAGCGCTACGAATTCGACCTGGGCGACGACATCGCCATCATCGAATACATCAAAACCCAGGGATTCATTATCCTGACACACACCGAAGTCCCTGAAAAATACGAAGGGCAGGGTATCGGCGCCGAGCTGGTGCACGACGTACTGGAGGATCTGCGCGCCAAGAAAATACAAATGATCCCCCAGTGCCCCTTCGTCGCCCAATATATCCGCCGCCATCCCGAATGGGTGGACGTGGTACTGAAAGAAATACCCGCCAAATAAACAGGAAACCCGCCGGGAGGCGGGTTTCCTGTTACGGTATCCCAAGCATTCAGAAATCGTCCGTGCGGAACGGCACGACCGGTAGACCCCGGATGTTGGCCAGGTTGCCGGGCATGAAATCGCGGAACCCGTACCGCACGGCAACCGGGCGGACAACCTCCTTCGACGAGATGACCAGCAGCAGTTTCCGCCTGTCCACCGCCACATCGGCAGGATGGAATACCCGGTCGGGGCCGCACACTTCGAACCCGCGGATATCCTCCATGCGGCTGAACCCCTCTTCGGTATGAGACAAGGCAACGTAAGCCTTGCCGTCGCGGATCTCGATCGACCTGAACCGCGGGCTTTCGCAGGCGATATCGGAGAAACCGTAGGTCTTGTTGAGTGCCATGAAGGCCAGCCTGTGCCCTACGTCGCGTTTATTCTTGGGGTGGACATTGGTTGCCTCGTAGGGTTCCACCAAGTCGTTCGTGCAAATCACGCCGCTGTTGGGGATGAGTTCCCGTGCCTCCCACTGCGCTTCGCGCAGATAGGGGCCGTTGCCGCTGCCATAGGCGAAGGGGGCGACCTCGACGTAATAGAACGGGATATCGCCCTGCTTCCAGAGCGAACGCCACAGCCCTACCATGTTGGAAAGGCGGACAGCATAGTCCTTATACTGGTTTACGTTCGATTCGCCCTGATACCACAGGAAGCCGCGGACGGTATACCCCGCCACCGGGTGCAGCATGGCATTGTACATCACCATCGGGCGCAGCCAGTGGGTCGTGGCCTCGATGCCTTTTTCCGTCAGGTCGATATCGGGATAGGTTTCCAGTATCTCGCGGTTCGTCCAGCCCTCGACGCGGGTTCCGCCCCACGTGCAGTCGACAATGCCGACAGGCACGTCCAGCACGTCGCTGAGCAGTTCGGCAAAGAAATAACCCGTGGCGGTGAAATCGGGCGCGGTCTCCACCGTACATGGCCTCCATTTCCCCGGAACCCGCTCCTGGGGCGTATAGGCCGCCGTGAGGGGTATTTTCACGTAGCGGAACCTGTCGCGCATACTCCCCGCACGGGCTATGATCTCGTTGGCCCCGGCGATGGGACAGTTATTGAACCCGCGGAGCGGCATCTCCATATTGCTCTGCCCGCCGGCGAACCAGACTTCGCCGATCAGTACGTTGTCGAGCACGACCCTATCGCCGCTTACGATCGTCACCTGCTGCGGCTCGTAACTGCCGGCCGGGGTGTTCACCAGCGCAGACCAACGGCCGTCGGCATCGCTTCGCACGGTGCATTCGGCACCCCACGAGGTCTCGATCCGCACCGTGGCCCGGGGATCGGCCCAGCCCCAGAGGCGGCATTGGGCATTTTGCTGGAGCACCATGTCGCTGCCGATGATCTCGGGCAGTTCGACCTTGGCCGCGGCACCCCATGCGGCGGCAAGGCAAATAAGGGACAAAATGAGTTTCTTCATATCGGGCAGGTATCAATTTCCCGCAAATTTACATTTTTTCCGGCAACCGGGAATACCCCGCGCGCATAAAAACGACCCGGCTGTTAATATAGGTATCGAATTTTTTCGAAAATTCCTGTCCGGAAATTTGGTTTATTCTATAAACTACTTTATATTTGCAATAGATTTATAAACCAAGAGAGTCATTTCACACCGCAAACCTATGGAACTTCTGGAAAACACCACCGACAAACGCCGCCTTTTCGGCCGCTGGTTCGCCCGCCGCATCACCACCTACGTCGCGGTATGCGCGTTCCTCACCTTCGTCAACTGGTACACCTCGCCCCACTACTGGTGGGTGGCATGGGTCATGGCCGGCTGGGGGCTGAACCTGATCCTCTCGCTGGTCTGGTACCTGACGGGCTGCGACGAGGACAAAGATTACCGTTAAACCCATAAAAATCCCGGTTATGAAAATCTTACACCTGTTACTGGCCGCCAGCTTCATGCTGGCCTCCACGGCCGTCTCGGCCAAGACGCTCGAAGTCACCGTATCGGACATTCGCAACGACAAGGGCAACATCCTCGTCATGGCCAAGGTCGCCGGGCAGGAACAGCCCGTCTACGGCATGGCGGCCGCTAAGGCCGGCAAAGTCGTCGTGACGCTCGAAGGCATCGAAGCCGATGCGGCCGAGCTTTCGCTCTTCCACGACGAAGACGGCGACTACAAGCTGAAGATGGGCGACCGCGGCCCTGCCGAAGGCTACGCCACACGAAAATGCAAGCTTCCCGCCGAACACAACACGGCCACGCTGAAGCTCTACTATCCTGCCACCGAAAACGAATAGGCGCATGTACCGCCCGCTGCTCACCGCACTGCTGCTCGCCGCGACGATCCCGGCCGCGGCTCAACATACCCTCCGGGGGCGCGCTCTGGAGGGTGGCAGCCCGGTCGGCTACGCCACGGCCGTGCTGCTGCGCGACGGACGCCAGGCAGCGGGTACGACGACCGACGACGCAGGGGGCTTCGTGCTCACGGCGGATACGGGCCGTTACACGCTCGTACTGCGGCACGTTGCCTACCGACCCTTCGAACAGGAGGTATGCGTCGCCGCAGCGGATACCGACCTCGGTGATTTGCCCCTTGCGCCCCTCGGAATCAGCGAGGTGACGGTGACCGCCGAGACGGTGACGCGGCAGGCCGACAGGTTCGTGGTCAGTATCGGGAATACGCCCGCACTCGCGGGACAGGACGGCACCGAACTGCTGGCACGGGCGCCGGGCGTATGGCTGGGTGAGGACGGCATCTCGATCAACGGCGCCGGCGGTACGAAAGTCTACGTGGACGGCCGCGAGCTGAAAGGTTCGGCGGAGGAAACCACCTCCTACCTGCGCAGCCTGACCGCAGCCGACATCGCCCGCATCGAGGTGGTACCGCTGGCGGGCGCCGAGTTCACCGCCGACAGCCGGGGCGGCGTGATCCTCATCACACTGCGGCGCAGACGCGACGGCGGCATGGACGGCAACCTGCAATTCTCCACGGTGCAAAGCAACCGGATAGCGGGCTATACCCCCACGGGGCGCATCGGCATCCGCACGGGGCGCTGGACACTCACCGCCTCGGGGTCGGGAAGCTTCACCCCAGTTGCCCAAAGCCGCTTCACGGAGACCCGCGGGCAGGCCGGGCAGCCGCTGCCCTTCGCCGGCAGGAGCGATTCGAAGAGCCGCACAAACTACGGGCGCGGGCATTTCTCCGCGGTCTTCGACCCGACGCCGAAACACACCGCAGGTTTCGACATCGAATACACGGAACGCAGCACCCACATGCCGACACTATCGCGCACCACACTCGGACAAACCCAGAGCGACAGCCGCTACCGCCAGCACATGGGCGGGAATACCCTGACCGCAACCGCCAATTACATCTGGAAGATCGACACGCTGGGATCGCAGTTCAAACTGATCGCCGACTACACGCGTTACACCGCCCACGGCGACAACAGCTACCATACGACGACCTGCGCACCCGGAACCCTGCGCGACTCGCTCTACGAATCCGCCACGGGTTCCGTGTACGACATCCTGACGGCCGACGCCGGGCTTACGCGCAAACTGCCGCACGGCCTGACACTGCGCGCGGGACTGCGCTACACCCGCAACGGCATGGCGGACGACAGCCGCTACGCGGCACAGATGCAGGGCACATGGCAGGCACTGCCCGAATACGGCTACGACCAGCATTACACCGAGCAAATCGGCGCGGCCTATGCCTCGCTGGAGTACAGCGCCGGGCGGTGGGAGCTTTCGGCCGGGCTGCGCGGTGAATACACCTCCGTCGCATCGCAGGCCTTCGGCCGCTCCTATTTCGGGTTGTTCCCAAACGTTTCGGTCAGCCGCGCGCTCAACGCCCTGCGCACATGGCTGCTCGTGGCGCAGTGGAGCCGCAACATCGAACGCCCGGCATTCCCGGCGCTGAACCCCGCACGGATCCGCATATCGGATTACAGCTGGCAGTCGGGCAACCCCTCGCTACGGCCGACCTACATACACCGTTTTTCGCTCACGGCCGTATGGAAATACCGTTACACGCTCACCGTGGGCGGCAACTTGCACCACGACCTGATCCGCGAAATCGCACACAGGGACGCAACCGACCCGGACGCCGTGTATATCCGTCCCGAAAACCATTACACGGAGAACCACTGGTTCGTGGCGGCGAGCGTCCCGGCGAAAATCACCCACTGGTGGAACCTCTCGGTCAATGCCGTCGGGGTGATGCAGCGCATTCGGCTCAACAGTACCGACAGCCCGGCGACGCACTACCTGATGTTCGCCGACGCCACCTGCTCGTTCACGCTGCCGGCCGGATTCTTCGCCGAAGCCGCCTACCGTGCCCAGAGCCGCCTTTACTCGGGCAACAGCGAGGTCGGGCCGCGCCACACGCTCTCGGCGACCGTCAAAAAACAGTTCTTCGGCAAACGCCTGACGCTTTTCTGCACCCTCTCGAACATCACCGGCTGCGACTGGGAGTTCGCATCCCTGACCGACGGCATGCGCCGCACGATCGACGCACGGCAGGCCTGGTCGGGGCGTTTGTGGAAAGCCGGTGCGGCCTGGAATTTCCGCGCCGGCAAAAAGTTCCGCGCCCGCACCGTCGAAAGCGCAGCGGAAACCCAGCGCAAGCGCCTCGTGAAAAGCACGGAACAATAAAAATTAATTCGTAACTTTATCCCCCGTAACCGACCGTCCGCCATGGAAGACAAAAACCTCAACGCAAACCAGAGCATCGAACTCATCCAGCAAATGATCCGCGGCACCCGCCGCCGGCTCTCATTCGGCAGCAGCAACCTGTTCCTCCTGTGGGGATACCTGCTGGCCGCAACCGCCATCGGAATCTTCGTCCTGCTGAAAACCACCGACTGCCGCGCCTGGCAGTGGCTGTGGCTGGCAGCCGCAGCGGCCGGGGGCATAGTGACCCGGTGGCACAACAAGTCCCGCGCCCCGCAGGTCAAAAGCTACACCGACCGGCTGCTGGAACAGATATGGGGCTGCATAGCGGCACTGATCGTCCTGTCGGCGATCCTGGTCTTAGGGTACGACACCCGGACAGTCGACCCGCTCTTCCCCGCGTTGCTGCTGATCGGCGCCGGCCTCTTCATCTCGGGGCAGGTGATCCGCAACAGATACATGTACTACGCGTCATGCATCGTCGTGCCGATCGGCTTCGGCATTACCCGCGACTCGTGGCTCAATGCCGACCCCGACTACAACCTGCTGCAATTCGCCGCGGCAATCCTCATCGGGCTCACGGGTGCCGGCTATGCACTCAGGCGGCAGGTAAGGCGCGATGCGGACGAAGGGCGGATAACAAACGGAGACAACTGAAACGACATGAAACGGATGCAAAAACAATCGCTATGGAAGACAAGCAACTGAATGCCGCCGAGAGCATCGCGCTCATCAGCCGCATGATCGACAATACCCGCAACCGCATGCTGCGCAACTCGGGACGGCCGTTCCTGGTCTGGGGTTACGTGACCGTCTTCACGACGCTCCTGGTCATGGGTGCGGTATATTATTTCCAGGATCCGAAATGGAACATCCTGTGGATGCTGCTCCCCGTACTGGGCGCATTGCTGATGTGGCTGACACGCGACAAGCATACCGAAGGCAAAGTCAGCACGTTCGTCGACCGCGTCATCAACAACGTATGGCTGGTAATGGGGCTCACGGCATGGTTCGTCAGCATGCTCTCGCTTTTCAGCCAGATACGGCTGCCGATCCTGTTCATCATCCTGCTGACGATGGGTATGGGAACCACGATCACGGGGCTGATCATCCGGTTCCGCCCGGCCACCGCCGGCGGTACGGCGGCTATCGTCCTGGCTCCCGTTTCGCTCATCGTGAGCGGGTACTGGATGCCGACCCTCTTCGCCGTCGGATTCGTCGTGATGATGATTATCCCGGGGCATATCCTCAACTACAAGTCGAACCATACGAACGGATAACGCAATGGACAGACAGAAAATATCCGAAACGGAAGCGCTGGACATCATCGCCCGCGTCTTCGACCGCAATATGCGCCGCATGAATTACGTGCGGGGCGAATTGTTCATCTGCTGGGGAGCGCTGCTCAGCCTCACGGCGCTGGCCGAATACGGGCTTTACCGCTGGACAGGCGACGTGCGCGTGCTGTGGAGCTGGCTGGTTCCGCTGGTCTGCGGTTATATTTGGACGGTTCGCAATTCGCGGCGGAAGGCCCTCGTCCGCACGGGGTTCGACGACCTGCTGATCCTGATATGGGGCATGCCAGCGATGATCTCGGCCGCCGCGATCGTCTATGCCGTAACCATCCCCGGGAACACGATAAACCCCGTAGGCGTCATGCAACTGCTGCTCGGCACGGCACTGGCCATCACCGCCGAATTCTACCGGGGGAAAGGCTCCCAGCAATCGGGTTCGTTCGTGGCGCTGCTGATGCTCTCGGGCTTCGAGCTCATCATGGCGTTTAACTATACGTTCCGAATGCCGTTCGACGCCCAGGGCGGAACGTGGATGCTCGAACTCTCCGCCCATGGCATACTGCTCGTACTGCTACCCGGTTTTATCCTCCGCCACATAACCCGCAAGCAATGTTCAAAGAGCTGAATCCCCTGTTGCATTCGGAGCTGAGACTGGCCGTGATGTCGATCCTCATCGGGGTCGAGAGCGCCGATTTCGTCTTTATCCGACAGCAGACAGGGGCCACGGCGGGCAACCTTTCGGTACAACTGGACAAGCTGGCGAAGGCGGATTATATCGAAATCGAAAAGACCTTCCGCGGGAAGATGCCCTGCACGGTCTGCCGCATCACGGACACCGGGCGCGATGCCTTCGCCGAATACGTCGCGGCATTGCAGACCTACATAAAAAGATAGCCCCGAAACACCCCACGGCGGAACGCCGTGTATGTTGCCGTCCAGCGCTGAATCCCCGCTTGACGGGGATTATTGCCGTAGCAGCGGCAAAAGCACCCCGGAAGGGCATCCGTATCCGAATTTAAATCGTAAAATTTACATCGTACAGAAGAATGTCACCAGGAACGGGACGCTGAAATCGAGCACGCAGCCGTGGAAGATCGACACCACGGCATAGGGTTTCCCTGCGGACTGCGTGATGATCGGCAGGGTGGTATCGAAAGTCGTGGCGCCGCCGATCGAGACGGCGGCCAGGGGCCCGAACCACCGGGCGACGAGAGGCGCGGCCAACAGCGTGAACAGCTCGCGCATGACATTGCAGAGCAACGCCACCGTCCCCAGCCCCGCGCCCCGGAAATCGGCGATGAAGATACTCGAGAGCGAGTAGTAGCCGAACCCAGCGCCGACGGCCATCGTGTCCCCGGCCGTAAGCGGCGGCAGGAGCAGTGTCGACAAGGCAGCGCCGGCCAGCGTACCGACGGCCGTCATCACGGGCAGCAGCGCCAGCCGCGGATCGAGCCGCCGCACACGCCCCGCAAGGGCCGTATCGCTGCCGAGGGTGATCCCCACGCAAAACATCAGGGCATAGAGCACATAAGTGCTGAGGCGTGACCCCGCCACGTCGAACGGCAAGGCGGAGGAGAGCCCCGCCAGGCACCCTGCGACGAAAAAGGCGACGATCACGAGGCTCCCCCGCAGGGCACCCCACATCGTAAGCGTCGCGTCCGCCCCGCTTACGACGTGCTCCCCCGCAACACGCCCGGCGTTCTGTCCGGGACACTCCACGGCAACGGCCGGCCCGGGCATTCCCGTACCGGCAGAGGTCGTAACGCGCGGTTGCGGCGCCTCGATTCCCGCAAAGACAGCCCCGGCCTGTTCCGGAACCCCTTCTGCGGAAGGCCGGGATGCGGTTCCCCGCCGGACGCAGCACCACAACAGCCACGACATGCAGATACTGCCCGCGACCGAGCATGCGAAGATGACGAAGGCCGTGCGTCCGAGGGTCGCCATACCGCCCACGACGGCAGGGTCGGAACCGACGTCCAATCCCAGCAGGAACAGCAGGAGCCATATAATCACGGTGATCATTCGGGAGACGAATACGAGGCGCCAGCTCGACAGCAGGCGCCCCGTAATGATTCCTCCGATGATGACGGCAAAAATGACAAGCATCGTTTACTCCTGCTTCGCCGTGAGTTTTTCGATCTGCCTGTCGGCCTCGGCCGCAAGTTTGTCGGCCTGTTTGCGGGCTTCCTCGACCAGTTTGTCCCCGGCCTTCTCGGCGGCCAGCTTGGCCAGCGCGCCTTTCTCCTTCGCACCGTCGATAAGCTTCGTCCGTTGCGCCTGGGCGGCTTCGACAAGCTTCTCACCCGCCTTCGCGGCTTCGGCCCGGAGGTTGTCGGCCTGTTTGCGGATCTCCTCGCCGAGCGACTCGCTGCCCGTGAGCTTCTGGATCTGCTGGTCGACGACGTTCTTCACGGCCTGCTCGGCAGCCTCCTTCACGCCGAGCGTGATCTTGGGCGAGGTGAACGTGCCGCCGATGCCGACGTTGACCGATTGCAGGATACCGCCCGTCGAACCGGCCGGGAGAGCTACCCTGGCCGTATAGTCGATGGTCTGGTCGAGCCCCGTCGAACCCGACATGTTAATCCTGATATCGCCCATCTTCAGGTCGAAAGGCTCCGTAGCGATCCGTCCGTCGCGGATGGCGAAGCGGATGGCCACGTCCTTGGCCTCGATCTTACGCAGGTTGTCGTTGTTGAGCGCCTTGGCCAGTGCATCGAACGCCTCTATGTTCTGGATGCGGATATTGGCCGATTTGATCTCGCCCGTGGCATTGACCGACTGCAGGTCGGGCGACATCTGCGCATCGAGCGTCGCGGACATATCGAGCGAGAGCGAATAGTCGCCGCCCGTCTTGGCAAATACCGGGACGAGTTTCTGCACCATCTCCAACTCGTCGAAGGTCTTGGAGAACGATGCCCCCGAAAGCCCCAACGAGAGTTTCAGCGCCGGGCGCTGCGGGTCGGAGGCCGTCGAATAGCTGCCCGATGCGGTAGCCGTACCGCCGAAGAGCCGCATACCGAGGCGGTTGAGCGACAGCGTACCGTCCGCCATGCGCATTTCGCCGGTGATGCCTTCGATGGTCATCTTCTGGAACAACACCTTCTGCAACTCGGTATTGAGCGAAAGGTCGAGGTTGCGCGGGACTTCGAGCGCCTGCGCGGGAGCAGGGGACTCGGCGGGCGTTTGGGCAGCAGCTTCCCCGCCGGCGGTTTCTTCGTCGGCCGGCATGGCGTTCATGATCTCGTTCAGGTCGAGCAGGTCGGATTTCACGTAAAGACGGCCGGAGAGCTTGTCGCCCCGCAGCAGGTAGCCGATATACCCCGTAAGCTGGCCGTTGGCCGCAAGGTCGCTCTTACCCACGGTCACGCCGAACTCGCCCAGCGTCATCGACGCCGGGGTGATCGTAGCCGCGGCACGGCGGATATGCACCGCGGGCAGGCCGGGCATGGAGAGGCCGAGTTTCTCGACGACGAACGTCCCCGAGGCGCCGATCTGCCCGTAACGGGCCTTCTCGACATCGGACATGCGCCCCGAAACCTTCACGTCGGCGCTAATCAGTCCGCTCAGGGCTACATCCTCACCGAGCGGGTAAACCTCTTTCACCGCCCCCAGGTCTACCCGTCCGTCGGCCGCAGCGCGGAATACCGGATCGCTGGCGAGGTTCGTCGCATAGAGCGATGCCGAAAGCGTGTTACCCGCCATGCGGAGCGTGAATTTCGAAAGGTCTACCTCGGTCTTGTCCATGACGCCGCCGGGGTTGACTATCCGTGCGGCGATATTGATTCCATCGACCGCCTTGGGCAGCGACGAATACTGGAAACTGCCGTTGCGCACCTCGGTCTTGAGTTCGAAGGCCGGAAGCGCCGCCCCGCGCATCTCGCCACGGGCCCACAGCGCCATCGAAAGTTCGCCGGAGGCGGACAGGTTGCGGAAATCGCGGGTATAGAATGCCGGGACGAGCGAAAGCACGTCCTTGAACTGCACCTTGTCGCATCCGGCCGTAATATCCATAGCCACGGCATCGTCCTTCATTTCGGCCCAGCCGTCGAGCGTAAGCTCGATCGCATTGAGGCGCAGGCGGTTCCGCGAGAAGGTAAAACGGTTGTTCTTCAGGTCTGCCGCAATCACGGCGTCGAGCTCCGCCTCGGCATCGCTCAGCAGCGGAACCCCGCCCGAAACCAGCCGCACGGCACCGGCCGTAAGCCGCAGGTCGAGGTCGGTCTGGTCGGCCGACATGTCGCCCCGCAGGCGGAGGGAGAGGGGTGCCGTCGAAAAACGCATGCCCGTCGAATCGTCTTCATAGCGGATCGTCGCGTCGCTGATCCTGAAATCGCGAATCGAGAGGCTGAACGACGAAGAACCCTCCTCCGAAGCCCCTTCCCCGGCAGCGGGTTCCTCCCCCGAAGCCTTCACGATGTCCCAGTTGACCTTGCCGTCGGCGAGTCTATGCGCGTGCAGCGCCGGTTCGGCGAGAATGACCTTCGTCACTTCGAACCCGTCGTCGCCGAACAGCGACATCGGGTTCACGACGACCGATATGCGGTTCGCGGCAACGATCGTATCGCCTTCGAACAACCCCGCGCCCACGACGGTCAACCCTTTCAGGTCGAGCGACGCACGTGGGAAATGGCGCAGCAGGCTGATGTCGAGTTTCTCGAAATCGACCCGTGCGTCGAGCATCTCATTGGCTTCGCGCTTCACGATCTGGGCGATCTTCCCCCTCAGCAACATCGGGGCGACGAAAGCCACCACCAGAACAACGGCCACGACAATGGCCACAATCTTCACGATCTTTTTCATTTTCCATCTGTTTTAAAGACGAAAACCGTAGTCCCCGCCTCTTCGAATCCGACTTTACGGTAAAGTGCCCGGGCAGCTTCGCGCGCAGGGTTCGAGGTGAGCATCACCTTCCGGGCACCGATGCGGGCGGCATGCTCCGTGGCGGCCTTCACGAGCGCCTCGCCGGCACCGCAGCCGCGCTCCGCGGCATCGACCACCACATCCTCGACCCATGCCTTCCGGCCCGAGGGAAGGTCGTACCACACCAGCGTCAGCACCCCGGCGATCCGGCCATCCAGCCGGGCGGCGAACAGCGCCGCGCCATCGCTGCACACAACACGTTCCATGGCCTGGCGGGAGAGTGCCCCCAGCCGGGGCGAAAGCTGAGGCATGAGCCTTGCGAACGCCTCGGCGAGTTCGTCGGATACCTCTGTCACACACTCTATTTCGACCGCCATGTTTCCCGGATATTTTTCACAAAGTTAATCTTTTTTTCGAAACCCCGGCTTTTTGCCCGTATCCCGGCTGCCATATGCCGAAAAAAGATTACTTTTGTCCCGTTCGGGACAGGCAGGCAAACCGACACCCCGACGCGGCCCCGTGCCACCCTGCGGCGGATCGTACGCCGGGCGACCGGTGCAGTTGCGGACAGCCCCCTCCCTCCGGCGCGGAGAAAATGCCCGGGGAGGGGCAGGAGCCCGGGCGCCGGCAAGCCCGGGGAATACCCGGGCCGAATCCCGGCCGAAACCGTAAAAAATTATGGAAAACATGAAAAAATATGCATTCCCGCTCGCGGCGCTTCTTTTCGCCGCCTGCAATTCCGGCGAAGAGACCACGACCACACAGATTCAGGAGCCCGTCGCCACGATCCTCGAATACACCCCGGCACCGGGCCAGTTCATCAACGGCACGATGGCCGAGTTCGACCATGTGGCATCGGCGGCAGACGCATGCAGCTATGCTGCGAACCGCATCGCTTCGAATAACTGGGTTTCGCTCGGCGGCTGGGGAGGCCGCATCGTGGCGGCCTTCGCGGAACCCGTGCCCAACACGGGCGGATACGACCTCTACGTCAAAGGCAACCAGTTCGACACGTCGTCCGAACCGGGCATCGTGTGGGTGTCGCAGGACGCCAACGGGGACGGAGCGCCCAACGATACGTGGTACGAGCTGCGGGGCAGCGAATACGACAACGCCGAGACGATCCGCGGCTACAAGATCACCTATACCCGCCCCGCGGAGGCGGACGCCCCGGTAGCCTGGAGTGACAACGCGGGCGGCAGCGGCACGATCGACCGTGTGAAAGAACATACGCAGGCCTACTACCCCGAATGGCTCGGGGAGCAATTCACATTCGAAGGGACACGGCTGCCGGACAATATCGGAAAAGCCGGGGAAAAATGGACGATGGAGCCTTTTGCATGGGGTTACGCCGACAACTATTCGGCCTCCGACCGCACCGGCATGACCAACCGCTTGCGGATCAGCGACGCCGTAACGGCCGATGGCGCCCCGGCCAACCTCGCACAGGTCGACTTCATCATGGTGCAGACAGGGGTGAATGCCAAAGCGCCCCTGATCGGCGAGGTATCGACCGAGGTGAGCGGCATCGGCTGCTACCGCACCGTAACGAAAAAACAATAACCACACACGGCAATCCGCCCTATTCGGGGCGGCAAAATTCCAAATTCCGGGAACGATGACCCTCCGCGACCAACTGCTCGAACTCCAGGAGCCGAAATACATGAAATTCACCGCGGCACTGATGCCGGGCGTGGAAAACGTACTGGGCATACGCCTGCCGGTACTGCGCAAAATAGCCCGCCAGATCGCCGCAGGCGACTGGCGCACATACCTTGCCGAAGCCGAGGATTTCTATTTCGAGGAGCGGATGTTGCAGGGGCTGGTGATCGGCTGCGCCCGCTGCACGCCGGCCGAGAAGCTGGAGCATGTGGCGCGCTTCGTGCCCAAAATCGACAACTGGGCGGTCTGCGACTGTTTCTGCTGGCGCCTGAAGGCGGCCGAACGGCAGCCGATGTGGGAATTCATACAGCCCTATTTCCGATCCGAAGCCGAATACGACGTGCGTTTCGCCGTGGTGACGGGGTTGGGGAATTTCGTCGACGGGGAGCACCTCGAGGCACTGCTGCAACTGCTCGACGGCGTCCGCCACGAAGCCTACTACGCCCGTATGGCCGTGGCATGGGCGGTGTCGGTCTGCTATGTAAAATTCCCGCAGCGGACACACGAGTGGCTCGGCAGCTGCTCGCTCGACGACTGGACATTCAACAAATCGCTGCAAAAAATCGTCGAATCGTTGCGCGTGAGCGACACGGACAAACAGGCGATCCGCGCCATGAAACGGCGCAAACAGGCAACTTCACGGGCCGCCGTGAACCCGCGCCCCGGCACCGAAACGGCCGGGCAGGCGGAAAAACGGCCTGGACAGGCCCCAAAACAACCGACAGACGGTAAAACGGCAGCCCGGCGACGGCGCCCGGCAGAAAAACAGGGCGCACGGCACAGATTTGCAAAATAATGTTACCTTTGTGTAAGAAATTCCAAAACGAGCCCCTATGCGCAAACTGGTAATTATCCCGACATACAACGAGAAAGAGAATATTTCGGCGATGATCGACAAGGTCTTCTCGCTGCCCGAGGCTTTCGAAATGCTCGTCATCGACGACGGTTCGCCCGACGGCACCGCAGCAATCGTCAAAGAGCGCCAGCAGGAATTCCCCGCGACGCTGCACCTGCTGGAACGCAGCGGCAAGCAGGGGCTGGGCACGGCCTATCTGACGGGGCTCCGCTGGGGATTGGACAACGGGTTCGACTATATCTGCGAAATGGACTGCGACTTCTCGCACAATCCCGACGATCTGCTACGGCTGTACCAGGCTGCGGCCGAAGGGAACGACGTAGTGGTAGGTTCGCGTTACGTGCAGGGTGTGAACGTCGTGAACTGGCCGATGTCGCGCCTGCTGATGTCCTACTTTGCCTCGATGTACGTACGCATCGTGACCCGCATGCCCCTGCGCGACGCAACGGCGGGGTTCGTCTGCTACTCGCGCCACGCGCTGGAGACGATCGACCTCGACGCCGTGAAGATGAAGGGATACGGGTTCCAGATCGAGATGAAATACTCGGCATGGCGGCTGGGACTCAAACTCAAGGAGGTGTCGATCATCTTCGTCGAACGCCGCGAAGGCACCTCGAAAATGAGCGGCGGCATCTTCCGCGAAGCGTTCTTCGGCGTGCTGGGACTCCCGTTCCGTTCGATCAGAAGCGCGAAAAGGCAGTGACAGCCATCCGGCAGGAATACGGACGCCAGCCTCCCGGGAGGCTGGCATTTATGCATACATACTTTACAGCGGAATCCGAGCACCCCGGAAATCAAAACGTAAAGAAATAGTTCATGAAGAAATTCCAGAAGGTGACTACCCCGATGGCAAATAATTTAGCCAGGTAGAAATTCAGTTTCCAGCGTTCGTGCAGCAGATAGATCGTGAGGTTGTTGATCACGAGCCCGACGGCTGCGATACCGAGGAAACGGAGGTATTGCCCGGCAATGTCGGGGTTTTCATTATGGAACGTCCAGATGCGGTTCAGGACATAGTTCGAGGTCGACGCACAGAGGAACCCCAGCGAATTGGCCAGGTACTTGTTCAGGCGCAGCCACTCCTTGCAAAGGTAAGTGATCCCGATATCAATGAAGACCCCCGAACCTCCGACGACACAGAATTTGATGAACTGCTGGATCATGGTGCGACGACTTCCGTGCGGAGAGGTTTCCCGTTAAACCAATTCGTATACCCATCGCGGCGCAGGGCGAAACCGGCATCGAAACCGGCGCCGGAGAGTTGCTCCGGGACGACGAACCGCACCTCGCGCGTGATGGTATCCCCGGCCGGGATATTGAAATGCTCCCCCGTATCGAATTCCTCGACGCGGAAGCGACCGTGCTTCCAGAGCATCACGAGCGACCGATCCCCGCAGACCCCAATCGCATAGGGATAGGGGTTCGAGATGCGCAGCGTCAAACGCAGCGTATCGCCCGCAACGACCTGTTCGGGCAGCCCCGTAAAGGCAATATCCACCAGGCGCGTCGGATGGAAATGCGGGTCGACAAACCACGTGAAGCGTTTGCCGTTGGGCAACACGACGCTCCGGACGCGGCCCGTGGTATCCGCCCCGTCGTAAGGCGTTTCGACCAGCACCTCGTGTCCCGCGAAGCGCGTATCGTCATCGCGGAACTGCCACTGGTGCGTACGGTAACGGATATTGGGCTGGCAGTAGGCCTCCTCCCCGGTATAAAAGGCGTATTTGGCCGCGACGGCATAGCCATGGCGGAAAATGACGGGGCGGCCGCCGGCGATCCCGGCGATCCGGCCGTAGCTGGCAGGATTGTCGAAGACCTCGAAACGCAGACCCAGCGGATTGAAGATCATTTCGAGGCGCACCAGACCGGCAAGGAGGATGGTCGCCAGCCCGGCACACATCAGGTAACGCCGTGTGCGGGGATGCCGGCGGGCATAGGTAATAAGCGTATAGATCAGACCGAAAACGGCGACGATCACCCATTGGGGCTGCACGTAGCCGCGGAATGTCGAGAGCAGGAAAAAGACGATGAACGCCACGGGGATAAACTTCAGCGCACGTGCGACGGCGCTCTGCGGCTTCACGGCGATCCAAGCCTTCACGTACAGCGGCACGAAGAAGGGATTGAAAATCACCAGCAGGTTGAGCAGGTATTCGGCGACATAATTGAGCCGGAAGACCGAATTACGCCCCGCCAGATGGTAGGCAAACGAGGCCCAGTCGTGCCCGGCCTGCCACATGAAATGCGGCACGAGCAGCAACAGCGCTACCGCACCGCTGAGATATAGGGTCGGACGCAGGAACACACGGGGGGGGGTCACCGCAAGCGTGAAGAGCACGACCAACGCCCCGTGATATTTGCTGTAAGCCATCAGCGCCATGGCAACCCCCATCCAGAGCCATGCCCAACGGCGGTTTTCGGAGAACCGCTTGAATGTCAGCAGGAACAGCGCGGTGGTCATCATCAGCGGGCCGTCGGGCACGGCGATAAAGCCGTAGAGCTGCAACATCAGCGTCGAGGCCGAGAGGACGACGAAGAGCGCCGCATCGCGCCGGTCGGCATCCGCGGGACGGATTATACGCCACAAAATATAAAGGTAGAGCGGTTGCAGCACCGTGAAGAAAAACCGCACGCCCAGTTCGCCCCCGAAAAGGTGCTCTCCGAGCCAGACCAGCAAGGCGGTCATCGGCGGATGGTCGAAATATCCCCAGGCGAGGTTTTCGGCGAACATATGGTAGTACGCCTCGTCGTTGGCCAGTTCGGAGAAACCGGCCTGCAGGAGGTTGCACACCCACCATACGCCGAGCCACAAAACCACCAGGCCGTCGGCGCCGAGCGAAGCATAAATCTTTTTGAGCGATGCCTTCATACAAGCGACAAAGGTAGCAAAATTTATCGTTTTTGCGCCATCCCCGGTCGAAAGAGAGGGGCTGGCGGAACTGCTTTTGCGAAAATCAGCCCGTAGGGACACACTTTGCCGGTGCAAAAAACGTTTCTGTAACATCGGGCCGCTGTTACGGAACGTCGTCCCGCCGGTTCGGCGCCCGGACGAGAACGAAAATGGGAACGAGGGTAATGACAGGGCGGGACGATACCCGGAATGGCAATCGGGGCTGCGGCAGGAATGACCAGGCGGAGCAACGGCACGGACAACTGCCGGGACGATGCCCAGGATACGGCAACCGACAAAAATACCCGAGGCCGACAAACGGCGGCAGACGAAAGGAATTGCGGACGAGGAAACGGAAATGCCGGAAAAGTATGGGTCAGCCCTTCGGCGAAAATCTTGGACAATACCGTGTCCCACAGCCACATGCCCGCAATGAAAGCAAAAGGGAAAAGCACCTGCGGCATGTTACATATTTAGAAGTCCATAAAAAAGGGTTTCAGACAATGACACAACGGATTACAGATGCCTGACTCACAAATCCGGCATCACGCCCCGGCAAAGAATCCGGAGGAATACCCCGGGCTTTCCAAGCGTGGGCATTGCCAAAGGCGCCTTATAAAATACGAATATCAGACAATAAATACATAAAAAGAAACAATATTTATCCTATAAATAGCCTTAACTTCGTAGCATAAAATACCAACTTTTTACGGCAGCCCGCAACCTGCCGTTTTTGCTACGAAAGGCTGCATACGAAGAGGCCATGAAACTACGAAATTCCATACGTCCGATAAGGTTACTGTTGTTGCTGTCCGGCCTGCTGGCATTAGCGTCGTGCCGGCAGAACGAGACGCAATCCCTCTCGGAATACCTGGACTATGTAATCGAGAACAAGCATATTTTCGAAGCCGAAAAGGAAGAGCGGATCAGCAGGCTGAGGAACCTGCTGGGCGTAAGCAACCTGACCCCGGAACAGGAATACGAGATCAATACGAAGCTGTACGAAGAATTCAGGAAATACAAGCTGGATTCGGCCATCCGCTACGTCGAACGGAACCTCGAAATCGCCAGGCAGCTGGACAACAAAAGGTTGACCTACCTGTCGAACATGTACCTCGCCCAGCTCTACTCTTTTTCGGGCATGTGCGTCGAGGCGAACCAGATACTCCGCTCCATCCGATCGTCCGAACTCCCGCGCGACCTGCTTCCCGTCTACTACGAGGCCAACAACCGCTATTTCCAGCACTATGCCACGCTGAGCAGCCAGCGCAGCCACCTGCACGAAATGAATATCTACCGGGACTCGCTGATGATGGTTTCCGACCCGGGATCGTTCCGGTACAGGATACACCTGAGCTACAAACTCATGGGAAACGGCAAGATGGACGAAGCCAGGGCGATCCTCGACGAGTTGCTGGAAGAGGTCGGCAAGGACACGCCGCTCTACGCGGAGACGGCCTATGCCTACGGCTGTTTCTACCGGCTGAACAAAGACCCGGAGGCGGAAAAGAAATATTTCATGCTCTCGGCGATCGCCGATGCGAAGAGCGCGGTGAAGGAGAACGCCTCGTTCCACACGCTGGCTCTGATGTACTACGACCAGGGCGATCTTTCGCGGGCTTTCAAGTACACGCAGGCGGCCATCGAAGATGCGGTCTTCAGCAACGTGCAGTTCCGCACGACCCAGATGTCGAAGTTCTATTCGATCATCAACTCGATCTACCAGGCCAAGGAGGCCAAGTCCAAATCCAAGCTGCAGCACTACCTGATCCTGATCAGCGTCCTGTCGCTGTTCCTCGTGCTGCTGTTCATCTACGTTTATCAGCAGATACACAAGCTGTACCGCATCAAGGAGGAGCTGTCGCGGACGAACGGGCGCCTGATGCAGCTCAACGACGAACTGCATGAGAAAAACACGCAGCTCACCGATTCGAACATCATCAAGGAACAGTACATAGCGAGGTTCTTCGACCTCTGTTCGATGTATATCGACAAACTGGAGGACTACCGCAAATCGCTGAACAAACTGGCGCAGAACCGGCAGATCGACGAGTTATACAAACAGCTGAAATCCACGTCGATGATGGAGAACGAGCTGGATGAACTGTATAAGAATTTCGACGCCATATTCCTGAACCTCTACCCGTCGTTCGTCGCGGATTTCAACGCCCTGCTGGTCGAGGACGAACGGATCGTGCTCAAGTCGGAAGACCTGCTGAACAAGGAACTCCGGATTTACGCCCTGCTGCGGCTGGGCATCACCGACAGCGTCAAGATCGCCTCGTTCCTGCGATGCTCGCTGAGCACCGTATATAACTACCGCACCAAAGCCCGGAACAAGGCCGCAATATCGCGTGAGGACTTCGAAAAAATGGTCATGCGAATCGGTGTGCCGCCCGAAAACAGGCCTTGAGCGATTCCACGGCAACTACATTTTTTTTGTATATTTTTTTGATAAAATATTTATTTACAAACATATAATACTTTACAGGTTCTACAATTTCCGCCCCAACCTATAAATATGGTATATAATAGGATTAATTTTGTAAACACAGCATTCAGCCACCCGCTCCCGCAGCGGGCAGCCGGATTGCATCGGATTGTAAACACCTACTTAAACCTATTTTATACGAAATGAATCCAATTAAAGTCGGTCTGATCGGTTTTGGCAGAATGGGAGGTTTTTACCTCGAGGAGATGCAAAAAAGCGGTAACTGGGATATCGTTTACATCTGTGACGTATCTCCCGCATCACGGGAACTGGCCCAGCGGCTCTCTCCCCGGTCGAAAGTAATATCCGACGAACAAATCATATTCAACGACCCAGAGATTCAGGTGGTCGGGCTGTTCGCACTGGCGGATTCCCGCCCGGAGCAGATTCAGAAAGCAATTGCGAGCGGGAAGCACGTCATCGCCGAGAAACCGATCGCCGACACGGTGGAAAAGGAGTGGCAGACGGTCGCGCTGGCCGAGAAGGCCAAAATCTTCTCGACGGTGAACCTTTACCTGCGCAATTCGTGGTACCACAACACCATCAAGGATTTTATCGCACAGGGCGAGATCGGCGAACTGGCGATCATCCGCGTATGCCACATGACACCGGGGCTGGCACCGGGCGAGGGGCACGAATTCGAGGGCCCGTCGTTCCATGACTGCGGCATGCATTACGTGGACATCGCGCGCTGGTATGCCGAATCGGAATTCAAGACCTGGAACGCACAGGCCATCCGCATGTGGGATTACAAGGATCCGTGGTGGCTCCAGTGCCACGGCACGTTCGAGAACGGCATCGTATTCGACATTACCCAAGGACATGTATACGGACAACTGGCCGAAAAACAGACCCATAATTCATACATCGACATCATCGGCACGAAAGGCATCGCGCGCATGACGCACGATTTCAAGACGGCGATCGTCGAACTGCACGGGGTGACGCAGACGCACCGGCTCATACAGCCCTACGGAGGCAAGAACATCGATGTGCTGTGCAAACTGTTCGCAGAGTCGATCGAGAGCGGGAAACGCAACCCTTCACTCCCCTCGTTCCGCGACGCCGCCACGGCTTCGGAATATGCCTGGCGGTTCCTCCAAGATTCGCGGCAGCACGACCTGCCGGCGATCGGGAACCTGGAAACGCTGCAGGAGATCCGCGAACGCCGCCGCACGATGTCGAACGGCTACGGATTGCTGAGAAAACTCGCATGAGCCGTAATTTGAGACTAAAACAAACTTTATAAACCTTAAAAAACAATCGGTATGAACCACTTACTGTTTATCGGCAACCTGGGTGCAGGCGAAATCATCGTCATAGCCCTGGTCGTACTGCTGCTCTTCGGCGGCAAAAAAATCCCGGAACTGATGAAGGGTCTCGGCAAGGGTGTGCGCAGCTTCAAGGAAGGCATGAACAACATCGAGAACGACATTGAAAACTCGGGTACGGAAAAATCCAACAACGAAAATAAATAGTCCCTCAAAAACAACTAACTTAATTCAAGAAACCATGTCAAGCGAAATGTCAAGGAGAAAGTTCCTGAAAAAAGGAGCAGCTGCCGCGATCGGCTTAGCGGTCGTTCCGGGTACAGTTTTAGGTAAGAAGTTCGGGCACACAGCGCCGAGCGACAAACTCAACATCTTGGGTGTCGGTATCGGCGGCCGCGGCTCGTCGGTGCTCCGCGGCCTCGAAAGCCAGAACATCATCGGCCTGTGCGACGTCGACTGGAAATATTCCGACCACTTGTTCAAGCGCTACCCGGCTTCCAAGAAGTACAACGACTCCCGCAAGATGTTCGACGAAATGCTCAAGTCGGCAGACGCCGTGATGGTGGCCACGGCCGACCACACGCACGCGATCATCGCAGCCGATGCGATGACGGCCGGCAAGCACGTCTATGTCGAGAAGCCCCTGACGCATACCGTATACGAATCGCGTCTACTGACCAAGCTCGCCGACAAATATAAAGTAGCCACCCAGATGGGTAACCAGGGTGCGTCGGACGAGGGTGTCCGCAAGGTCTGCGAATGGATCTGGAACGGTGAGATCGGCGAAGTCCGCAAAGTGGAGACCTTCACCGACCGTCCTATCTGGCCGCAGGGCCTGAGCCGTCCCGAAGACGACCAGCGTATCCCCAAGACGTTGAACTGGGACGCTTTCATCGGCCCGGCCCCCTCCCGTCCCTACCACGCGATCTCCACCCCATAAAACTTCCGCCTCACCTTAGATATCACTACCAGCACACTAGACACT
>ENA-ORIT01000096-ORIT01000096.1-human-gut-metagenome-genome-assembly--contig:-NODE-96-length-26820-cov-7.21054_pt1 | contig 26820 bp, 19 predicted proteins | sample MGYA00243032_ERZ508750 | MGnify/ENA primary metagenome ERZ508750 (study PRJEB26277, sample SAMN04329802) | human gut metagenome | biome: human-associated habitat | host: Homo sapiens | place: USA... | reverse complement strand
CCATCTTCCCCCTGCCTCCGCCTTTTCTCTCCTCCCTCTCCCTCGTTCCCCCCCCCCCCCTACACCTCCCTCGGGCTGGTTTTCAAATGTTCAGCTTTCTCATCGGCTCGACGGTTTGGATACAAATTTACAAAAAAAACGGTTCCCGTGTCCGTGGTGGACACGCGAACCGCCTCCCGGGCACCGGCTCCGGGCGGATTATCCGAAAATTTCGACCTTCACCTCCTTGCGGATGTCCGTCGACGGCACCTCTACCACCGGGCACCTCAGTTGCCCGTCGAACACGGGCTTCACCGTGCGGCCGTTGACCTTCACCCGGCGGAACTCCCCGGCGGCGGGGAGCTGGAGCCGGTAGGCGCGGCGCGGCTCCTGCCCCCGGTAGCTGCCGGCGGCGGGACGGACGGTGACGGTCGTCACATCGCCCGCACGGCGGTAGTTGAGCTCTGTGGTGGCATGGATGCCGCGTTCGTAATCGCGGCTAAGCCCGTCGTCCTCGTAGAGCGTATAGGTATTGTCGGCATCGCCCGCCGAGGGGTAAACGCGCAGGACGAGCGTCGTGAGCGGCGTCGAAGCGGGGCGGGGCGTATAAGGCTGCATCGGCAGCACCCAACCGCCCCGGACGTAGAGCGGGAACTCTTCGAGCGGCTTGGCGCTGCGGCATTCCTGCCCGCCGTCGAACCGTTCGTGGGTGAAATAGTCGTACCACACGTCGCCCGCCGGGAACCAGACCTTCTGCGAGGCTGTCTTGTCCGCGCCTTCGCCCGGCGAAGCGATCGGGGCGGCGAGCAGGATATCCCCGAAAAGGAACTCCTGTTCGTTTTCATACGCGCGTTCGTCGCTGCCGTAGTCGATATACATCGGCCGGTTGAGCGGCACCATCGTCGAGTGGGTCTGCCATACGCTGCTGTAAATATAGGGCATCAGCTCCGAGCGCATGTGGTACATGCGGCGCATGGCGGCCGTTTCGCGCTCGCCGCTGATCCACGGACGGCGGTCGAGCCGCGCGTCCTTGGTCGAATGTACGCGCAGGGCGGCCGAAAGGGCGCCGAACTGCGTCCAGCGCACCGTCAGCTCGGGGTTCGGATCGCCGCGGAACCCGCCGATATCATGCGCCCAGTAGTAGCAGCCCGCGTTGCCGCTGGCAGCCGTGAGCTTAACCTCGAAAGCCAGCATTTCCCAGTTGGCCTGCGCGTCGCCCGAGAACTGGATCGGATGGCGATGGTCACCCCAACCCGCCCAACGGCTGTAACCGGCGCCGCGCAGCCCCTTGCGCTCGGTCTGGCGGTAGTAGAGCTCGTTGATCCACTGCAACGACGTGGAGCGGTAGCCGCGCACCTCGGGATAGAGGTAGTTCTGCTGCCAGTCGAGCCACCAGAAATCGGCGCCCATATCCTCGGTGGCATGGTGCGCATGTTTGAAAAACGTCTCCATGTATTTCCGGTCGCCGAGGTCGAAAAGCAGCGGATGGGCGGGGTCGGCCCCCATGTCCGCCATAAAGGCGGCGTACATCTCCTCGTGGGGGCGTATGCCGTCGTGGGGATGGTCGTTGAGCGACACCGTAACGCCGCGGCGGTGCACCTCGGCGATCAGCGCCCCGGGATCGGGAATGCGTTTGCGCTCCCACGTATAGCCCGTCCAGCTGCGGCTGCCGGCATGCCCGGTGCCGATCCTGGCATCGTAGGTATGCCAGCCCATGTCGAAGACGAGGTTGTCGAGCGGGAAATCGTTCTCCTCGTAGCCGTCGATGATCGAAAGGAACTCCTCCGACGTATAGTCCCAGTAACGGCAGTACCAGACGCCGTGGATGTATTTGCGGGTCATGGGAACGCGGCCGCTGATGGCGCCCAGGTCGGCAAGGGCGGCCTTGTAGTTGTTGCCGTAGACGAAACAGTACTGATCCTGCACATGGCTTTTCGTATCGCGCGGGCAAAGCCAGCCGTCGACCAGCAGGTCGGAGCGTTCGTCGTCGATCACATACCAGCCGTCGCGGCTCAGCAGGCCGTTCTGCATGGGGATCTCCCCGGTAACGCGGTCGAGCGTCTCGACCGGGCCGCCGAGGTTGTTGCGGAAAATACAGCGGTTGGTGAACTTCTTCTCCTTGCCGTTGAGCTTGTAGTATGCCGCAAAGTTATGCAGCCCGAACGGGAATCCGTCGTGCTCGTAGACGATGCGCAGGGCCGAGGTGGAGATCTCGTAGCGGTTCCCGCCCAGCTCCCGCACCCTGAACTCCGACGCGGGGAGCAGGCTGCCCCGGTCGTAAGCGAAATAGGTGGGGTCGTCGATGAATTTGCCGTCGTGTGCGAATTCGAGTCGGAACAGCGTCGGGGTGATGAGCGTCAGGCGGTTCTCGCCGAAAACGAGCGGGTTGCCCGAAGGCTGTGCGACGGCGGAAAACCCGCCGCACAGGAAGAGCAGAAAAATCAGAAAAGGATATTTCATGATCGGGATATGGTTGAAAAATTCTCCGCACCGTCGGAACGGGCAGTGCGGAGAAACGTGTTTGCGAAAAATGGATCTATTCGTTGCGGATGCTCTCGGTATATACGTTCCCGTAGGGGTCGGAAGCCCTCACCGTGACCGTTCCCCAAGACTCCGACGCGGGTTTGTAGTAGAACATGTGGTCGTTCTGGGATTCGGGTTCGGCCGTCGGACGGTGCTCGGGTTTGGTGTCGCCGAACATGAAATCGTAGGCGCGGCGATCCATTTCGTACCTGAGGTTCGAATCGGACGGAAGCGTTACCCAGCCGGCATTATCCTCCTGCACCTCGACCGTCCAGGTGGTATGCCAGTTGAAGATGTTTAGGATGAGGCCGTCGCGGTATTTTTCGGAAACCGCCTCGCCGGGGCCGTAGAGGTACATCTGGTATTCGCGCGGGAAAGCAGTGCCCTTATAGTACCAGTTCCTGATCCGGTTGCCCTCGATCTCGTAGACGGCGTAACCGCGGGGGCTGCCGTCGTTGCACAGCTCCTCGCCGTTCCAGTAGGCACCCATCACCGCCCCGAGCGTATTCTCCTCGATGGTTTCGGAAATCGTGGTCGTATAGTTGTTGTGCGAGTGTCCCGAAAGTATCCGGACATTATAGCCGTCGAGCAGGGCGTAAAGCTCCTTGTAATCGGCGACATGGCTCGAGGGACAGTTGCGGCGCGAAGTGGCGATATGCAGGCCGATGATGATGAGTTTGTCCTTGGGGACATATTTCAGATCCTGCTCCAGCCATGCCATCTGTTCGTCCGTGATGTCGGCGGTATAAGAGGACGAGCCGGTGTAGAGCACGTCGTCGAGCACGATGAAATGGCAGTCGCCGATGTTGTAGGAGTAGTACGTGGGGCCGAACGCCGCCTCGAAGCTGGCATCGGCATCGGCATCGACGGTTATGGCTTTATTGTGATCGTGGTTGCCGATGACCTGGAAAACGGGCACGCCGATCTTTCGGATACGCTGCTTGTAAACCTCGTGGAAGGGCATGTTGTCCCAGACCAGGTCGCCCAGCGAAATGCCGTAAACGGGGGCCTCCAGTTCCTGCTGCACGTAAGGGATCAGCAGGGGCAACACCTCCTCGTCGAGCATCGTCACCTCGTCGTCGCGGCCGATCTGCACGTCGGCCAGCGCCAGCAGGGTGAAACGCTTTTTTTTGCCCGTGCGTTCGAGCTTGAAGCTGCGCTGCACGACGTCGTTGTCGCCCATGGCGATCTTCTTGTAGATCTTCGGCATGCCGTTCTCCACCGGAATTTCGTATTCGGCGGGGACGGAGACGAATACGAACGGGGCGTTCCGCTTCACGCGCATCTGGTAGATGCCCTGGGCGGCGGTGGTCGTCACCGTGACGCCGTCGCTCACGACCACGCCCTCGAGCGGGCCGGCACCGTCGGTGACACGGCCCACGAGGTGCATGCCGGGCTCGGGGGTGATGTCCACCTTTTCGTAGAGGCCGCCGAGAATCTGGGCGCCTTCGTCCTCGCTGCAAGCCACGAAGCCGGTGGCCAGCAGGAAGACCAACAGATATTTGATGTATTTTATCATTTTTTCGGTTTTTTAAAATTCATATCTTGCCCCGGGGCCCCGGACAGGCGGGATCCCCCGGGATCGCCGGGGATCAGTAACCGGGGTTCTGCTCGATCAGGTTGTTGGCCGAGATCGCCGAGTTGGGGATCGGGAACAGGTTTTTGTTCTTGTCGTTGAGCGGCGTATGATCCCACCAGGACTCCGTCACGAACTTGTCCCAGCGGATCAGATCCGTACGGCGGCGTCCTTCGCCCAGGAATTCGATCATCCATTCGTCGAGCATACGGTATTCGTCGAGGTTGTCGGCCGTCACGGGGTTGGGATCCGCGCCGCCCTCGAAGTTGCGCCCGCGAACCTGGTTGATCAGGCCGGCAGCCGTCTTCTTGTCACCGGCACGCAGCTCGCACTCGGCAAGCATGTAGTAGATCTCCGAGAGTCGGATGACCGGGCAATCGGGATTCCAGCGCAGCAGCTTGTCGTCGAGGTTGGGCTGCGGAGCCTTCACCAGGCGTACGCCCGAATTCTCCTCGCCGTCGGCCATCGTCGAGGTAAGCTCGGCGACGGAATTGTATTTGGTGCCCACTTCCGAGAAACGGGCGACCTGGTCGACCAGGTTGATCACCTTGCCGCTATACTCCTTCTGCCCCAGGCACTGCTGGGAAGGGTTGTTGGGGTTGGTCTGGTCGCCGACGAGGAACATGCCTTCGTATTTGCGGCTGCCCAGGTAACGGTAGGGCTTTTTACGCAAGTCCTTGTCGTTGAATTTCTGGTAGGGATTGCCCAGTTTCCACTGCGTGTAGTAGCGTCCCTGGGGATCGAGCGACGGCGTGAGCATGAAACCGTTGTAGCCTGCGGTCTCGATACCGAAATATTCGTAGGCCGAATAATGGTAGAAATATTTGAAATACCAGTTCCACTCGACTTTGGAGTTCTCCGAAGGCACCGTCCAGATCACCTCGGGCGAGGTGTTGTTGTCGAAACAGTGGGGGCCGTACCAGGTCTTGTCCAGCTCGTAGGTGCCGTAGACACCGCCGATGATGTCGCGGCAAATCTCTGCGCACTCGTCGAAATGCTCCTCGCCGATGTAGGCCACCGCATTGAAATAGAGCTGGGCCAGCAGCGCCGCGGCGGCAGCCTGCTTGATGTAACCGTCTTCGGAAGCCCCGAGCGTCGTTTTCTTCGACAGGGCGGGAATGGCATCCTTGAGCAGGGTTTCGATATGGGCGTAGGTCTCGCGCGCCGTGCTGCGGGCGCACAGGTCGTCGTCCACCGAGTAGTAAATGGGCATACCGCCGAAATAGTCGAGGCCGCGCATGTAGAAGTAGGCCGTGATGGCATTCAGCTGGTTGATGTGGTCGGCCTTGACGGCGTCGTTGAGCCCGATGGCGTTGTAATCGACCCCCTGGAGGTCGGACTTGGCTTCCAGGGCACGCGAAATGCCCCCGGTCGTACCGTCGTAGGTATTGACGACGAAGCGGTCGTCGGGCGACCAGGTGTGGTAATGCAGGCGGTAGTACTCGCCGCTGTTATACCAGTCGCTGCCGCGCTTGGGGCACACCATCTCGTCGGTGGTCAGCTCCTGGAGGTACCACCGGTCGGCACCGATGTACCATTTCCAGTGGGTGAAGGGACGGCAAAGCACGGCATAGGTGCTTTCGGGCGAGGTGAAGAACGTATCGGGGGTGACTTCCGAGTAGAACTTCTCGTCGAGGTCGCAGGAAGGCGCGCAGAGGGCGGCAGCCCCGACCGTCACGGCAATTATATGTTTCAGTTTCATAATGGTTCTCGGTTTGGAATTAGAAGTTTAACTGCACGCCCAGCGTAAAACGGGTCGTCTGCGGGTACATCGTCGAGGTGTCGTTGACATACTCGAAACCGGGGTACAGGCCGTTGATGTTGACCTCGGGATTGAGGCCGTTGTAGTCGGTGAATACGGCCACGTCGCGGATGGTCAGGTAAAGTTTCGCAGACTGGATATAACGCGTCCATTTCCGCAGGTTGAACGTATACCCGAGGTTGATGGCGTCGATCTTGAGGAACGAGCCGTCGTCGAGCCAGTAGTCGCAGAGGATTTTCTCGTCCTTGATGTTGCGGTTGCGCGTGTAGGCCGACTTGAGGACGTTGAGCTGCGAATCGTTGGCCAGGCCGTAGTACATGTTCACCTGGCTGAAGACATCGTACCCGAGCCAGCTGCGCAGGAAGATCGACAGATCCCAGTTCTTGTACTTGAACGTGTGATCCCACGAGAGGATGACCTTGGGGATCGCATTGCCCACGAAATGTTTGTTCTCGGCCACGAGGTTCGACGTGCTGCCGTCGGTGGCCGGCACGATCTCGTTGTTCTTGTCGTAGATCAGCCACTTGCCGTTCTCGTCGAGCCCGGCGTACTTGTAGATGAAGTACTGCCCCAGCTCGAGGCCGTTCTGCAGGCGGACTGCCGTACCCGGGTTGCCCGGCGAGGGGAACTTCACTTCGTCGAGGAAGAACCCGTCGTCGCCCATGCTCTTGATCTTGGTCTTGTTATGCGACAGACGCAGGGTCGACGTATAGCGGAAATTCTTGCTGCGGACGATGTCCCCGCCCAGTTCGAACTCCCAACCCCTGTTCTCGAGGCTGCCGATGTTCTTCATCACCTCGTCGTGTACCATCGGAGGCATCGGGGCGTTGGCCAAATAGAGCATGTCGTCGACCTGGCGGAAGTAGAGGTCGAACTTACCCCAGAGGCGGTCGTTGAAAAGCGAGAAGTCGAGACCGAAGTTGAGCTCGGATTTCTCCTCCCACTTCAGGTCGGGGTTGATATTGCGAATCGAACCGTAACCGGGCTGCCAGACCCCGTTGGTGGGCCACATGTCGTTGGCTTTGTACATGCGGGTCGTGTAGCCGTTCCCGAAGCCGTTGTTACCCGTGACGCCGTAACCCAGGCGCACCTTGAGGTCGCTGATCCAGGCAACGTCGCGCATGAACGCTTCGTTCGAGAGACGCCAGCCGCCCGAAACGGCCCAGAAATTACCCCAGCGGTTGTTCACGCCGAACTTCGAGGATCCCTCACGACGGAAGCTCACCGTAGCCATGTAACGGTCTTTATACGAATAGTTGGCACGCCCGAACATCGAAAGCAGGCGCTCGCGGGGATCCTTGTTCGAATCCATCGAGGCACGGCCGTCCGTGAGGTACGAACCCACGCCCATGTCCCACGGGCCGACGCCGTCGACCGGGAAGTCGTAGTTCGACATGCTGAAATCCTCGCCGCCCGCCTGCCAGAAGCTGTAACCGGCCACGACGTCGAGCGTATGGTCTTCGCGGAATACGCGGTGGTAGTTGGCATAGGCCTCGACCGAAATGCGGTTGTCCTTGCTGAACTTGTGCGACGCACCGCCGCGGCGGCTGTTGTCGACCGACTCCTTGTGGTCATGCGAAACGTAGGTATATTCCTGGTACTGGCGTTTGTCGATACCCACGGTTCCCTGCAGCGAGAGGCCCTTCATCAGGTTGATCTTCACAGTGGCGTCGGCCAGCAGCCACTGGTCTTTGCCGTTCTTTGTGCGCAGCATGATGTCGGCCACGGGGTTGAAGGTCGTGCCGGAGATGCCGTTGCCGACCACATTGTACTTGGAGGGGTTGGCCGGGTCGTAGAGCGGAATGGTGGGATTGAGGCCGAAGGCCATCTTGAAGATGCCCGACGAGTTGCGGTTGTCGCGCTCGGCCTCGCGGAACTGGGCGTTGGCGCGCACCTCTACCACGCCGTCGAAGAGGTTGAACCGGGCGTTGATACGCCCCGAATAGTCCTTGCGGTTGTCGCCGATGACGATACCCTTCTGGTTCTGGGCCATGAACGAAGTATAGACCTGGGCCACCTCCGTACCGCCGGCAATGCTCACCGTATGGCGCTGCGAAAAGGGCGCATCATTGGTCAGTTCCTTATACCAGTCGGTATCGGCGCCGTAGTCCTCGCCCAGGCCGTACTCGATATACTCGCTCGACGAGAGCAGCTCGGGGTACTTGCGGACGGTCTCGAACGAGAACTCGCCCGTATAGTTGGCCGTCACGCTGCCCTGCTTGGCGCGTTTGGTCGTAATGAGGATCACACCGCCGGCGGCACGCGTACCGTAGATCGCACCCGCCGAAGCATCCTTCAGCACGTCGATCGACTCGATGTCCTCCTGGTTGATCGCCCGCATGTCACCGCCCGGGATGCCGTCGATAACCACGAGCGGGCTCTGGCTGGCATTGACCGACGCGATGCCGCGCAGCTGGAAATCATTGCTGCTGTTGGGGCTGGCGCTGCCCGAGATGGTAAGTCCCGGAACCTTGCCCTGGAGCGCCGTGGCGATGGTCGAACCTCCCATGCCGGCCGTCAGGTCATCGCCCTTGATCGAGGTGATGGACGAAGTCACCGACTTCTTTTCCATCGTACCGTAACCGATCACCACGACGTCCTTGAGTACCTGGCTGTCGTCTTCCATGACGATGTCGATGACCGAACGCGCCCCGACATTCACGGTCTGCTCGGCATAGCCGATGAACGAGAATTTCAGCTGGCTGTCTGCCGCGGCATTGATCGTGTAACTTCCGTCGATGCCCGTGGTCGTACCCGTCGTCGTGCCGACCACCACCACGGTGGCACCGATCAGCGGCTCGCCGGCCGTGTCGGTCACCTTGCCGCTCACCTGATTGCGGCTTTGCGCCTGTGAGGACAACGCAGACGCCGTCAGCACCAGGCAGAACACGAAACGCAGAAAATACCCTGCATAGGATTTCCCCGTATCTGCAAATCTGTTTTTCATATCTTTTTCTCTCTTGTTTTTCATTGATTTGTCACCGCAGGACTATTCGGCTGCGATTTTCGTCATCTTGACATTGTCGAGGTACCAGCGGTAATAACCCGATAATCCCTGCTGGGTGGAGCGGATGACGACCCGGGTTTCACCCGTAATCCCGTAAAGCTTCACGCTCATAGGTGTCCATTCCCAATGCTCTCCGGGTGTCATCGGCTCGCTCTCTTTTCCCTGATCGCCGTTTATGCTGCCGGGGCCCTCGAGAATGGCGACTGTGACGGTTACCGCGTCGGGCTTGCCCGTACCGTCGCCGCCGATATTCGATGCGGCCACGAACGTCAGTTCAATATCAGTGGCCTGACCCTCGGGAATCGCAAGAGCCGGCAGGATGATTCCGGTCTGCTTGTCGCCTGCACCCATTTTGAGATAATCCGAGCAGGCGTAAATCGTCCGTACATCGGGATTGAAATCGGTCAGTCCGGCATCGGAAAACGCTTTGTCTACTACGTATTGATCCTTGTTCACCTCCGTGTAGATATTGACCGCTCTCTTCTGCGTATGTTCGCCCACGCAGTCGGCACCTTTGAACTTCGAAGTCCAGTCGAACGGCTCGTCGTAATAGACATAGCCGACCTCCTTGCCGTCGTCGTCGAAGAGCGAGTTCTTCGCATTCTGGGCGACCCGGACAACGGTCTCCAGGCCGGTGAGCGAGGTCAGTATCTTCACCTCTCCGTTGCGGGGCGCACCCGTGGTGTTCTCGCCCACGGTGAGCGTCACCTCGGTCTGGCCCGCATCGCCCGAAGCCGGGCTGGGCGTCAGCCAGCCGTCGGACTCCGCCGTCCATGCCTCGGCCGCCGTGACGGTGAAGGTAAGCGGCGTGCGATCCTCGTCGGCAAATCCGAACTTATTGACGGAAAAGCTGTTGACGGAAACCTTCAGTCCTTCGAGATTCTGGGTGACGGTGACGGTCGCCGTTTTCGAATCGGCCGTAACGGTGAACGTACCCGTACGTACTCCATCGGTCGTATTCTGGGCGATATCCAGGTCGATGCTCTCGTCTCCGGGAGCACCCGAAGTCTTGACAGGGGAGATCCACTTGCTGTCGTCGGCGACGGATATTTCCCAGTCGCAGTTGGTGGAGATGAAGATCGCAGCCTTCTCGCCGGTTTCGAGCAGACCCGATTTCACGACGGTGATCTTCGCCGGCGTAACGGAAAGTGCATCGACCTTGAGTTTCTGTGTCACGGCTATCGTACGGCGCGTGCCGCCGTCGCCTTCGAAGATGATGAAACCGGTGCGATCCTCGCCCGTATTGTTCTCGTCGATGGAGAGGAAAATACGCACGCGGCCGCGGTCGCCTTCGGTATGGGTGAGGTGGATCCACTCCTCGACATAGGTGGCCCGCCACGAGCGGTTCGTACCCAATTCGAAATTGACCATTTCCCCTTCGGTGGTGAGGCCCGTGTATTCGACTTCGATCTCCTGGCGGGTAACCGAGAGGAACGCGTCGGGATCAGCGTCGTCGCACCCCGCAAAACCGAGGCCCGAGACGAGCAGCAGGGCGGATGCGGCCCTGAATAACATATGCTTGAAATTCATGTTGGTTCTGTTTATGATTATGGACACCTGTTAGTCGCGGGGAGCCTTGACCATCTTAACGTTATCGAGGTACCAGCGGTGATAGCCCGACACACCGAACTGGGTGGAGCGGATAACGATCTGCGAGCGGTCGGTGACACCGTAGAGCGTGACTTTCATGCTCACCCACTGGTTCCACGAGCTAACGCTCGACATGGAAAGTGACGCGCTCTGTTTCACAGAGGGGCTGTCGACCGTTCCGGGACCTTCGTAAACCTCGACGGTCACCGCCGTGTCGTCGATACCGCGCAGCGTTATGCCGCTGCCCGTACCGTCAATCGAAACGACCGGAGCCGCGTCGAACGTCAGGGTAATCGTGGACGACTTGCCTTTCTCGATATATTTGCCCATGTCGATGGCAAGGCCGTTCTGCTGGTTGTTCTTACCCATCTTGAAGTAGTGCTTGGCCATGTAGAAGGCATTGCCGCCGTAATTGTACTCGCTGTACCCCATCTGCGTAAATTTGAGCTTGGCCGCAGCATGGTTGCGCACGGCCTGCGTGGAGCCCTGGTCGGGGAACTGCACCTGATCCTGGCCGCCGAACTGCTCGCACCACGAAAGGTCGTCGTCGAGATAAACATGGTCGATTTCCAGCCCGTCGTCGGTATCGGGGGCAAGCGTCTGGGTCACGGTTACGGTTTCGGAAAGCCCGCCGCTCACGACGGCGAGGTGCCCCACACGGATAGCTTCCGTCTCGTTGGGCTTGACAACAAGGACGCCCGACACACGGCCTTTCCCGGTAGGTTTGTCGACCGAAAGCCAATCCGCATCGGAGGTAATGGCATACCCCCGGTTGGCCAGCACATCCAGCGTCGCTTTCGACCCCGTACTCAGCGTACCGGTTCGGATGACCTCCACGCTGACTTTACTCACGGTGAGTCTGGCTGCCGCATCTTCCGCTTTATCCTCGACACAGGACGGAAAACAGCAGGCACAACCCATCAGAAGCAACAAGTGTAAAAATGTTTTCTTCATAGATTAGCAGGTTTAGTTTGTGATATTATGGATTAGGAATTTTTAAAAAAAATTACAAATCGCAAGTCGGGAACACTGCGCAGCAACAAAAGTATCCATTTTAAAGGGGCAGGTAAAGAGCAACGACCGATAATATAGAAATTAAAATTTCGTATCTTATTGATAATAATTATTTTATAAATACACCGTACAGAATGTTATATAGATTCGGGAAGGCCGAAACCGGCATAAACGAGGCGATTCAGCACCGATTTCAGGCCGGATCGAAGCACGGATTCCGCAGTTCCGTCTTTTTTTCGAATTTCGCATCGAAATAAATCGAAACAAAACGATACATCCGCCGATCCGGCAGCCGGAAATCCGGCGACGGCCACCGGACAAGGGGAGAATAAAACAAGGAAGCGGGGATAACCGGGACACAAAAGCAGGCCGGAACCGGACGCGGCGGGCGCACGGTAAAAATGGTAGCATGAACCGTAATCGGGGTAACCGATAGTAGGTCAGGACATATTATCTTTGCATCGTGGAAACAGCCGTTTCCCCGAAAGGCGGGGAGCGGAGGGACTTGCGACACGAACGAACATGACAAAGGAACAAAAGACACAGGCTATCGAATTGTTATTCGCAGAAAAATGCTCGTGCGTAATCCGCAACGGGGATTCGATGCGGATATTCCGCGAACGGGGCGTGGCCGACCTCTTCCGGCTGCAGCACGAAGAGCCGCAACTGCTGCGGGGCGCTTTCATCGCGGACAAGGTCGTCGGCAAAGGCGCCGCGGCGCTGATGGTACTGGGCGGCGTGGAAGGGCTTTTCGCCGACGTGGTGAGCCGCCCGGCGTTGGAGCTGCTCGCCGGGGCCGGCATCGCGGTGGAATACACGGTCGTAGTGCCCAACATCGTGAACCGCGCCGGGACGGGCACCTGCCCCGTGGAGCAGCTTTGCGCCGGGGCGGCGTCGGCCGCCGAGTGCCTGCCGCTGATCGAAGGGTTCATGCAGAAAATGAAGGAACGACATGGATAGGTTAATGAAAAAATTGGGTTTGCTGGCGCTCTGCACGGGGCTGTCATTCGCGGTACACGCCGTGACGCCGCAGGCGGAAGCCCCGGCGGAGCAAAACGTGAAGATCGACTCGGTCGTCGTGACGGGGGCGCGCTATGCGTCGGACATCCGCCACCTGCCGATGACCGTGTCGGTGGTCGGCCGGGAGAAGATCGAACAAAGCTTGCAGCCTTCGCTGCTGCCGACCCTGACCGAGCAGGTTCCGGGGCTGTTCACCACCGCACGCGGGATCATGGGCTACGGCGTGTCGGACGGCGCCGCGGGAGGCATCTCCCTGCGCGGGCTGAGCGGAGGCTCGGGGCGGCTGATGGTGCTCATCGACGGGCACCCGCAGTACATGGGGCTGATGGGGCACCCGATCGCCGATGCCTACCAGTCGCTGATGGCCGAACGGGTCGAAGTGCTGCGCGGCCCGGCATCGGTGCTCTACGGTTCGAACGCGATGGGCGGCGTGGTGAACATCGTCCCCCGCGGGATGCGCGAGCAGGGCGTGAAGACTTATGCCGACATCGGCTACGGCTCCTATAACACATTGCAGACGGAGGCGACGAACCGCATCCGCAAGGGCCGTTTCACGTCGGTGGTCAGCGGCTCGTACAACCGCACCGACGGACACCGCGCCGACATGGGATTCGAGCAGTACGGCGGTTATGCCAAGCTGGGCTATGAGATTTCGCAGGCATGGAACGTGCGGGCCGACGTCAATGTGACGCACTTCAACGCCTCGCAGCCCGGGACGGTGACCAACCCGATGGCCGATGCCGACCAACGCATCACACGCGGCATGACTTCGCTCTCCGTGGAGAACAACTACGGCCGGACTTCCGGGGCCCTGAGCCTCTTCTACAACTGGGGCCGCCACCGGATCAACGACGGCTACACGGTCGATCCCAACGACACGAACAATCCGAAAGATTACCGTTTCAACTCACGGGACGACATGATGGGCGTATCGTGGTACCAGAGCGCCCGGCTTTTCAGGGGCAACCGGCTGACCGTCGGCGCGGACTACTACCGCTTCGGAGGCGAGGCGTGGAACAGATACGTCGGGGGAGACCGCAAGGGCGAGCGCTCCGACATCGCCGACAAGTCGCAGGACGAGGTGGCCGGCTACGTCGATTTCCGGCAGGACATCGGGGGCTGGCTGACCTTCGACGCCGGGCTGCGCGTCGACCACCATTCGCACATCGGGACGGAGTGGCTCCCGCAGGCGGGGCTATCGTTCCACCTGCCGCACACCATCGAGCTGAAAGCTTCGGCCTCGAAGGGTTTCCGCTACCCCACCATCCGCGAGATGTATATGTTCCCGCCGCAGAACCCCGACCTGAAACCCGAGCGGATGTGGAACTACGAGGTGGCCTATTCGCAGCGGCTGCTCGGCGGGCGGCTCACCTACGGCATCAACCTCTTCTACATAGACGGCGAAAACCTGATCGTCGCCGTGCCGCGCGAGGGGACGACGCCGCTGAATATGAACACCGGGAAGATCGACAACGCCGGCGTCGAGGCACAGGCCGCCTACCGCATTTCGGAGGCCTGGTCGGTCGCCGCCAATTACAGTTACCTGCACATGGAGAACCCCGTGATCGCCGCACCGGAGCACAAGCTCTACACCGAGGCCGGGTTTGCCCGGGGCCGCTGGTCGGTGACTACGGGCGTACAGTACGTCGCGGGGCTCTACACTTCGGTAAAGGCCAACGGCCGGGGCACGGAGAACACCGAGGATTTCGTGCTGTGGAACCTGCGGGCGTCGCTGCGCGTGAGCCGCTGCCTCACGCTGTTCGCCCGGGGCGAAAACCTGCTGGCGCAGCGCTACGAGATAAACGCCGGATACCCCATGCCGCGGGCGACCTTCATCGGCGGCATACGCCTGGATTTTTAAATACGGGCGGAAAACACTCTTTATGTCACTATCAATCACGACATTATGGTTCCATCGTCCGCATAACGCTATTCGACGCGCTACCGCGAGGCGAAGACCTACCTCGCGGCGGCGCTCTTCGTGGCAGGCAACATCGTCCTGCCCCAAATCTGCCACCTCGTGCCGCAGGGCGGCCTGCGGTGGCTGCCGATCTATTTCTTCACGCTGGTCGGCGCCTACAAATACGGCTGGCGGGTGGGCCTGCTGACCGCCGTGCTCTCGCCGGCGGTGAACTCGGCGCTGTTCGGCATGCCCGCAGCGGCGATGCTGCCCGTGATCCTGCTCAAATCGGTGCTGCTGGCCGTCGCCGCAAGCCTCGCTGCATGGCGGGCAGGGCGTGTGACGCTGCCCCTGCTGGCGGGCGTCGTCCTCTTCTACCAGCTGTTCGGCTCGCTGGGCGAATGGGCCTGGACGGGCTCGGCGGCCGCCGCCCTGCAGGACATCCGCATCGGGCTCCCCGGTATGCTGGCACAGGTATTTGCAGGATACGCGGTGCTCAGGTACCTATTACGTAATTAACAATCCCAAGACATGACAAAAATGTATATGGTTTCGTTACTGTCGATCCTGCCTTTCACGGCCCCGGCCTGCGGATCGGCACAGGGCGGCGGAGAAGCGCCCGAGGCACCCAAGGTCTATTTCGTGCGGGACATCACGCCGGAGAATATGGTGCGCCTGTACGAGGCGCTGGAGCGTCCGGCGACGGGCAAGGTGGCCGTGAAACTCTCGACGGGGGAACCCGGCGGGCACAACTTCCTCAAGCCGGAGCTTATCAAGGAGCTGGTGCAGAAGGTGGACGGCACGATCGTCGAATGCAATACCGCCTACGGCGGCGGACGCGCCTGCACGGAAAACCACCTGAAGGCCGCCGCCGACCACGGCTTCACGGCCATCGCCCCGGTGGACATCATGGATGCCGAGGGCGAGGTAAGCCTGCCCGTGAAGGGCGGCAGGCACCTCAGGGAGAACTTCGTGGGGTCGCACTACCCCGCCTATGACTTCACGGTGGTGCTCTCGCACTTCAAGGGGCACGCCATGGGCGGCTTCGGCGGTGCGGTGAAGAACATCTCGATCGGCATCGCCTCGTCGGCGGGCAAGGCGTGGATACATTCGGCCGGGAAGACCAAGAATGCCGCCCAGATGTGGGGCAACCTGCCCGCGCAGGACGATTTTCTGGAGTCGATGGCCGAGGCGGCCAAGTCGGTGGCAGACCACTGCGGGGAAAAGATACTCTACATCAACGTGATGAACAACCTGTCGGTGGACTGCGACGCGCACCCCGAAGACCCGAAGATGGGAGACATCGGCATCCTGGCCTCGACCGACCCGGTGGCGCTGGACAAGGCGTGCGTCGACCTGGTTTACGCATCGCCCGACCCGGGCAAGGTGCACCTGATCGAACGCATGGAGTCGCGCCACGGCATCCACACGCTGGAACACGGCGAAGCGATCGGGCTGGGCTCGCAGCAATACGAACTCGTGGAACTGGAATAGGATGGAGTACCGCATACTGGGGCGCACAGGACTGAAGGTCGGCGCCATTGCGCTGGGTTGCGAGGGATTCACGGACAAGACGGCCGAAGAGGTACGGGCCGATTTCGATTTCGCCATCCGCAACGGCATCAACTTCCTCGACCTTTACGCCTCGAACCCCACGCTGCGCAGCAACATCGGCGCAGCGCTGGCGGGCAGGCGCGAGAAGTTCGTCATACAGGGGCACCTCTGCTCGGTATGGGAAGAGGGGCAGTACCTGCGCACGCGCGATCCGGAGAAATCGCTGGCGGCGTTCGAAGACATGCTCGCACGGCTGGGAACGGACTATGTGGAGATCGGGATGATCCACTACGTGGACGCCGAGGCCGACCTGCGCGAGGTGCTCGACGGCCCGATCATGCGCCTGGCGCAACGGCTCAGGTCGGAAGGGCGCATCCGCCACATCGGCCTGAGCAGCCACAACCCCGTGGTCGCGCACATGGCGGCCCGGACGGGGCTCATCGACGTGCTGATGTTCTCGGTGAACCCCTGTTACGACCTGCTGCCGCCGAGCGACGACGTGGATACGCTCTGGGCGGACGAGAGTTACGCGCGGGAGCTGCACAACATCGACCCCGAACGGCAACGGCTCTACGAATTCTGCGAACGCGAAGGGATCGCCATCGACGTGATGAAGGCCTACGGCGGAGGCGACCTGCTGAGCGACGCCAACTCGCCCTTCGGACGCCCGATGACCCCGGTACAATGCCTCGAATACGCCCTGACGCGCCCCGGCGTAGCGGCCGTAATGGCCGGCTGCCGCAGCCGCGCCGAGATCGAAGCGGCACTGGCCTGGTGTTCGGCCACGGTCGCGGAACGCGACTACACGGGGGCGCTGGCCGGGCTGGACAAATTCTCGTGGGAAGGGCACTGCATGTACTGCGGGCACTGCGCCCCGTGTTCGGTGGGGATCGACATCGCCGGTGTGAACAAATACTACAACCTGACCCTGGCACAGCACGAGATACCGGAGACGGTGCGCGAACATTACAGGCTCCTGCCGCACCACGCCTCGGAGTGCATCGCCTGCGGCCGCTGCGAACGGAACTGCCCGTTCGGCGTCGACATCATCGGCCACATGCGGCTGGCGGCGGCGAAGTTCGGATATTAGAATGACGGAACGAATCATAGCACAAAGACTCGGGATCAGCCTCCCGCAGGTGCAGGGCACGGTACGCCTGCTGCGCGAAGGCGCCACGATCCCCTTCATCAGCCGCTACCGCAAGGAAGCGACCGGCTCGCTCGACGAATTGCAGATCGGGGCGATCAAGGAACAACTGGACAGGCTCACCGAGCTGGAAGCCCGCAGGCAGACCGTCCTGGCAACCATCGAGGGGCAGGGCAAACTGACCGGGGAGCTCCGCAAACGGATCGAAGAGTGCTGGGACGCAGTGGAGCTGGAGGACATCTACCTGCCCTACAAACCCAAGCGCCGCACACGCGCCACGGCGGCCCGCGAACGGGGGCTGGAACCGCTGGCCGACATCGTCATGGCACAACGGGCACACGACCTTCTGCGTCAGGCGCAACGCTTCGTCACGGCCGAGGTAGCGACCCCCGAAGAGGCCATTGCAGGAGCCTGCGACATCATCGCCGAGAGGATATCCGAGGACGAACAGGCCCGCAACACCGTGCGGCGCACGATGGGACGCGAAGGGGCGGTGCACTCGAAGCTCGTGAAGGGCAAGGAGGCCGAGGGAGCGAAGTATTCGGACTACTTCGACGCCGCGTCGCCGCTGCGCAGCATCTCGTCGCACCGGTTCCTGGCCATGCGTCGCGGCGAAGACGAGGGGATCCTGCGCATCTCGATCGATGCCGACACGGAGCGCATCACCGAAGCGCTCTGCCGCCGGTTCATACGTCCCGGATCGGCAACGCGCACATATATGGAGGCCGCCGTGGCCGACTCGCTCAAGCGGCTCATCCGACCGTCGATAGAGACCGAGCTGCTCGCGGCCGCCAAAGAGAAGGCCGACGACGAGGCAATCGGGGTATTCGCCGAAAACCTGCGGCAGCTGCTCCTTTCGGCGCCGCTGGGGCAGAAGCGCGTGATTGCCATCGACCCCGGATTCCGCACGGGCTGCAAAGTCGTCGTCCTGGACTCACAGGGCAACCTCGTGCACAATACGACCATCTACCCGCACCCGCCGCAGGGCCGCTATGCCGAAGCGGCGGAAACGCTGTGGGCGCTGGCGGGGAAATACAGGGCCGAAGCCTTCGCAATCGGCGACGGTACGGCGGGGCGCGAAACCGAGCAGCTGGTGCGCGGCCTGGGACTGGACGGAGCCGTGGAGATATTCATGGTCAGCGAGGACGGCGCATCGGTCTACTCGGCGTCGGCCGCGGCGCGCGAGGAGTTCCCCGATTACGACGTGACGGTGCGCGGCTCGGTGAGCATCGGCCGGAGGCTGATCGACCCGCTCTCGGAGCTGGTGAAGATCGACCCCAAGTCGATCGGCGTCGGGCAATACCAGCACAGCGTCGACCAGGGAAAACTCAAGGCCAGGCTCAATACGGTGGTCGAAAGCTGCGTGAACAGGGTCGGGGTGAACATCAACACCGCCTCGAAGCACATCCTCACCTATATTTCCGGACTGGGGCCGGCGCTGGCGGAGAACATCGTGGCGTACCGCGCCGCGAACGGCGATTTCAAGAGCCGCAAAGAATTGCTCAGGGTGCCGAGGCTGGGCGCCAAGGCCTACGAACTGGCCGCGGGTTTCCTGCGCATCGTCGGCGGGCAGAATCCGCTGGACAACAGCGCCGTGCATCCCGAATCGTACCACATAGCCGAGCGGATGGCCGCCGACGCGGGCGTGACGGTCGACAGGCTGCTCGCCGACAAGGAGCTGCGCAGGGGCATCAAACCCGAGAGATACGTGGACGGACAGGTCGGGATTCCGACCGTGACGGACATCGTCGAAGCGCTGGACAAGTGCGGCCTCGACCCGCGCGAACAGCTGCAGGCCTTCTCGTTCGACCCGAACGTACGTACGATCGGCGACCTGCGCGAAGGGATGACGCTGCCGGGCATCGTCACCAACATCACGGCCTTCGGGGCTTTCGTCGACATCGGGATCAAGCAGGACGGGCTGGTGCACATTTCGCAGATGGCCGACCGCTACGTCGCCTCGCCGGCGGAGGTCGTGCACCTGGGACAGCAGGTCGAGGTGCGGGTCACCGGGATCGACACCGCCCGCGGGCGGATTTCGCTCTCGATGCGCAAATAAAGCGGGGAGCGAACGGGCGCGGACAGGCAGGAGGTTTGACGCTCACCGGGTTGCGGACGGGCGTCCCGGAAAAGGAAATGCAGGGCCGGAATGTCCCTGCATTTTTTGTTTACAATTTGTTCATTAATTGCCCGCACGCATATTTGCGATCCGGGAAAGTATGTCTACATTTGTTCCGGAGCAAGGTTCCCCGCCGGCGGCTGCCGGCACGGGATCAAAAGGGAACTCCTGTGAGAATCAGGGGCTATTCCCGTAGCTGTAAGCCTTGATTGCGTTCCGCACTCTCTTGAGCCACTGTCCCCCGGGACGGGAAGGCGTGCGGATGGGGCGAGCCAGAAGACCTGCCTTGCGAGCTGCGACATCCGCCTTCGGGATTTAGGGCGGTGCCCGGAACAGATTTTACACCGGACAATTCAGGGGTAAGGACATGGCTGTCCTGCGTACTGCGCAGGCGGGGATGCCGCCTCCGTACGGCAAGACTTACAAACAAATACAGATACATTATGGGCATTTCGGAAATTTACATCGTCAAGCGCGACGGCAAGCGCGCCCCCTTTTCGCTCGAGAAGATCAAACGCGCGATCAGCAAGGCATTCCTTTCGGTAGGCGGATACGCCACCGACGACGACCTCACGTCGGTACTCAGCCGCGTACATATCTCCGACGGCATGAATGTCGAGGAGATACAGAACCAGGTCGAAGTGGCGCTCATGGCCGAACGCTATTTCGCCGTGGCCAAGAGCTACATGCTCTACCGCCAGAAGCACACAGAGGATCGCGAAGACCGCGAAAAACTCGAATTCCTGATCAACTACTGCGATGCCTCGAACCCCGCGACGGGTTCGAAATACGATGCCAACGCCAACGTCGAGAACAAGAACATCGCCACGCTGATCGGCGAACTGCCCAAACAGAACTTCATCCGGCTCAACCGCCGGCTGCTGACCGACCGCATCAAGGAGATGTACGGCAAGGAACTCTCGGACAAATACCTCCGCCTGCTGAAAGACCACTTCATCTACAAGAACGACGAAACGTCGATGGCCAACTACTGCGCTTCGATCACGATGTACCCGTGGCTGCTGAACGGCACGCTCTCGGTGGGCGGCAACTCGACGCGCCCGACCAACCTCAAGTCGTTCTGCGGCGGCTTCGTCAACATGGTCTTCATCGTGTCGTCGATGCTCTCGGGCGCCTGCGCCACGCCGGAATTCCTGATGTATATGAACTATTTCATCGAACAGGAGTACGGAGAAGATTACTACAAGCGGGCGGACGAGGTGGTCGACCTCTCGAAAAAGCACAGGACGATCGACAAGATGATTACGGACTGTTTCGAACAGATCGTCTACTCGATCAACCAGCCCACGGGGGCGCGTAACTTCCAGGCCGTGTTCTGGAACGTGGCCTATTACGACCGCTACTATTTCGAAAGCTTGTTCGGCGAATTCGTATTCCCCGACGGGACGAAGCCGCACTGGGAATCGCTGTCGTGGCTGCAAAAGCGTTTCATGACGTGGTTCAACCGCGAGCGCACGAAGACCGTGCTGACCTTCCCGGTCGAGACGATGGCCCTGCTGACCAGGGACGGTGACGTGATGGACAAGGAGTGGGGCGACATCACGGCGCAGATGTACTCCGAGGGGCACTCGTTCTTCACCTATATCAGCGACAACGCCGACTCGCTGTCGTCGTGCTGCCGCCTGCGCAACGAGATACAGGACAACGGGTTCAGCTACACGCTCGGCGCCGGCGGCGTATCGACCGGTTCGAAGAGCGTGCTGACGATCAACCTCAACCGCTGCATCCAGTATGCCGTGAAGAACGGCATGCACTACCTGACCTACCTCGAAGAGATCGTCGATCTGGTGCACAAAGTGCAGACGGCCTACAACGAGAACCTCAAGGATTTGCAGGCCAAGGGGATGCTGCCCCTGTTCGACGCGGGCTATATCAACCTCGCGCGCCAGTACCTCACGATCGGCGTCAACGGGCTGGTCGAGGCGGCCGAGTTCCTGGGCATCCCGATCAACGACAACGACGACTACGTCGGTTTCGTACAGGGCGTACTGGGGCTGATCGAACGCTACAACAAGAAGTACCGTTCGAAGGAGCTCATGTTCAACTGCGAGATGATCCCGGCCGAGAACGTGGGCGTGAAACACGCCAAATGGGATCGCGAGGACGGTTACGTCGTACCGCGCGACTGTTACAACTCCTATTTCTATGTCGTCGAGGACGAATCGCTGAACGTGATCGACAAGTTCCGACTCCACGGCCGCCGTTACATCGCCCACCTCACGGGCGGTTCGGCACTACACATGAACCTCGAAGATCACCTTTCGAAGGAGCAGTACCGCCACCTGCTGCGCGTAGCGGCCGCCGAGGGATGCAACTATTTCACGTTCAACATCCCCAACACGGTATGCAACGAGTGCGGGCACATCGACAAGCGCTACCTGAAGGAGTGCCCCGAGTGCCACGGCGACAACCTGGACTACCTGACCCGCGTGATCGGCTACATGAAACGGGTGTCGAACTTCTCGGCCGCGCGCCAGAAGGAGGCCGCACACCGCTATTACGCCAAAGCGGAGTAAACGGACGATGGTCAGATACCACAATTTCGACATCGTATTCGCGGAAATACCCTGCGAAACGACGCTGGCGATCAACATCACCAACTGCCCCAACCGCTGCCGCGGGTGCCACAGCCTGCACTTGCAGGCCGACATGGGGCGGGTGCTCGACGAGGCGGAGCTGTGCGGGATACTCGCCCGCTACGGGCGCTCGGTGACCTGCGTCTGTTTCATGGGCGGGGACGCCGCACCACACGAGATCGCCGCGCTGGCCGACGTCGTGCGGCAGAAATTCCCGGTGCTGCACACAGGCTGGTATTCGGGACGAGCCTGGCTGCCGGAGGGGCTGCGGCCGCAGTCGTTCGACTACATCAAGCTGGGAGGCTGGGTCGAGGAGCTGGGGCCGCTGACGTCGCCGACGACCAACCAGCGCCTTTACAGGGTCGGAAAGGAAGGCGCCATGCAAGACATCACGGAGCTGTTCCGGCGCAGGCCGTAGGTTTTTTCCGGGCGCCCCGGAGGAGTTGTCCGCCCCCCCCCGGGAAACCGGGCGCAGAAACCCTACGGGCATCACGGTGTAATTTTTTCGGCCCCAACAATGGCGGCTTGCCCGAATTGGACTATTTTTGCCCTCGTTATGAAGACCAGACAAGAGCTGACGGAAGTCCTCGACTTCATTGCGGAATATGCGACTTACCTGCTCGGATCGGGCGTGCACACCTCGCGCGTGATCCGCAACTCGCAGCGTATCGGAGCCTCGCAGGGGGTCGACCTCCAGTTGTCGAGTTTCCAGAAAAGCACGATCATCACCGCCCACGACGAAGAGAGCGGCGAGGCCATCACCCGCGTAGTGAAGATCCCGGCGCTGCCGATCAGCTTCGAGCGCAACTCCGACCTGAGCGCCCTGAGCTGGGATGCGCTGGACGAAGGGTTTCCGCTCTCCGAAATCCGGCGTCGCTACGACGAACTGACTGCAAAACCGCGCATAGATCCAATCTTCGTCCTGCTGACCGTGGGGCTGGCCAACGCCTCGTTCTGCCGGCTGTTCGGGGGCGACTGGATCGCCATGGGCATCGTCTTCACCTCGACGCTCGTGGGTTTCGCCGCCAAACAGCGTATGCAGGCACACGGCGTGAACCACTTCCTGATCTTCATCATTTCGGCTTTCATGGCGTCGCTGTGCGCCTCGGCAGCCCTGAGGTTCGACTGTTCGGCGGAAACGGCGCTCGCGACGAGCGTCCTGTTCCTCGTACCGGGGGTACCGCTCATCAACGGCGTGATCGACATCGTCGAGGGGCACATCCTGATCGGGTGCAGCCGCCTGATCAACGCCCTGCTGCTTATCATCTGCATCGCCATCGGCCTGTCGGCGACATTGTTAATGGTTAAGGACGGTTTGCTATGATCGCTGCGGACATCCTTCTCGACGGGCTCTTTGCGGCCATCGCGGCCATCGGTTTCGGCGCCGTTTCCGACCCGCCGATGCGGGCTTTTCCCCGTATCGCCCTGCTGGCGGCCATGGGGCACGCCCTGCGGTTCTGCTTGATGCACTACTTTTCGGTCGACATCGCCACGGCCTCGCTGTTCGCCTCGATCAGCATCGGGTTCGGCAGCCTGTGGCTGGGGCGCGGTATCCGCTGCCCGATGACGGCCCTCTACATCCCCGCCCTGCTGCCGATGGTTCCCGGCATCTATGCCTACAAGACCGTCTTTTCGCTCATCATGTTCCTGCAATCGCTCAACGACCCGGGGGAGGGGTTGCAATTCATGCAGCAGTTCTTCCTCAACGCCACCGTATCGCTGAGCGTGATCGCACTGCTGGCAGCGGGGGCTACGCTGCCCATCTTCGTATTCAACCACCAGGCATTCTCGCTCACGCGGCGCCGCAAGCATACCGACAAATAACGATCCATGGAAATCTTCTGGAACACCATCGCCTCCTATAACGCCGCGACATGGCCCGTACAGATCCTACTGACGCTGGTTGCGGCCACACTGACGCTGCTGCTCTACCTGCGCCCGACGCCCGGGGTACGTATCGCCATGAAGACCTTTATGGCGCTGCTCAATTTCTGGATCGCTGGTGTCTATTACCTCTTATACGGCGAACAACGCGAGCACAACGACATGCTGGCGCTCTTCTGGGCGATCATGGGGTGCATCTGGGTATACGACCTGGTTGTGAAACACGCTTCGCTCCAACGCACGCACAACCATACAGGCTTCGCGCTGCTGCTGTTCGCCATGCCGCTCGTCTACCCGCTCTTTTCGCTGGCGCTGGGACGTACGTTCCCGATGGTCACCACGCCCGTGATGCCGTGTTCGGTCGCCGTGTTCACCATCGGGCTGATGCTGGCCTTTTCGGAGCGGATCAACATCGTGCTGGCCATGTTCCTCTGCCACTGGGCGCTGATCGGGCTCTCGAAGGTCTACTTCTTCGGCATCCCCGAGGACTACCTCCTGGCATGCAGCATCGTGCCGGCACTCTACATCTTCTTCCGCGAATATATCCGCAGTAACGAGGGCCGGCCGACAAAGCCTTCGCCCCGGGTACTGAACGCACTGCTGGTGGTATTGTGCATCATCATCGGCGCCTCCTTCGCCTTCACGATGCTCCACCAGCTCAACCTCTTTACGGATGTCTGATAGTTGAAGGAAATCCGCCGCACGAACTGTTCCAATCAAACTTTCCAAACGGTAGCTGCATGTGCCCGATAACAGAACGCATGAATTGCCGTGTGCCTATCGGCAAGGTTGTGTTTTCGTAAACGAAACAGGGGCTTGCGGGATTGTCAGTGATCCCGCAAACCCCTGTTCGTTCGGATGATTGGACGCTTATTGTCGTTCGCTCAACTCTTTATAAAGCTCCAGCCGCAAGCCGCAGTAGTTTTCGATGATATGGCCCATTTTTTCGACGCGTTGCAGGTGCATTTCCAATTCCTGCGGCGCAACATCGAAACCAATGTCGTAGCGTGCCTTTACCAGAAAACTCTTCAGGCGCGGCAGCGTGAAGATATTTTCGATATGGTTATCGTCAAAAACCAGCATCAGCTGCGTCGAGAGCGTCCGCATCCGTTCGTGCATCACGACCGGATCGTGAATATCGAACTCCAGCCCGTGATAAACATAATAGAGAGTGTGATAAAAGTAGACCGCAGCCTGCGCCATGAACAAAGCCGCCAGACGCATATTGCGGCTTTCGCTGAAGGCGTCCTGCGCCTGTTCGATCAATTCGTTGCCCAGCATCCGGAACGTATCGAAATGAAATTTGGCGTCCGCATAGGCTGCGGCAAAGTTGATCGGGTGTTTCGGGCGGCGGAAATGGCAGTGGTCGCTGCAATAGAGCAGTTCGCCCTCGGAGTGTGCAAAGTAGAGGAATGGTGTTTTATTCGACTCGACATAGCTCAAAGGCATAATGTAAAGGTTGATATAGGTGATTTCGCGCCTGCTGTACGGCACTTTGTAACGCAGGATGCGTTTCGCCTGAATCCAGTCGTATTCAGGCGTTTCCCGTACGACCATCAGCAAGTCATAGGTCATGGCGTCGCTATGGCGTGTGCCGCCGACCAATTTCCCGAAAAGCAGAATATATTCGGGGTTGAAATAATCTTCCGTCAGGCTTTGGACGATCCGGGCGGCTTCGGCGGGATTGTAGAGTTTTTCCGTTGGTTGTTCGGGTTGCGGTTCTGGCTTTGGAGCGAGTTGCCCGGTCGGCTGTGCCGGAGAGGGTTCGGGCGGGTGTTCGGCTTGGGTGGTTTCGGGGGTTTGGGGTTGCGCAGGCTGTTTCTGCACGGGGTTTTGATTCGTTTCCATTTGGTTGATTGTTAGAATTTAGACATAGTGAGGGCTGTCCTTATCGTGCGCTGGGCACAACAAAGAGAATAACGGTTTAGTTAGCAGTTACTTGCTAATCCGGCGGGTGGAAATGGAAACAAATCGAGAGGTTGCATGGCGGGAACCGCCTGCGGCTGGCCTTGCGGCGTGTCTGTACCGGGGTACGGACATGATGCATTGTTCGCATAAAGATAAAAATATGCGCATCTGCGAACAATACATCACTTCTTTACAAGCGAAGCAAAGTGCCGTTCGCGGGTCGCTAAACCCCAACGGCTCTGCGCATACCTTTAATATGGTTGCTTTGCTGGCTACCACGTAAAAGAATTTTATAACATATTGTTCGCAGGGGCAAAGGTAGGAATTTATTTTTAGACCATACTCTTATATTAGTCATATATTATTATCTTTACAGGAAGAAAAACAATACTTTATGAATGATAATTCCAAATACGGTGTATTTATTATTGAATTTTTACGTGCAGATGATTGTGCGGATGGAGAAATATTAAGTCAAATATTAGAACTGTCCAACATTGACGTAATTTACAAATGGGCCAACAATAAAATACATTTAGCCGAATTGTTACAAGAATTTAAGAAGAGTAAGTTCAGGTATTTACACATTTCATGTCATGCCAACGAAACCAGCCTTGAGATTAATGGAGATGAAATCACTAATAGTGAATTCGAGTCTATTTCAAAAGACGTTTTGAAAAATAGACGAATATTTTTATCCGCTTGTAAGGCCGCAAATAGAGATTTAGCGGCGAGATTAGTGTCAAAAAACAATGCATATTCCTTATTGGGAGTACCGATTAATTTGAGATTTGATAAATCTGCGCTATTTTGGCCTTGTTTTTACCACCTCATTAATGAAATAGACGCTTCCAAAATGCGAAGGGAGGACATTGTTGAAACAGTAAAAAAATGTGTCAACCTTTTTAATATTCCTGTAAATTATTACGCCAAAAGCAATTATCCAAATAAATTAAGACGATTTAAAATACGGGTAGGACATACAGACAATAGATTGATTAACATATAAACTCTCGCTTATTCGCACAGGCAACAGATAATATGGCTTTAATCTTGAACGCTTTATAATAGTCGAATATGAAAAGCAATCAACAGGTATCGCTATATAATTGATCGAATTTGCATAACAAATGTATGACAACTTAAAATAAAAACACCGTTGCAATTGCTTGCAACGGTGTTTTGGTGAGGTCTGAAGCGGATTCGAACCGCTGTACAAGGTTTTGCAGACCTTTGCCTA
>ENA-ORIT01000093-ORIT01000093.1-human-gut-metagenome-genome-assembly--contig:-NODE-93-length-27876-cov-6.83146_pt1 | contig 27876 bp, 14 predicted proteins | sample MGYA00243032_ERZ508750 | MGnify/ENA primary metagenome ERZ508750 (study PRJEB26277, sample SAMN04329802) | human gut metagenome | biome: human-associated habitat | host: Homo sapiens | place: USA... | reverse complement strand
CATCATCTGTTATACTATCGTTATGATGTAACCGTTTTGGAACGTGGATGTTAATAGGCCGCCCAAGATTACTTTTGCCTTCGGGCTTTGTATCTCGTTGCCCGGCAGGTCGCCACTGAGAGCCAGCGGGATAAGTGCCAGTGCACTGGATAGGGCGGTCATCAGGATTGGATTCAGACGGTCGAGCGAACCGCGGATAACGCTGTCGTAGACGCCATAGCCTTCTTCCTGCTGCAAGTGGTTGTAATGGCTGATGAGCAGCATTCCGTTTCGGGTGGCGATACCGAACAGTGAGATGAAACCGATGATGGCGGGGATACTCACTTCTCCCGTTGTGATGAGCAGGGCGAATACACCGCCTATCAATGCCAGCGGCAGATTGATAAGGATGATGGCACTCTCTTTCACACTGCGGAATTCATGGTAGAGGAGCAGGAATATCACCACGATGGACATGAACGAAGTAAGTGCCAGCGTGCGGCTTGCTGCCTGTTCACTTTCGAATTGTCCGCCGTATTCGATGTGGTATCCTTCCGGCAGTTTGATTTGTGCGTCTACCTGGGCTTGTATATCGTTGACTACACTTCGCAGGTCGCGGTCGGCCACGTTGGCGGAGATGACGATTTTACGCTTTACATTCTCGCGGCTGATGGTGTTCGGACCCATGGCCGAGCGGATTTCCGCTACATAGTTCAGTGGAATTTTCTGTCCGTCGCCCGTATCAATCATCAAGTTGCGTATTTTTTCCATTTCGTCGCGTAGGTTGTCTTTCACGCGTACGGTCAGGTCGAAGCTCTTTCCCTTTTCGTAAACTTGGGAAACGGCTTCACCGGCCAGGCAGACATTGACAAACTCCGAAAATTCGGGCAGTGAAATGCCGTATTTGGCAAGCATTTCTCGTTTGGGTGAAATGACAAGTTGCGGACGCTCAATCTGCTGTTCCACGTTTAGGTCAGCAATACCGGGAATACCCTGGATGGCACTCTTGATTTCATTGCCCAGAGTGAACATGCGGTTCAGGTCGTCGCCGAACAGTTTGATGGCGATGTTCGCCTTTGTACCGGATAGCATGGCGTCTATACGGTGGCTGATAGGCTGGCCTATTTCCACGTTTGCCCCTACAATGGTACCCAGTTTTTCGCGGACTTCTGCCACGAGCTCGCTGCGCGAGCGGTCTTTCAACTCAAACGGTGCCTCGATCTCAGAGACGTTTACTCCCAGAGCGTGTTCGTCCAGCTCTGCACGTCCCGTTTTACGGGCCACGGTCTGTATTTCGGGGATGGAGAGCAGCAGCTCCTCGGCACGGTGCCCCATCTTGTCGCTTTCTTCCAGGGAAATGCCTGGAAGCGAGGAGATATTGATGGTGAACGAACCTTCATTGAAAGGCGGCAGGAACGAGCGGCCCAGGGTGAAGAAACAGCCGAGCGCTACTACAAATAGTCCGATAGTACCTCCCAGTACCCCTTTCTTATGCCCCAATACAAAAGTCAGTGCAGAACCATACCATTGCTTCATCTTGCGTGCTACGGCAGAGTCGCTGTTTTCGTTGCTTTGTTTCTTTAATTTCTCTTCTCCCAATAGATAGGAGCAAAGTACAGGCGTTACGGTCAGTGCCACAACAGTTGAAGCCGCCAATGCCACAATGAACGCAATACCCAGTGGCACCAGCATCCTACCTTCCATACCACTAAGGAAGAACAGTGGTACGAAGCTGACAATGATAATCAGCGTTGAATTGAGGATAGGCATACGCACTTCTTTCGAAGCATTGAACACCACTTCCAGAATAGGAAGTTGCTCGCCGGCAGGTTTCAGCCGGTTTTCCCGCAACCGCTTGTAGACGTTCTCCACGTCCACGATGGCATCGTCTACCAGCGAACCGATGGCGATAGCCATACCTCCCAGGCTCATGGTATTTATCGTAAAGCCCATAAAGTGCAGGGCAAGGATGGAGGCAATCAGTGACAACGGCAGTGTCACCAGCGAGATGACTGTGGTACGTATGTTGGCAAGGAACAGGAAAAGCACGATGACAACGAAAATACCTCCCTCCAACAACGACTTCTGAACGTTTCCGATGGAACTTTCGATGAAACGGCTTTGACGGAAGATGTCTGTGGAAACCTTTACGTCTGCCGGTAAATTCTTCTGCAGGTCTTGCAGGGAAGCTTCCAGTTTGTCTGTAAGCTCCAGCGTGCTTGTGGCGGGTTGCTTGGTGACTGTCAGCAGTACGGCATGCTTACCGCGTTCCGAGGCGGTACCCAGTTTAGGAAGTTTGGCTCCGACTTGAACGTCGGCAATATCTTCCAGCAGGATAGGGGCACCGGAGACCCCGTTGCTCCGCACCACGGCCTTGGCTATCTGGTCTACCTTGTCGGTAGAAAGTACGCCGCGTACGATATATTCATTGCCATATTCATAGAGCACTCCACCATTGGCATTCAAGTTCATTTCGCGGGTGATGTTCATCACTTCGCTCAATGTTACGCCGTAATGGCGCATCCGTTCCGGGTCCAGCTGCACTTGATATTCCTTGATGTCGCCACCCAGTACGGCTACTTGTGCCACACCGCCCGTAGAGAGCAGGCGGGGACGTATGGTCCAGTCGGCAATGGTACGCAAATCCAGCATAGAGGTCGAATCTGCTGTCAGACCTACAATCAGCATCTCGCCCAAAATGGACGATTGTGGGCCTAGTGTCGGCTTGCCTACGTTGGCCGGTAAGGATTCGCTGACGACTGCCAGCTTCTCACTGACAATCTGCCGGGCAAGATAGATATCTGTATCCCAGTCGAATTCTACCCAGACTACAGAAAAACCGTTCGTTGAGGAAGAGCGTACACGGCGCACACCCGTTGCACCGTTTACAGCCGTTTCTACGGGAAAAGTGACCAGCTGTTCCACTTCCTCTGCTGCCATACCATTTGCTTCGGTCATGATGACCACGGTCGGCGCATTGAGGTCAGGGAACACATCCACTTCCGTATGCATGGCGGTATAAGTACCGCCAATCAGCAACAGCACCGATGCTACCAGCACCAGGATGCGGTTCTGAAGAGAAAAACCAATTATTTTGTTTAACATCTTTTTATTTACTATTTACAATGTACAATTGGGCTGCGCAATGTCAGCCGCACTTGCTGTTTTATCTAATATTTCTTGTTTATCTGACTTTACACTCCCCATTCGTCACGTAACCCTTATACTGCATAGCGAAATGGTACTTTGTAAATTGTCAAATTGTACATGAGATTAGTGTTCATGGCTATGTGCCGGAATAGCATTCGTTGCCGATGCCAGCTTCACTTGATAGGCTCCTTGGGTTACGACGCGATCGCCTGCTTTTATGCCGGAAAGGATTTGTACACTTTCGCCATTGTCGGCACCCAGGGTGACAAGCTGTTTTTTGTAGCCCTCTTCATCCAGTTGCAGGTAGACAAAGAAGCTGCCTTGTTCCTCGGTCAGCGCACTGTGAGGAAGAGACAACACGTTCTCCATTGGTGAGGATAATAGGAATACTTCTACAAACGAGCCGGGAATAACGTCTCCCTTATTGTCGAATTCAAAAGTTACGGGTACATAATATCCGTTCTCACCCGAAGCCTTTCCATAAGAAAGCATGCGCCCGCCCAGTTCTTTCAATGTATATACCTTATTATTATAAGGAGTACAGAAGTTGGCAGAACCGATGCTGTTTAGGTAAGGATAGTACTTTTCGGATACATCCGCACGCAGGAAAAGCTTGCGGTTCTGGGTGACGCTTACCAACGGCTGGCCGACGCTGACGTAGTCCCCTTCTTTCACCAACAGATTCTTCACATAACCGCTGATGGGAGAAACAACAGCCTGGCCGCTTGCCGAATGGTTCTTTGCGACTGCCTCGTAACTGATACGGGCATTTTCGTAAATCTGTTCGGCTTGCGCGAATTCCTTTTCAGATACGATTTTGTTGCCTACAAGCGCTTTCATACGCTCGTATTCTTTTTTGGAAACCTCGTAGGCTATCCGGGCTTTCTGCACCGGGTCTCCGTCGGCCATGTTTTTGGATGACAATACCACCAAAGGAGTACCTTTGCTGACACTCATTCCTTCGATAACTTTTCCCTTGAAGGAAACCACGCCTGCTACTGTAGCTACGGCTACGCTCTCGTCTCCCTGGGCTGCCATCACCTGGCCGCTGGTCTTGATGACTTGATGGAAACTACCCGGTTCAACAGTGCTGACTGCTACGCCGGCAGCTTGCGCCTTTGCTGGTGGCAGGATGATTTCATCGCTTCCTCCGGCATGGTTTTCCTGCTCTTCGTGCTCATGGTTGTGTCCCTCATGTTCGTGGTCATGTCCCTCGTGGTCATGTCCGTCATGATTGTGCTCTTCTGTTTCGTGATTATGTCCTTCGTGGCTGTCTCCGGACTTACTGTTACAGGAGCCTAAAAGGAATAATCCCAAGACTCCCATGAAAATAACTTTTTTCATGATGATATTTGTTCTTACTTTTTGATTTTGAATACAAAGTTAGGGCATAGGGCGTGCAACCAAATTGCATTGTTCCTTATGCCGGATAGAAATCTGTCCCGGTGATGTTCCGGTAACAGTTAAGCAAGAAGAGACGGAGGGGCACGAAGTCCCGTAGCACATATGATAAATGTGCTATGAAGAGATTCCAGATAGATACACTCCTGCCTGCTTATGTCAAACTCGGGTAGGATGAGTAACTTGGAAAAAGGTTCAATGAGTAGGGTGACTGCCCACAAGGCATCCGGATGTGCACACACATCATTGGAAGAGCTGGGCGTCTGTTGTACAAAGTGGGTTGTCATGCATCCCGTGTCGCAACAGCAGTGCTCGTTGCCCGGGCTATGACGGTGTCCGCAGCAATCGGCGGTGATATCATTCTTCATGCATATCATTCCGTCGGCATGATGATGGTGGGGAATGACGGGTATCACCAGCATTATCAAGCTGATGAAAAAAAGAATATAGGTTATGTACTGTTTCTTTTTCATTCCTCTATCTTTGGACGGATGCAAAGATAGAGGTTAAGGACTTAATTACCAAATAGAAAATGCTAAAAAGGTTTGAATAACATATTCAATCCCTCATTCATGCTGGGGTGGGTGAAAATGAAGTCCCGCAGGAAATGGTAACGCTGTCCCGTTTTCATGATTGATGCTACGGTATTGATTACTTCTGGTGCATCGGCACAAAGTAGGGTACAACCCAGAATCCGTCCGGTATGGATGTCTACAATAGCTTTGAGCATACCGTCTATGCTGTGTAGCGTACGGGCACGTGGAATCATGGCAGCAGGGATACGTGCCACATGTATGGAATAACCGTTCTTCATCGCTTCCTCTTCCGTCAGTCCTATATGTGCCAGCGGTGGGTCGGTGAAAATGGCAAAGGGGATTGGATACTGGTCTTTTGTACTCCTTTTTTTGTTTTCAAAGAGTTGATTACGGATGATACGGAAATCATCGATGGACAAGTTGTCGAACTGTTCGTCTCCTTTTACGTCCCCCAGGGCCCATACGTGTGGGGCTGTAGTCCGTAATTGGTTGTCGACAACGATGGCTCCCCGCTTGTCTGTTTGTATACCCGCTTTTTCCAGATTCAGCTCTGCAGTCATAGGCTTGCGGCCGATGGCTACCAGCAAGGCATCTCCTTTCAGGTAGTAGGGAGTGCCGTTTGCACTGTCCGTATAGGTCAGAGTTATTCCTTCGGCTGTGTCGTACACGGATTGGACACGGGCGTTCAACCGGACATTGATACGCTTTCGGTTCAATGCTTCCAGCATGGAGGCGGCAATGTCGCGGTCCACTTTAGGCAGAAAGCGGTTTCCCGCTTCCAGCAGTGTGACATGGCTTCCAAAGCCTGCATACATAGTGGCAAACTCCAATCCGACAGCACCGCCGCCGATGACGAGCAGGTGTGCGGGCAGTTTGTTCGATTGCAGCAAGGTCTCACTGGTATATACGTACTTGCTCTCCTTGAGTCCGTCGATGGCAGGCAGGATAGGGGTGGACCCGGTGTTGATGAATATCTCTTTTCCCTCAAGAATCGTTTCGTCCTTGCCGGAGACTATACGGATTGTATTTTCGGACAAGAAAGAAGCAGTTCCGTCATAGAGGGTTATATTAGGCTTGTTTTTTACATTTTCATAATTTTTCTCACGCAGGAAGGATACAAGCTTGTCTTTCCGCGCCACGGCAAGTGCATACAGTTTGGACTGGTTCTTATAATCGTCATAGTATCTTTTTTCCGCATATTCCGATTCGTGAATCAGAGTTTTGGTAGGGATACATCCTACGTTTACACATGTTCCTCCGTACATCTGAGGGGAACGTTCCACGATGGCTACTTTCCAATTCCGTTCGGCCAGTTCGGCGGCCAATAACTTGCCGCCCTTGCCGAATCCTATTATGATGGCATCATATTGTTTCATTTTAATATCTCTTAGTTAAGTGTTTAGTAAAATGAAAACAATATGTATCGGCCATTTGTTCGGACGCCGGGTTTAGCAGATGCTTATCGTTCCAGTTCGCGGAGGGAGTCCATTTTCTTCTTTTCAAGGAATTCGTAGATGCCGCTCAAGTGCTCTTTCACTTGTTTGTTGCCGAATTCATATACCTTGCTTACCAGTCCGTCCAGGAAGTCACGGTCGTGGCTGACGAGGATAAGGGTACCGTCAAAATCCAGTAACGCTTGCTTCAGGATATCTTTGGTTTTCATGTCCAGATGGTTGGTCGGTTCGTCCAGTATCAGCAGATTCACCGGTTCGAGCAAAAGCTTTATCATGGCGAGGCGCGTGCGCTCTCCACCGGAAAGCACCTTGACCTTCTTCATGGACTCTTCGGGGCCACCGAACATGAAGGCACCCAGCAGGTCGCGTATCTTGTTGCGGATTTCCCCTTTTGCCACATCGTCGATGGTCTGGAATACGGTCAGGTTCTCATCCAACAATGAGGCCTGGTTTTGTGCGAAATATCCAATCTGCACGTTGTGTCCTATCGTGAGGGTGCCTTCATGTTCTATTTCCTTCATGATGCACTTCACTAACGTTGACTTTCCTTCACCGTTCTTACCAACGAAAGCAACCTTGTCTCCCCGTTCTATGGTGAGATTGGCGTTCTTGAAGACCACATGGTCACCGTAACTTTTCCCTACTCCTTCCATGATGACGGGATAATTGCCCGAACGGGGGGAGGGAGGGAATTTGAGGCGCAACGCTGAAGTGTCTTCTTCGTCCACTTCCAGCAGCTCCAGTTTTTCCAGCATCTTTACGCGGCTCTGCACTTGCAGGGTCTTGGAGTAGGTACCTTTGAACCGTTCGATGAATTCCTTGGTTTCGGCAATGAACTTCTGCTGGTCGTCGTAGGCTTTCTGTTGCTGTTCACGGCGTTCCTTGCGGAGTTCCAGGTATTTGGAATAGTTTACTTTATAATCGTATATCCGGCCCATGGTCACTTCGATGGTACGGGTGGTGATGTTGTCCACGAACTTGCGGTCGTGGCTGATGACGATGACAGCCTTTCCGTTGCTGATAAGAAAATCTTCCAGCCATTGTATGGATTCTATGTCCAGATGGTTGGTAGGCTCGTCCAGCAACAGTACGTCGGGCTTCTGCAGCAACAGTTTGGCAAGCTCGATGCGCATGCGCCATCCGCCGCTGAAGTCACTGGTCTGGCGGTTGAAGTCTTCGCGTACAACGCCCAGTCCGAGCAGTGCTTTTTCCACATCCTCCTCGTAATTGGTGGAGTCGATGGCATAGAACTTTTCGCTTAAGGCGGAGACATTCTCGATAAGTTCCATGTAGCTGTCGCTTTCGTAGTCGGTACGCGTTTCCAGTTCCTTGTTGAGGCGCTCTATTTCAGCTTCCATTTCATGCAGGTGGGCAAAGGCTTGCGCCGCTTCCTGGAATACGGTACGTCCGTCTTCCGTCATAAGGTGCTGTGGAAGGTAAGCTATGACACTGTCCTTGGGGGCTGAGATTTTTCCACGGGTAGGTTGTCTTACACCTGCCAGGATTTTCAACAATGTACTTTTCCCCGCTCCATTTTTACCCATCAGGGCGATACGGTCTTTTTCGTTGATAACGAAAGATATGTCACTGAATAAAGTAGTTCCGCCGAATTCTACGGCCAGTCCGTCTATAGAAATCATTATATATTTTTTTAATGAGCTGCAAAGATAGTGCAAATCTATTATTTTTTATATCTTTGCCCCTATATAAACAAAACGCATAGGTCATGGAAATAGAAAAAGTGTCAGGAGATTACCGTCCGCTTATTCTGGTTGCGGAAGATGATGATAGTAACTTTAAACTGATAAAGGCTATTATCGGCAAGAAATGCGAGATACTATGGGCAAAGAATGGTGAGGATATTGTAAATTTGTTCGAAGAGAATCGCGACAAGGCGGAAGCTATTCTGATGGATATAAAAATGCCTATTATGAACGGGCTGGATGCTACGGTGATTATTCGCAAGAAGGATAAAGAACTTCCCATCATCATGCAGACCGCTTACGCCTTTACTGCCGACCGCGAAAAAGCCTTGGAGTGCGGAGCCTCGGAAGTGTTGGTAAAACCCATCACTCTGTCTGCTTTGCGTACATGTCTGAGCCGTTATTTACCCAAATTGGTTTGGTAAGGCTTTACTGATAATAAAAAGGGAACCGGATGACTAAGTAATGAATATATCATCCGGTTTCCTTCTTTTTATTCTTGTGCATTGTCTTTTCTCTCTTCCATCTTCTTTTTTACAAATTCGATTTTGAGATTGGCTTCTTCCATATTCTTCTTTATTTCCGTCATGGATGACAGCAGTTGTGCCAGTTCGTAGATGCTGGCAAGGGCCTGGCGGTCGGCGGCAGTCATGGTGATGGAATAGGGGCGTTCCCCTTGATAGTTGACTTTGATATTCTTGTCCTTGTTCAGATAAAGGAACCCCATGACGTTTCCGTCTTCTCCCAGTTTGAAGTCTGCCTTTTCAATCTTTTCACCGAGGTCAGTGGTTTCGTAGCTGTCTTTGGCGGCGGGTGTTTCGGCAAAGCTACCATCGGGAGCAGTGACTTTGACGGCCACATGGTGGATATTATGGGCTCCGCAATAAATGGAAGTCATGCTCATGACTCCGTTTTCGTCTACCTGGAAGCGAAGGAAAGAGCGATGCAGATTTTTTTCTATCACTTGGGAAGGATGAAGGTAATTGCCGATATTCTGGTATTCGGCATCTTTTTCAAAAGTGTATTTCCCTTTGATTGCATCGAAATCCTTTTGCTTGGCTTGAAGCATACTGTCCAGATAGACCAGGCTCTTTTCCTGCTCTTTCAGTTCCACTTCCTGCATCAGGCCGATGCCTGCACGGCGAGTTTCAAACGCTTTGGGATAGAGCATCTTGATGCTGTCAATCAGAATCTTCGCTTCATTGTAGTTGCCGAGTTCAAACGCTTCGCGGGCAGCTTGTAGTTTTTCACCGGCCTTCTTCTCCACATCTTCGCAAGAGAAGAGTGTACAGCATAGGCATGCAAGGAGTATTACTTTTTTCATATTTGTTGTTCTTGGAGTTAGAGTCCACAAAAATAGAAATAATATCTTTATCTTTGCAGCATTTTAATGTGCAAATGTGCTAATAGACCATTAACACATTTGTGCATTCATTACATTAGCGCATTATTTATGATAGACTTGACGGCAGAAGAACTGAAGCAATTTTTTTGTGATGATATATTCAAGCGGATATCCGAAACGGCTGATGAATTGGGATTGGAATGTTACGTAGTCGGTGGATATGTACGTGATATTTTCCTGCAACGTCCTTCCAAGGATATTGATGTGGTGGTGGTAGGCAGTGGCATTGCCATGGCCGAGGCGCTGGGTAAGCGTCTGGGGCGTGGGGCGCATGTTTCCGTCTTCAAGAATTTCGGTACGGCACAATTGAAGTACTATGGTACGGAAGTTGAGTTTGTGGGTGCAAGAAAAGAATCGTATACACACGATTCCCGCAAGCCTATTGTAGAGGACGGTACATTGGAGGATGACCAGAACCGCCGTGATTTTACCATCAATGCACTGGCTGTTTGCCTGAACCGGGTGCGTTATGGCGAGTTGGTCGACCCCTTTGGCGGTATTGGAGACTTGAAGGAAAAGACCATCCGGACTCCCCTCGACCCTGATATAACTTTCAGTGATGACCCTTTGCGCATGATGCGCTGTGTCCGTTTTGCCACCCAGCTGGGATTCTATATTGACGATGAGACATTCGATTCTCTGGAGCGTAATCGCGAACGCATCTCCATCATCTCCAAAGAACGCATTGCAGACGAACTGAACAAAATCATCTTGTCACCTATTCCGTCTAAGGGATTCATTGAGCTGGACCGCTGTGGTCTGCTGGAACTGATATTCCCGGAACTTGTTAGGCTGCAAGGCGTGGAGACGCGCAATGGACGCGCCCATAAGGACAATTTCTACCATACGCTCGAAGTACTCGACAACATCAGCAAGAAGACCGACAACCTTTGGCTACGCTGGGCAGCTCTTCTGCATGATATAGCCAAGCCTGCCACCAAGCGTTGGGAACCCCGTGCGGGCTGGACGTTCCATAACCATAATTTCATTGGCGAGAAGATGATACCCGATATTTTCCGCAAGATGAAGCTCCCTATGAATGAGAAGATGAAATATGTGCAGAAAATGGTGAGCCTGCACATGCGTCCCATTGTGATAGCGGATGATGTAGTGACCGACTCGGCAGTGCGTCGTCTCTTGTTTGAGGCAGGTGATGATATAGACGACCTGATGACACTGTGCGAAGCCGACATTACTTCCAAGAATATGGAGCGTAAGAAACGCTTCCTTAATAATTTTCAGTTGGTACGCCAGAAGCTGAAGGATTTGGAGGAACGCGACCGTATCCGTAATTTCCAGCCTCCGGTCAGTGGTGAAGAAATCATGAAGACTTTCGGCCTTTCTCCTTGCCAGCAGGTAGGTGCCTTGAAGAGTGCCATTAAGGATGCCATTTTGGACGGCATCATTCCCAATGAATACGAAGCCGCCCGTGCATTTATGTTGCAACGGGCGGAGAAGATGGGGCTTAAGGAGTTATGAGTTATAAGTTGCATGTTATGTACCATGCGTTATAACTCATAACTCTTCTTTTTCTACTTGGAACTTGCGGCTTACTTTCATCAGGTTGATGGTGTAGGTCACTACGTTCTGGGCTTCTTGTATCATAGTCAGGTATACCATGCTGACTTTGATGCTGCCGCTCTGGCTTTGGATGCGTTGCAGCTCTTCGCGTTTCAGGTGAGACAACTGTCCGTTGAGGTCGTTGGCTTTGCGAATCTCTGTTTCCAGTTCATCATAATTGTTCGTTTCCAGCTTGTGGCGGCATACTTGTAACAGATAGCAGATGTCTTCGGCTACGTCTGTAAATTCTCCTTTCTGAATGGCATCCAGCGGATTGAAGTTATTGTCTATGTGCTCTAAGCAAGGTTCGCAAAGACGGCCTACGCTGTACACCAGTTCGCTGGCAAAGTCGTTGCCTTGATAGTAATAGAGTCCTTTTTCCAGTACGGTATTGTTGTCGAGACGGCACATGGCAAGTGTTCCGGTACGCTTCATCTGCTTGATGAGTTGTTTTTCGAATTTTACTGAGCCCATGGCACGACGCAGTCCGCGTAGATTCTCGTGTAGGAAGGAAGTGACGGTACGTTCAAAATTCTCTTCTGTGAATTCCATAATCTTCACCAGTTCTTCACGGGTATGCTTGCGGAGCAATTCGATGACTTCATTGTTGTCCGTACTCTTCATCAACTGTTTCAGGGTCTCGTTGCCTTTTTCTTTCTCCTTGCGCTTTTTGTACATCACTTGGCTACGAATCAGCATGAAGACTGCCAGACCAATCAGTGCCAGGATGGCAACCGTACCGCCGAAATGGATAATCAGTGCTACGAAGAAACAGATGGTGAACGCTGCTCCGGCAGTGATGAACCAACCGCCGATAACGCTGAGCACACCCGTAATGCGGAATACCGCCGAATCACGTCCCCAGGCACGGTCGGCAAGCGATGTACCCATGGCTACCATAAAGGTGACGTAAGTGGTGGAAAGGGGAAGTTTCAAGGAAGTTCCCAAGGCGATGAGCAGACCAGCCAATACGAGATTGACGGAGGCGCGAACCAAGTCAAAAGCGGCGCCGTCGGCTATGATGGCTTCATCCTTCTGGAAGCGTGTGTTCATCCACCGCTTGCTGCTTTCGGGCATCGTTTTGGATATTCCGTTAGCCAGAGTCATGCTGAAGCGTACCAGCGTACGGGCTATCGGGGTACTTCCGAAGTTCTCTTCACCGTCATCCTGGCGGGCAAGGTCCACGGAAGTCTTGATAACGTTGTGGGCTTTCTTGGATGTGCAGAGTGCATAAACCATAATGGCGCCTGCACCGATAAGGAAATACCACGGGGTTTTGGCTGCACCGAGGAGTGAGGACATCAGGAATCCGTCGGGGCCGGCGGCCGTACCATTGGCTGTATAGTCAATAAATGAGGAATATCCTGCGAGGGGGACACCGATAAAGTTCACCAAGTCATTGCCGGCAAAGGCAAGAGCGAGGGCGAAAGTACCCATCAGAACCACTACTTTGAAGACATTTATCTTGCACCAATGCAGTATCTGCATCAGTATGGTGAAGAATACAAAGAAACCGGTTATCAGCAATGCGGTATTGTCGTGTATCCATTGCTTGTTTTCAGGGGTCATGAATGAGCTGTCTTTCAGCCCCTTTATCAGCATGAAGTAGATGATGCTGGTGGCAGCTATACCACCGAACAGCGCGATGCTGTATTTCATGTTCTTCTTGTAGTTGAAGGTGAACACGATACGTGCCAGCCACTGTACCAGCATACCGAAGAAGAAGGCAATGGCTACGGATACAAAAATGGCCATGATGACAGACAGTGCCTTGTCTGTATTGATGAGGTCGCCCAGTCCCAATGTATCGCTGTTATAGACCTTGATGAGCGCCAGTGCGAACGTACCTCCCAACAGTTCGAACACCATGGATACAGTGGTGGAGGTAGGCATTCCCATAGTGTTGAAGACATCTAATAGCACGACGTCCGTCAACATGACGGCAAGCAGAATGCACATGATTTCGGCAAAGTAGAAGTGCTCCGGTTGATAGATGCCGTGTCGTGCAATGTCCATCATGCCATTGCTGAGTGCCGCACCGATGAAGACGCCAATGCCTGCAATGAACAGTATGGTTTTGAAAGATGCTGCCTTTGCTCCGACAGCCGACTGAAGAAAATTGACCGCATCATTACTGACACCTACCACGAGGTCGAAAATCGCGAGTACGAACAGAAAGATGACGATACCCAGATAAATTGTTTCCATAGACATGTATTTTATTTCCGGCTGCAAAGGAAAGAGTTTGGTGTTGCAGGGAAATGTCATACATGTTACAGAAATGTTACAAATGTTTTGGAATAGAATGGTATTGTGCTAAGAGCGATTGCTCTTATTCTCCCAATAATCATTAATGTTAAGCATTTAAGAGTAACAATATAAGTATAATAGAAGAGTGGATGCTTTTGTGTTTCGTATTTGGTTATTTCTATGTTAAGCAGCCAAATTACTAGTTAATTGTTTGCAGATGTCGAGAATTCTTGCGAATATTGCATACAAGTTGTGTGTAGAATTGATTGTAATTAGAACTTTGATATTAAAAATCAAAGATGTATGTAACTTTTTTAATTCATTTATTAAATAAATGAATTCTACCAACGAGTATAGAAATATGAAAAACCATTTTTGTTTAAACCTATTCTTCTTACTATATTTGTTTTTTTGTGCTGGATGCAAGCAGCATATCTCAGATAGTGCTGCTAAGGCAAATGAGGCATTGTTTACTCAATTAGATAGTCTGATAGATAATTCTGATAAACTTATTTTGCAGAAAGAGGAGCGAATAGAGGCGTTGAAGCATTCACTAAGACAATCTAAGGCATTTGAGAAACAGTATGAACTTAATCAGGCTATTTATCAAGAATATCGCGTGTATGATGCAGATTCGGCTATGAAGTATACTACACAAAGCCTTGATTTAGCACGACAATATCATGATAAGAATCGTGAGATTGAATCTTTATTAGGTATTGGTTTTGTTTATACGGCTAATGGCTTGCTTAGTCAAGCCTCTGAAGTAATGCATTCACTCTGTTCTTCCAGTATGCCTCGCTACTTACGTTCGCGTTATTATGGTCAGATGCGTACTCTCTGCTCGCGGTTGCAACTCTATTCATTAGGTGATGATGCATTACATGAGCATTATGGTCAACTTTATGCGTTATATTCAGATTCAGTATTGCAGACGGCCACTCCTGACGAGCCACGCTACCTTTATAGCCGTGTGTGGAAATATCAAGATGTTCCCGGTGCACAACGTATTGCCATTAGGGATGAGTTGGAAAAGGAAAAACAACGTCTTCTACCTAATAGTCGTAATTATTCTATTTTAGCTTATAACTTGGCTCTACTTTATGAAAAAGAACACAACCATACCAAGTGGCTGGAAAATATGATTCTCTCAGGTATTGCTGATGTATATGCTGTGAATCGTGATATTGGTTCGTTGTATGCATTGGCTTCCTATTTATATGAACAAGGTCAGTTGGACCGAGCCTATCGTTATAGTACTTATTGTTCTGATATCGGTATAACTTTTAAGAGCCGTGTACGACTGCTTCATCAGCAGAAGTTGCAGAGAAGGATACATCAAAGCTACATTGAACGTGATCATATGCAACAGAAGCAGCTAAAGCTATTCCTTTTATTTATTAGTTTTCTCACTATTGTATTGCTGATAGCTCTTTTCTTTTTGAGAAGGCAAACAAGAAGACGTAGGAAAGCTTTGGTTGAGCTACATGTGGCCAATGGTAGATTGAAGAGTCTTAATAGTGAACTGCAAAAGCTCAATTTGGTTCTACGTGACACAAATTATATTAAGGAGGAGTATATTGGTCAGGTATTCAAACTTTGTTCATCCTATATTTGCCGTATGGAGGAGTATCGTAAAAAGTTAAACCGTAAATTAAAGGCTGGGCAACTTGAAGATTTAAAGAAGATGATTAGTTCTACTTCTACCATGAGCGATGAAATGAAGGATTTTTATGAGAAATTTGATTCCATTATTCTACATTTATACCCTGATTTTGTAGAGCACTTCAATAGTTTGCTACGTCCCGAAGAACATATTGAAGTGAAGTCTGGGCGGCTTAATACAGAACTTCGTATTCATGCTTTGATACGAATGGGGGTAACGGATAGTGAGAAGATTGCAGAATTTTTGCACTGTTCACTGCAAACCGTATATAATAATCGTTCTATAACTTTAAATAAATCTTCGCTCAGTAAGGAGGAATTTCTTCGAGCTGTGAAAGAGGTTTGTAAAAAGTAATTTGAAGACTGAGCGTTTCTCTCATTTTTTACCCACATGTATATAGATAATTGCCATTCAATAGCTTAATACTATCGAATGGCAATTATCTATATACATGTTTTTGATTACCGATTTAATTTAAATCACTACTGAAAATCTATTGAGTCTGTCTGTAATTGAAAGATAATCAGTAATATATAACTTTGTGAATTTACCAAATCCTCTACCAGTGAATATAATCGGTTGTTACATTGTCTAATTTTGCTCTCGAGATTTTTTACACACAAGTTCCTATTAACTTAAAAATGTATTTATGAAAACCAGACAAAAATCGAGAGACGCAAGTGGTATTTTGCTTGTCTGTCTTATGTGGATGCTGTCACTTTCAAGCTCACTTCATGCACAGACATGGAATATTAACGGAAATGTGACAGATGAACAAGGAGAACCGATAATCGGTGCCAATGTAGTGATACAAGGTACGGGTACGGGCACCATTACCGATGTAGAAGGAAACTTTAAACTCGCTTTAGTGACTAAGGGGGCGGTAATGGAGATAAGTTTCATTGGGTATATATCCAAGACATTGCAGGTGAAAGACGCATCATCGTTAAAGATTGTACTGAAAGAAGATAACCAGGCACTGGATGAGGTGGTAGTAGTAGGTTATGGTGTACAGCGCAAAAGTGATCTTACAGGTTCGGTTGCTTCAGTTAACTCAGATGTACTTGAAAGTCGCCCACAAGCTAATTTGATTCAATCTTTGCAAGGAGCAGTTCCAGGATTGAATATTAGTGTGACGGGTAGTAATGCTGAAGGTTCGTCCACTACTACACGTATTCGTGGTAACAACTCCATTACGGCTGATAATAAACCTCTTGTTATTCTTGATGGAATACCTTTTGATGGTCCATGGTCGGAAATCAATCCCAATGATGTAGAGAGTATAGAAGTATTGAAGGATGCCTCTTCAGCAGCCATTTATGGTGCTCGCGGTTCTAACGGTGTAATCCTTATTACTTCTAAGCGCGGTAAGAAAGACAGATTGACGGTATCATACGATACTTATGTTACTATTGACCAGCCTATCAATTTACCTCGTATGATGAATGGCAAAGAATTCTATAAGTATAAATCTGAAGCTTTCAAGGCTACCAATACTACTCCTCCTACAGAAGAGAATCCTGAACCTTGGTTAGATAACTTTACTCCTACTGAATTAGCTATGTATGCTGCCGGTCAGAGTACTGATTGGATGAAGTTGGCAACACAGACCGGTATAAAACAACAGCATAACCTTTCTTTCCGTGGTGGAGCTAACAAAACCAGCTATTTCATTTCATTGAACTATACGGATGTGAAAGGAACTGCGGTAGGCAATGAGTTCAAGCGTTATAATGTACGTTTCAATCTTGATCAGGAGTTTAATAGTTGGTTGAAATTTTCTACTACTACACAGTTAGGTCGCTACGATCGTAGTGGTAGCAGTGCTTCTTTTTGGCGGGCTATAAAACAAGTTCCGTTGGGACGTGCTTATAACGAGGATGGTTCACTTACACTTTCTGCTACTGAGGACTCCTCTTCAGCTTTCAGCATTAATCCGTTGGGATCTCTTAATAATAAGACAAAAGATATCCGTGCAAAGGTTATCACTAATAATGTGCTTGAGGTAAAGTTTCCCTTTATTAAAGGGCTGAGCTATAAATTGAATACAGGCTTCACTTACCAAAACAGCTCCTATAAGAATTATCAAGGTTTGGATACCTACGAAGGAGCTAGTGCTAATGGCGTATTGAATACTGATGACTGGCATTCAGAAGAATGGATTTTGGAGAATATTATTTCTTATCAACGTGAATTTGGCAAACATCGTATATTTTTCACAGGATTATATTCTGCTCAAAGCAAGGAATATGAACAGAATACAATGGAAGGTAAGAATTTTCCCAATGATGTGATGTATTATTACCAGATTTCTAAAGCTGCCACAATGTCTGGTAATTCCAATTATTATAAAGAAAATCATATTTCACAAATGGGGCGTTTGAATTATACTTATGATGATCGTTACTTGTTGACTCTTACTGCTCGTCGTGATGGTTACTCCGCTTTTGGTGAAAGTTCTAAATTCGGCGTTTTTCCTTCAGCCGCTATTGGATGGAATATTTCCAATGAATCTTTTTTTAAAGACAAGCCTATAAGTGAAACCATTAGCAATCTGAAATATCGCTTGTCATGGGGTAAAAATGGCAATGAGGCTATCAGTGCTTATAGTACACTACCTAATCTTTCAACTTACAATTATCTGAATGATGATCATACTGCACAGTTTGGTTTCTATCCGTCGAAGTTAGCTTCGCCCGGTTTAGGTTGGGAAACTACTACATCTATTAATACTGGCTTTGATATTGCACTTTGGAATGGACGTATTCAGAGTTCATTTGATATTTATTGGTCTAAAACCAAAGATTTGCTGCTTTCCCGTTCTATTCCTACCATTAATGGTACTGGCTCTATTACTGAGAATCGTGGACAGACCCGTAATCGTGGTTTTGAATTCCAGATAACTTCTAATAACATTACACATAAGAGTTTTAGCTGGAGCACCTCTTTCAACCTCTCACACTATCGTTCGGAGATTGTAGATGTTGGTTTGTATGATGCTAATGGAAAGCCGGTTGATGATGTGGCTTCCAAGTGGTTTATTGGTGAACCTATCAATGTGAACTATGATTATAAAATTATCGGTGTATGGCAGATTGCTGATCCGTCTAACCCGACAGGGCAGCAAGATCCTAACTATCGTAATTCGTATCCTGGATATGTGAAATACCTTGATGTAGATGGTAACGATATTACAACGGCTGATAAGACTATTATAGGGTCGGCTATTCCTAAAGTAAATATGAGTTTGATGAACACTTTTGAGTACAAAAACTTCACTCTGAGTGTGTTCTTAACGGCTCAGTTAGGACAAACCCATCTGAATGCCTTGTATGATACAAGCCATAATTCATATCGCCAGAACCGCTTTTTGGTGGATTTTTGGACTCCAGAGAATCCTACGAATAGCTATCCGAAAAATAGTTTGAATAGTGATGTGAATCCAGAGGGAGCCAGTTTCTATGAAAAGACAGATTTCTTACGTATTTCCGACGTTACATTGGGTTATAATTTCCCACAACAATGGTTGCGTCGTACTTTCATCAAACGGCTCAATCTTTACATGAACATTAAGAATTTGGCTACAATAACTGGCTGGACAGGTATGGATCCGGAATTTCTCAATGATCAATTGGCTGCTCCTCCAGTACGTTCGTTCACTTTTGGACTAAAGTTAGATATTTGATGAGAGTAATATATCATAAAAAGCTAAAATGAAATTGCACATATGAAAAAAATAACATATTTCAATGTCTTAGTGTTTACAGTATTATTGCTCACTATGGGCGGCTGTAATGAGGATAAGTTTCTTAAGGAAGATCCTCGTGATGCACTTTATCCTGAAAATTTACTTGTAGATTACAATGGATTTAAATCGATGATAACGCCTCTTTATGGTCTTATGCGTGCAGAGTATCGCCGTGCTGATGCAATGGGAGGAAGTATTGCGCTCTGTCTGCATTCTGCCTGGGGTGGAGGGGTAGATAATTCATGGGCCAATAATAGTCATGCGGAAATGAAGTTCCTCTACAATCCCAAAGAGATAACTTACACTGATCTTGCTATTTGGAATAATATTTTCCAGTGGGGATATCGTATCATCAACACTGCCAATATGGTTATCTCAAGAGCTGACAATGATGGCATTAACTGGGGAAGTGGTGCTGATGCTGAAAATCGTAAAAATGAGGTGTTGGCCGAAGCTCGCTTTTTCCGTGCTTGGGCTTACCGTCACCTTACCTATTCATTTGGTGCAGTGCCCCTTTCAACACAAGAAATTACAGGATTGAATTATCGTGATGATTGGGACCGTGCTTCCTTGAGTAGTATTCGCGAAGTGATGGCAGAAGATTTCCAGTTTGCAGTCGATAACCTTCCTTTGCGTACTTCTAATAATAGTAAAGTCTCTGGTGCTGTGGCACGTCACTATTTGGGTGAACTTTATTTGGCAGAAGGTAATGCTGAAAAAGCAGTTTCAGTACTGAAACCATTAGTGGAAAGTGGAGAATATTCCCTTATAAATCAACGATTTGGTAGTAATGCTTCCAATGATGGATGTCCTTTTATTGACGTATTTTATACTCCTATGTATGCTGATGGAAATACGGAGGTGTTACTGGCTTTCATTAACACAGAAGAGGAGAATAGTGCCTATGGTACTGCAAATGTCTATATGACTACAACTTATAAGAACTATTATGCTAATGATGGCGATTGTAAAAAGACAAACCAGCATAATCCGGACTATATCAATAACGGTGGTGAAGGTTCATTTGCACAAGTCTTTTGGCAAGCTAATGGTGGTAAGGGAGCCGGACGTGTAGTTCCTTCCAGAGGAGCACTTCGTTTGTACAATTATAAAGGAATGGGAGAACAAGATGACCGTGTATCTGCCAATGCTATCGTATGGAGTATTAATGATGTAGATGCTGCCGGCAATGTAACCAAGGTATTTGATTTAGGTGGTACTGCACTTATTGATACTACGGTTAATGCAGCCATGCTAACTTCTACTTCCATTAAAAAATATGATTGGCCTACTACTCGTAAATGGGATTATACTCCACCTATTTTGGCTAATGCAGCTAATGATGGACACTATGCGGACATTGTTTATTTACGTTTGGCAGATACATATTTACTTTATGCAGAGGCTCTTTACAAGAGTAATCAAGTAGGCGAGGCCATTAAATGGATAAATAAAGTACGTAATCGTTCCAATGCTGTAAGTATTACTGAAGATGATCTTAGAATCGGTGGTATGGATTTCATTCTTGATGAACGCAGCCGTGAACTGCTTACGGAGGAAGAACGTCGTCATACATTGGTACGTGTATGACAAGAAAATTGTGGTTACTAACGTGATACCAATAACTATTTCAAACGTCGCATGCGTGAACTCAATGAGATAGCTGGTATTGCAGGACGTGGTATGGATGAATATGAAACTCCTGTCCTTTTCCCGCTGCCGCAATCATTCATTGATGCCAATACTGGTAATCCTTTGGAAAATAATCCGGGGTATTGATAGATAATAGTCAGATATAAATACCGCATATAAACGGCTTTGTATATATCGGTGTTTATATCTGATTTAGATTCATATATTCAAAAGAAAACAAAAACTTAATATCTTGATACATCATGTCCGAATTGGCTTTCATTTTTAGTCTTCTTATGGTAGGGATTACAGCGGTAGGTCTTTATCGTAAGCTCAATCCTCAAGGTCTTTTGATGCTTTCCGGTTTATTAATGCTTACAGCTGCTTTTTTCATGCAAGTGCATTCGGTAGTACCTAGTGAAGCTACGGGAATGGTGGTGTTTGATTTGGTAAGGATGATAGAGGAAGTTTTTCTTTCTAATTTGGCGCGTGCAGGGTTTATGATAATGACAATTGGCGGTTATGTAGCTTTCATGAATAACATAAAGGCTACTAATGCATTGGTCTATATTTCCATGAAGCCATTAGGTCTTTTTCGACGTTATCCTTATTTGGCGGCTACTATAGTTATTCCTATTGGACAATTACTTTTTATTACTACTCCTTCAGCTGCCGGATTAGGATTGTTGCTTGTGGCTTCGGTTTATCCTGTTTTAATTAGTTTGGGAGTAAGCCAACTTACAGCATTGTCAGTCATTGCCGCTGCTACTCTATTTGATCAGGGACCGGGGTCGGCAAATACTGCTATGGCTGCCGAATTGATAGGACAATCCAATGTGGAATATTTCATCACTCATCAACTTCCTTTAGTAATTCCTACTTCCTTGGTTGTAATGGTACTCTTCTATTTCAATAACCGTTATTTTGATAAAAAAGATGCAAAGAAACAGCAGGATGGCATATTGCAGGTGTCAAATGTGACTGCAACCTCATTAGTAGAAAAACCGGATGTTCCATTGGCTTTTGCGCTACTCCCGGTATTACCTTTGGCTCTTCTCATTTTCTTTTCACCTTTTGTGGGACTGTTTCAGCCTACTGTAACATTGGGTACCACTACTGCTATGCTTTTTTCTCTGTTCTTATCATTGGTATTTGTGTTGTTTCATACTCGTAGTGTGCGTACTACTTTTAACGTTTTTGCAAGTTTTTGGAAAGGCATGGGAAATGTGTTTACTTCAGTTGTAACATTGATTGTAGCTTCAGAAGTTTTCTCTAAAGGACTGATTGGTTTGGGATTTATTGAGTCATTGGTGGGTTATTCCTCTCATATCGGACTTTCGGGATTAGCTATTGCCGCAATCTTTACTCTCATTATTTTTGGAGCTGCCATGCTGATGGGAAGTGGCAATGCAGCCTTTTTTTCATTTGGTCCTTTATTGCCGGGTATAGCCACTCAGCTTGGTTTGCCGGTTTTTTCATTGATACTTCCTTTGCAGTTGGCGGCAAGCATGGGACGTGCCGCATCTCCTATTGCCGGAGTCATTGTTGCCATTGCCGGGGTAGCCGGTGTGTCATCAGTGGAGTTGGCAAGGCGTAATACATTTCCTTTAATAGGAGGAATTGTTTTCTTGATACTTTATCATCTTATCACTTTCTAAAATTAATCGACAGCTATGTTTACATTGATAAAGAATGCAAATTTATATGCTCCTGCCTATCTTGGTAAAACAGACATTTTGCTATGCGGAGAAAAGATTGCGCATATTTCAAAGACAATTGAACTGAATGAATCATTTTGCCATACTATTGACGTGCAAGGTAAAATTGTTACTCCGGGATTTATAGATCAGCATGTACATATTACTGGTGGAGGAGGGCAACAAGGTTATGCCTCATTAGTCCCCGAGGTGACTATGAGCGAACTGGTGGCATGTGGTACTACTACTGTATTGGGTATGCTTGGTACTGATGGATTTGCCAAAGAACTTACTACGCTTTATGCCAAGGCCAAAGCTATTGACGATGACGGATTGTCGGCTTATATGCTGACAAGTTATTACGGATTGCCTACCAAAACATTGATGAATAGTGTGGCTGACGATCTTATCTTCATAGATAAAGTTATTGGCTGTAAGCTGGCGATGAGTGATGACCGTAGTCCGTTTCCGACAGAACAAGAGATATTACGTATTATACATCAGGTACGTTTAGGGGGATTTACATCTGGTAAAGGAGGAATTCTCCACATTCATTTGGGAGCACTTCCGGAAGGTATTGAGCCCTTACTCAATATTGCTCGTCACTATCCTACACTGATATCTTATCTGTCTCCTACTCATCTGATACGTACTGAAGCTCTTTTTATGCAGGCTGTAGAATTTGGTAAATTAGGTGGAATGATTGATTTTTCGACTGGTGGCTCAAAGTTTGATACTCCCCATCGTTGTGTGATACGTGCATTGCGAGCTGGTGTCCCCCTTGATCGCATTACTTTTTCTAGTGATGGCCATGGTGGCGTACGCAGAGTGAATCCTGAAACTGGAGAAATAACTTATCGTCCTGCTCCTTTGAATTTAAATTTCAAGGAGGTAGTTGCATTAGTCAATGAGGAGGGGGTACCATTGGAACAGGCGATTACATTGATAACATCCAATCCGGCTCGTAATCTGAAATTACGAGCTAAAGGTATTGTGGCACAAGGAGCAGATGCAGACTTGTGTTTTTTGGCGGAAGATTTGCAGCTTACAGATGTCATTGCCCGTGGTAAATTTGTAATGCAAGATGGTACAATAGTAAAGAAGGGAAGGTACGAATTATGAAGAAGCTGATTATATTTTATATTGGATTCCTCTGTATTTGTTTATCTGCAATAGCGAAACAGACTTTGGAAAGGCCAAGAGGTGAACATTTCTTCACTTATAGTCAATACCCTCCTTTTGCCGATCGCCCGGTAGATGTACATTATTATATACCTTCCCAGGGGGATATTAAACAAATGCCTATTGTATTTGTCTTTGAAGGAGGAGACCGCGGCTATCGTTATCTTTTGGACGGTTGGAAAGAAGAAGCGGAGAGAAAGGGTTTTATGCTTTTTATACCTCACTTTGATTTGAAATCTTATCCTTTGGCAGACTATCAGGAGGTGGGGGTGATGAATGCTGCCCATACAGTAGCTAATGCTCCCGAAAAAATTACACCAGTGTTGGTTGATAAACTATTTGAATATGTGCGTCAATTTACGGGAAGCATGCGCAAAGGATATATGATTTATGGTCATTCTGCTGGTGGGCAATTCGTACAGCGTTTCATGCTTTTTCACGATAGTCCTTATGTGGAAAAAGCTATTATAAGTTCTCCCGGTTGGTATACTTTTCCTGATTTGGCCCAGACATATCCTTATGGTACGGCTGGTATCCCCTATATTTCATCTGAACAGATAAAAAAATACTTGTCAAAACCTATCATACTACAGCTGGCTTTGGGAGATACGATACGTGAGTCTTTTCTACGCAAGACTCCTGAAGCTGAACGACAAGGACGAAACCGTATGGAGCGTGGGCGTAGTTTCTGGCTTTATATTCACCAGTTGGCTGCATCCCGTGGTTGGGAATGCCATTGGCGCAAGATAGAAGAGTGCGGCATCGGGCATGAGGCTGTCCCTATGGGGAAACAAGCTGTGCCATTATTGACGACAGATTCTTTACGGGTACTTTTTATAGGTAACAGCTATACTTTTTTTAATCGTTTGCCATGGCAAGTCCAATCGTTAGCATCCTCATGTGGAAAAAAAATATCAGTGCGCCAGGTTGCTAACCCTGGTTGGTACTTGAGACAGCATGCAGCCAATACGCAAACATTAGAGGCGATTCGTGAAGGAGGATGGGATTATATGGTGATGCAGGAACAGAGCAAGGCACCTACTCGTGAAAAGGAATGGGTAAAGAAGAATGTATTCCATCCTGCGGCGCAGTTAGATAGTTTACGCCGTCTTTATGCCCCAAAAGGAAAAAGTGTCTGTTATATGACATGGGGGCGTAATAATGATACTTATGAAGGAATGCAGCAGCAACTTACGGAAAACTATTTGGAAATGGCTGATGTCCTTGATGCTTATTGTGCTCCTGTGGGTGAGGCATGGAGACGTGTACGTAGAGAGTGTCCAAGTTTGCAGTTGTATAATTCTGATGGCAGCCACCCTAGTCCTGCAGGCAGTTATCTGGCGGCTTGTGTCTTTTATGCAATTTTTTTTGGTGAGCCTTTTAGCAGCGATTATTATGCAGGTCTACCGTCTGAAACGGCTCTTTATTTACAGAGGATAGCACAAGAAGTGGTATTAGCTAATCTTGTGTTATGGAATAGAAATCAGTCGAAGCAACCTGCCGGAGTAACTGCAAGTTTCTATCCTGACCCCAAATTTGACCGTGAGACACCTACTCTAAGTAAACCTTACGGTAGCGGATTGGCATCGGTTGATGAGATAAAGGACTATTTACAACAATTGGTTGTACGTTCTCCGGGTTTGGCATATATGGAGAATATTGGTGTTACCAAACAAGGACGTACCATTCCGGTACTTTATTTGGGTACTCCCGACAAGAAGAAGGTAAGGGTATGGATTCAAGCGGCACTGCATGGTAACGAGCCGGCAGGTGCTGAGGCTGTATGCATGCTTGTCCGTTACTTACTTTGTGAAAAAGAAGGACGTGAATTGCTGAATCATATAGCTGTGGCTTTGGTTCCTATTGCCAATGTTGATGGTTCTGCCATTCTGCAACTGGTTGCAGCCGATGGTTACGATGTGAATCGCTATCAGAGCAAATTAGAGGATGCTGTCACTTTGCTGTTGAAGCAGTCCTATCAGCAATGGAATCCGGACGTAGCTCTTGATATTCATGAATATACACCTTTACGTCGTGAGTTTAACTTATTACGTGGAGTGCCGACAGCAAATGCTGCTGATGTACTTTTTTTACCTACAGGACATCTTAATGCGCCTTTAGCTTTACGTACGCTGTCTGAAGAACTTTTTCGTCGTGAGGCAGAGGTCGTTTTAAATAGTGCCGGTTATGCTTCCGGTTTCTACTTTACTCCTCGTGTGGCAGATGGTTCCCTTGTTCTTGTAAAAGGTGCCAAAAGTCCGCAGTCCAGTTCTACTTTTCAAGCATTGACGGGGGCTGTATCGCTTTTTGTCGAAATAAGAGGTATTGGATTGGGACCGGAGTGTTTTGCACGTCGTAGTGAGTGCGGTTTCTTGGTGGCACGGCAAACGTTGGTTACTGCTGCGCAACATCGTGCTTCAATTAAACGTAAGATAGAACAAGCCAGGAAGCGCACCTTGAAAGCTACTGAACCGATATATGTTACTTTCACTTCGGATACTGTACGTCATGTAGTCTCTTTTATCGATTATAAGGCCAATGAACTGTTTAAGACTGAACTGCCAACCCTTGATGCCATGCAGGCAACACCTCAATTGATGCGTACTCGCCCTAAGGCTTATCTGCTCGATGCTCCCTGTACAGAAGCAGTATGTAAGCTTCGAGCGTTGGGTGTACACATTGAGCAAGTTACCCGTGTACAAAAAGCAAAAGTTGAGCGTTACAAAGTAACCCGTCTGTATCGTGCAGAGAAGGAATGGGAGGGGATTCATCCGGTAAATGTAGAAACGGATGTCTATGAAGATAATGTAGAACTTCCAATAGGTAGTTGGTTGGTACCTTTGGCACAACCTTTAGGAAATTTGGTTGCCACGTTGCTTGAACCGGAGTCTGTCTGTGGTTTCGTAAACTTCTGTGTTATTCCGGCTGAGGAAGGAAAGGGACTGTTTGTCAGTAGACTTATAAAATAAGAATTGGATATATAAAATTAAATTCGGTAATGACTATGAAACTAAAAAAAACGCTACAGATTATACTTGCTTTATGTTTAGGCCTATGGATGATTTCATGCCAGCAGGAACATATCAAGTTGACCTCTCCAAATGGAAAACTTTCTTTAGAGTTTACACTTGATGAAGAAGGTGCTCCCCGATATTGTTTAAGACATGCGGGGAAGAATATTTTACTTCCTTCACGTCTGGGATTGGTTTTGAAGGATGCGCCAGATCTTTTGACTGGTTTCGTTCTAAAAGAGGTTAAGCATGATTCGCATAATGATGTGTGGCAACCAGTATGGGGGGAAGAGGCTGAAATTGTAAATCATTATAATGAATTGAGGGTATGCCTCAAGGAAGAAACATCGTTGGAGCGGGAACTGAATATTATTTTTCGTCTTTTTGATGATGGGATGGGATTCCGGTATGAGTTCCCGCGCCAGCAACAGCTACAAGAGTTTCTTATTGATGACGAAGTGACTGAATTCGTTTTTCCTGCAGATTATGATGCTTGGAGTATTCCAGTGAAAGGAGTTCGTTTTTACGAAGCCTTATTTGAGAAAAAACCTCTTAGTAAGATGGGATGGGTAAGCACTCCGGTGACGATTGAGACAACAGATAGCCTTTATTTGGCTATTCATGAAGCAAATCTTACAGATTATGCTGCCATGAACTTGAAGCCGGTTGAGCAACCTGAAGATAATAAAACGGTCACATTACGTGCGGCTCTTACACCTTGGAGTACAGGTGAGAAAGTACGTGTTACCGATACTCGTGTATCTCCTTGGCGTACAATGATAGTGGCTGAATCTGCCGGTGATTTGCTTCTTTCCCGTCTCATGTTAAATCTTAATGAACCTTGTCGTATAACCGATACTTCCTGGATACAACCTATGCGCTATATTGGAATTTGGTGGACTTATCACATGAAGCATAACACCTGGCATGCCGGTCCCCATCATGGGGCCACAACAGAGAATACAATGCGTCACATCGATTTTGCTGCTGCCAATAACCTGGGAGGTGTACTGGTGGAAGGGTGGAATGAAGACTGGGCTACTTGGAAGTTTAGTTTCACAAAACCTTATACCGATTTTGATATACAACGTATTACTGACTATGGGCGTAGCAAAGGAGTAGCTTTGATAGGACATCATGAAACTGGCGGTAATGTTTCCAATTATGAAAATCAGATGGAAGATGGTTTCAAGTTCTATGAGAAATATGGTGTGCATCAAGTAAAAACGGGTTATGTGGGCGATTTGCTTGATGGGAAAGAATATCATAGCAGTCAGTTTGGTGTACTTCATTATCGCAAGGTAATAGAGGCTGCTGCCCGTCACCGTATCTGTATTGATAATCATGAACCGGTGATTCCTACAGGTTTGCAGCGTACTTTTCCTAATCTGATGACACAAGAGGGAGTACGTGGACAAGAATGGGACGCTTGGGATGTAGAGGGTGGAACTCCTCACTCTCAAACCTTAATATTACCTTGCACGAGTGGGTTGGCAGGCCCG
>ENA-ORIT01000076-ORIT01000076.1-human-gut-metagenome-genome-assembly--contig:-NODE-76-length-29517-cov-6.23104_pt1 | contig 29517 bp, 20 predicted proteins | sample MGYA00243032_ERZ508750 | MGnify/ENA primary metagenome ERZ508750 (study PRJEB26277, sample SAMN04329802) | human gut metagenome | biome: human-associated habitat | host: Homo sapiens | place: USA... | reverse complement strand
GGACAGCTTATCCCTATACATGGCAACCGTGGAACTCTGCCGGGACTTCCGTCGTGAAGACCTACACGGGAAAATCCATCACGGTCTCGAAAGCCGATGTGACGGGGAAAGGCGTGCTGATGTGCGAGGTATCGAAATAAACGACATGTCTTACAACGAATACGAGGGTGCCAAATACTTTTTGGGACACCCTCATTGCGTCTGACGTGTTTCCCGACAGGAAAGTCAGTCTCTTGGCATGGATTTCACGATCCCGCTCACGGGGTCGAATTGTACGGCGGCATTGTTGAACAGCCGCTCGATATGCCCGCTGCGGATCATTTCGGAGGTCGGCAGACAGTGAAGGACGGGCGTATCGATAAGGGCTATTCTGTCACTCAGCGAGAGGGCTATATCCAGTTCGTGAGTGGAGAACAGAATGCATTTGCCCTCAGCATGCGCTAACCGTGCGAGCAGGGAACACAATTCGTAACGGTTGGGCATGTCAAGAAACGAGGTCGGCTCGTCCAACAGGATGACGGGCGTTTCCTGAGCCAGAGCACGGGCTATCATAATGCGCTGGCATTCACCGTCCGACATCTTATCCATCGTGCGGCCGGCATACGCCTCCATTCCGACCGAAGAGAGCGACCGCATGACGATTTCCCTAGCTAGAGGCTGCATGCGGCCGATCCAGTTGGTGTAAGGGGCGCGGCCGATAGCCACGACATCCTCGCACCGCAGGTTGGCGATGCGTGTGCGCTCGGTCGTGACAAATGCCAGTTGCCTTGCCTTCTCCGGAGTTCTCATGTTTGCGATACAATGTCCGTCGAGCAGGATTTTACCGCAATAATTATGATTCAGTCCGGCTATGGCACGGAGAAGTGTAGATTTCCCCGTGCCGTTCCTGCCAATAAGGGCAGTCAGCTGTCCTCTTTTGAAAGAGGCATCGACCTTATCGAGAAGCCTCTTCTCTGCGTAGCCTATGGAAAAATCGCACAGTTCTATCATACCGTCATCGATTTATTGCGTAAAACCACCCATACGACTATCGGGATTCCCAGCAGTGCGGTAATGGCATTTACGGGCAAAGTGAACATTTTGGAAACGATATCGCAAAGAAGCAATACCGCCGCCCCCGAGAGAAGGGTTCCCGGCAGGAGCACGCGGTGGTCGGCCTCGCGGAAGAGCATCCGCGCGACGTGAGGCATGGCAAGACCGATGAAGCCGATCGGGCCGCAGAAAGCCGTTACCGTGCCGGCCAGCAGCGTCGTCGAGAGAAACAGCAGACCGCGCGAACGGCGGATATTCAGTCCCATCGTTACGGCATATTCCTCGCCGAAGAGCAGGAGGTTGAGCGGTTTGATCGTCCATACGGCCAGCAGCAACCCGACGATGACCGACGGAAGGAGGATGGCGAGCTGCGGCACCGTCACGTCGCCGAGCGACCCCATCGTCCAGATGACGAACGCCTTTAACGTCTCCTCTTTGCTCAGATATTGCAATATCTGCACGACAGCGCTCACGCCTGACGAGAACATCATACCCAAAATCAATATCACCATAATGTCCTTTATGCGGTGTCCGACGGCAGCGATTACGAGCAGCACGACGGCCGCACCCAGCCAAGCCGCTCCGGCGATGCCTATCGACGAGCCGACGCCTGCCAGCACCACGAGCGCCACGCCGAGGCTTGCACCCGAGCTGATGCCCAGCACGTAGGGGCCGGCCAGCGGATTGCGGAACAATGTCTGCATCTGCAAGCCGCTGACCGATAGCGCCGCCCCGGCCAGCAGAGCCACAACCGCCTTTATCAGCCGTATGTTCAGTACGATTTTCGCCGTAGTCCGCGGGCAGTCGCCGCCCGTCAGGGCCGCCCATACGTCGCCGACGGGAATGCGAACCGCGCCCACAGCCAAATCCAACAGGAAGAGGCCGACCGTAAGCACGGACAACGCGGTGAACAGGATGACGGGGCGTGAACGCATCTATTTCAGTTGTTTGTAGTATACGAAATCTTCTTCGACCAACTCGGGGTGGAATATCTTCACGAGGTCGCGCAGAAGAAGGTCGGGATTCACGACGGCCGATTCGTAGTAGTCGTTGCCTCCGGCGGCATTGGTGCGGGCGTTGTTGTTATAGACATAGCCGTTTCGGACGCAGCGGGTATCGGCGAACTTCGGGCAGGCGGCTTTCAGTTCGTCGAGTGTGTTCGCCATGCCGACGTTCAGCCACATATCGGCCTCCGAAGCGAGCAGGTATGCCTCCTCCAAGTCGATAGGCGTCGAAGAGTTGCCCGTGTTCTTCTTGTAGATGTAGTCGCCTCCGGCGTCGGTAATCAGCCGCACGGCATAGTTTTCCGTCGAGGGCATGAACCACGAATCGCCGTAGGGCGTATTGAGCATGACCGACGGGGCATCGAGAACGGCACCGGACACTTTCTGTTTCAGCGCATTGTATCGGATCGGAATATCCGCGAATACCTTTTCGCCCTTCGCGCGTTTCCCGACGACCTCCGAAAGCGCCACCAGCCATTCGGCTTTGCCCAGCGGAGATTCTTCGAGATAATCGCCGACATACATGAACGGGATGCCGAGCTCCTTGAGTTTGCTCTCCATCGCACTGGCCCCGTTCACGCCGAAAAGCAGCACAAGGTCAGGGTCGAGCGACAACAGAAGTTCATAATTGATATTTCCCTCGTAACCCACGTCGCCGATGCTGTCGCGGCGTGCCTGAATGTCGGGATTGGAGATATAGTCGAGTCCCGAAACGCCGACCACACGTGCCGTCTCGCCGATGGCGTCGAGCATGGCGATATGGGTCGAGGACATCGCCACGATGCGCTGCGCATCCCCTTCGAGGACCTGCCCGTCGAAACCCTCGGGAACGGGTTCCCCGTTACGGGAGATGAACAACCGGGTGGTGACGCTATCCGCGCCCTGCCACGGATTCATGACGGAAACCAGCACGCTCTGTCTGCCGTCTGCTCTTTCAATCTTGAATCCCGAGGCATATTCGGGAGCGTAAAGCTGTTTGTTGAAATCGGCAAGTTGGGAACTCTTGCCACGACAGCCTGCAAATGCCAGCGCAAGCAGCACCATCAGGCTCAAATTCTTTAATACTTTCATATCATTACCTTATTTACGTTTACATTATTTTCTGCTTTTCCCGAATTTCGGGGTGATGCCGATGAAGAACTCGAAGTTGATGCCGGGCATAGGACGCGACAGCACCGAGAGATAGTCCTCGTTGAACAGGTTATTGACGGCAAGTTTCAACTGTACATCCAGCGGTTTGAACGACAGCATTTTCTCCAGTGAGATATTGCTCATGAAATACCGGGGCAGGTGGCCTGTCAGCGTGTAATCGTTGCTCGACATGGTGAAACGTTCCGAGTAGTAAGCCCACTTGTAGAGGAACGCCCACGTCCGCCATGACAGCCGTCCTGTCAGCGAGGCGGAGTGCTCCGGCACGTAAGGCAGTTGTTTTCCCACCGACTGGTCGGCGGGCGACATCTTTTCGCCCTCGTTGATGGAGGGGGTCCACGAATAGGAACCGTTCAGGTCTATCAGCCAGTCCTTTGCCGGCTGCACGGCAAGGTTGGCCTTCACTTCGACACCGTAGGCATGGACTTTCTTCACGTTGCGCGGCGAGAAGAACCCCTTGGTCGTCGGCAGCCAGATGATCCAGTCGTCGATGTAGGAGTCGAACCAGCTTGCGCTGCCGCCCAGTTTATATACCCCCTTTTTGCCGACATCGAAACTCACTCCGGCGTCATAGCTGAAGCCGTGTTCGTTTTTAAGGTCGGGGTTGCCGCCCGGCAGAAAGTAGAGGTCGTTCAAAGTCGGAAAACGATAGTTGCGCGATACGGAGGCTTTCACCATCACGTTCCCTTTGCGCGAAATCAGTCCGTCGATGAAGAATGCCGGGATGAGCGGAGCCCATTTGTCGCCCGACATCTCCTCGCGCAAGACCAGCGACATGCCCAACGGCGCGACAGGCTGCCATTTGGCCGATACAGAACCGGAGAGCTCGACACGCCCCTTGTCATATCCGACGACGGCTTTGTTGCCATCCTGAAGGATGATGTTCTTGTCTTCGCTGCGCACGAGATGCTGGTACACGGATACGTTCGAGGTGAAGAACCATTTCCTGCCGGGCGAGTATTCCGCTTCCGCCTGTCCGTAGAACGTGTTTATCTTGCTCCGCGAACGGGTCATGGAGGCCCAGTTGTCCGGCGCCACCTCACGACGGTAGTCGTAGGCCATCCACGTATGGATATAACCGCCTTTCACGCCGACTTTCCATTTCTCTTTGATATGGTCCCATGACAGGACACCACGAAACGTCTGCTCCCGCTGGCGGTTCTCGAAGGCGGTCTCATCGCCGTAATCGGTCGTGAGCATCGGCAGTTCCCGGTTGGAGTTGATATACCATGCGTTCAACCCGAAACGGTCGCCTTTCAGGGTGTTGTAATATACCTCCTGCAACAGGTGCAGGTCCTTGAACGAACCCGATCGGTTGCGTTCCTTGGGATGATACTGTCCGATGATGTTCTTCTCCTCGTCGTAGATATTTATCTACTTGTCGAGGTTGGTGTACTTGTAATCGTTGGGCGACGACGAATAGACCGCGCGGGTCGAGACCTGCCATCGGTCGCTGCCGTAGGTGAAGCGGGCGAACTCGTCGAACGTGCGGAACGACCCGATGCCCTGCACGTATTGGGCATGGAAGCCCTCGCCGACCTGCGGCGTAGTACCGAGTTTGACAAGTCCGCCGAGTCCGCCGCCCGTTTCATTCACCGACGACGTGCCATGAAGCAGCGAGGCCTGATCTATGAAGTAGGACGGTATGGTGGAAAAGTCGGTCATACCCAGCATGGGATTGTTGATGCGCATGCCGTTCCACGTCACCTGCGTGTGGCTGGGCGACGTGCCGCGGAAAGCAACGGTGGAGAGCGTGGCGCGTCCGTAACTCTTGACGAACACGGACGAATTGAACGTCAGAATGTCGGCCATCGATAAGGCAATGTTCTCTTTCAGTGCGAGCGAGTCGAACTTCGTCTTCTGCACGCCGATTTCTTTCATCGGGCGTTTGCCCCACACCGTGACCTCGTCTATCTGGTGGATGCGTCGTGTGATTCCCTGCGCGGACAATACGGACGGACAGACGAGCAGTAGCGAGAAAAGTATGTATTTCGTATAAATCATTTGATTCCGTTTTTAGGGTGGGTATTCGCGGAAAAATGTACCGTGGAGGATGCCGGCACGGACGTTTGATGCGGGTCGAACCCATTCTCTTCAAGCAGTTGTCCGTATTCTTCCTCGAACGAGATCTCCTGATGGATTGTATGCTGCTCCTCGATGTGCCGTCTGAGCCGGTGAAGGTCGCTGAACGACACGCTGAACGAGTCGAATCCGGCAGCCCAACCGGAGAAGTCGGCATATTCCGGTGTTTGCTGGTATACCGTTCCCGTGGCTCCTTTCACCTAGTTCACGATCTTGCTGAAATCCCCGGAATTCGGAATCTCGACAAGTACATGCACGTGGTTGAGAAAGGCATTGGCGGCATGTACGCGGCAACCTTTCCCTGTAAAAATCCGTGTCATCCGCTCGAGCATCAATCCTTTTCCCGTTGTCGGAATCGTCATCTTGCGTCCTTTGGTAACGAAGATGAGATGGTATAGGTGTCGTATCCTGCCCATCACTTCCAACAAAATGCGCCGGGGATTATCCCGACATAGAATTCATCGATCAGTTCACCTTCGGACGAGTAGCGGTAGACAATGCCCTGCTGCTGGTAGTCGATGGCATCGGCCACGTAGACATCGCCACGCACGGGGTCGACGGTCAGGCCGTAATAAATCGTACCGCTGTATTCGAGGAACGGGCGCACGGGAACACGTTCCGCATCCACGTCCATCGACCATATGTCCTTGTTGATCCAGTAGAGCTTGTCGCCCGTACCGTTGAGCTGCACCTCCGAAGGCCAGTCGCCCATCTTGAACTTGAACTGCTTCTCTACGGTGAACGTCTCGGCATCGATGCGGTAGAGAGACGGGGCTTCGTAGCCGTAGGGCGAACCCTCGTACCCACCGTCGGTGATCGTCCACATCTTGTGGTTCTTGTCCATTACCAGCGAGGTGGGCTGGATGCCGACTTTCAGTTCTTCTACCACCTGATCCGTTTCGGTATCGATCTTGATGATGCGGTTTTGGTACGACCAGCAGTTGCAATAGACATATTTGCCATACTGCACCATCTGCTCCGTGGAGCCGCTTTCCATCGTCATGTCCGGCACCTGGATGTAACCGGTGATTTCATATTTCTTGGGGTTGATGATGAAGATGCGGTTGTCCCACAATTGGGTGACATAGGCTTTCTCGTCGCTGAGGAAATGGATATAGCGCGGCGAAGTCAGGTTCGTGATACGGCCCACCTCTTTGAACGTATTGAGGTCGATGGCGAAAATCACGTGGGAATTGTTCACCACGACCCAGCCCTTATTGTCGTGGATGCACATCGATTGCGCCACGTCGCCCAGCTTCATGCCGTTGGCACGGAAGAACACTTCATTCTGCACCTGTTGGGTTTCGGGGTCGTAGTACGACAACGTGGCATTGCCGTACTGGAAGTTGCCCTCGTTGGTGATGAACAACCCGGCTCCGGTAGCGTTGAAATCTTCCACCGCATCTCCGTAGTCCCACTCCATGCAGCCCGCCAGCAACAGCGGCAACCCGCATAGAAGAATGATATGTCGTATCAGATGTTTCATTGGCTTGTTATAAACGGGAAAGAGTACCGGTCTTTCGGCCAGTACCCTGTTCCCTTGTAAAATAATGGGTGTTACTGCTGGGTATAGCGACCGGCTTGCATATCCTCGTAGGTGGGGTTATAACCGCAATTGGTTACAAGCCAGTCTTCTTTCTTGATTTGCTCTTCTTCTACAAAAGATTTGAAGAACGTATAATCAACAAACCGTGTCAACCGGATAAATCGAACTCCTGAGAGTTTTGTTAAAGTTGGCATATTGAAAGTCGTAAGCGATGCTGCATTTGCAGCACAAAGTGTTCCATCAATGGCCTGCAATTTGGGGCATGAAATAGTTTTTACGGCACGAACAGTCATACCAACACCCCCGACATGTTCCAATGACGGAAATGTAAAATCTTTATTTGATGCCATAAAATCTAAAGAACCATATAAAATATTATTAATCACCCCTTCTTTGATATATTGAGGATTGCTTGAACAACCGACTGACTTTAAATTCGTAAAATCATAATCATAGTTAGAAACAGCGTTCAGATTACCGATAATACATAACTGACCTCCGACAATTTCCAATTTCGGGAACGAGATATTGTATGCCATTGAAGTTTCGATGCTTAAATATCCATCTACACTTACCAAGTTAGGGGCTGAAACGCCTTTTTTTGAACCTCTTATAATTTCCATATTCCCGTAAACTCGTTCAAATTGGAATACAGGATCTGTTGTCATATTGCTAGAATACTTAAAATTCTTAATACTCTTAAAATTCAATTCTGGATCTATTCCAACACTTGAACCGGTAATACCGCTCGGAGCTAGAAACATGCTAACTTGCGACATATCCTCTTTTGTGATAATTTTTGAGAATATAGTCCCGTCTGTAATAGAAATTAAAGGTTCGTTATCCTCAAAAGGTACAAAATTTACTTTGCTCAAATCTAAAATTCGATCAGAACACTCCAATAAACGCAGCAAGGTCAGTCCTCCGAGTTGTTCTAATTTACTCCAATCCGGCAATTTTATCAAGACTTGGAAATTAGAAAATGTCTATGTGCCTTTAACAATCGACAAGTTAGACAGTCCATCTATTTCTTGTAATTTATTATTTCCCGTAGATGTAAAAGCATCGGACGCAATATAACTGGAAACGAGATTAAGGTCGCCGTTTACTACCGATAATTCCGGCAATGAAAGGGTCTCCAACGGAATCGGTATAGAAGCAAAATCCACACTTCCAACTTCTTGTAATTTCGGAAATTCCAAAGAAATCATTTTGCCTAAATTATTAACCCCTAAGCGACCGTTTACTTTTGTCAATTCAGGAATTCTCAAAGATGTGATTTCTCCTCCTGGTTCTCCGTCACTTGTCAGACACTGGAGATCAAAATCCTTTACGACAGTGGTTAATTTAGGGAATTCAAAACTTTGTAGAGATGAAGTCCTGAATATTATATTTCCATCAATCGTTTCAAGGTTGTCGAATTGCACATATGCTACTTGATTGTTGCAGACAACGATGTCGCCAGTAATATGCTGCAAAGATCTCATACTGACCATCTGCAATTTACTGTTGGTCGCAAAGGCAGTTTCAGTTCCTATTTGCAAACCTCCAATTGAAGTGATATTATCAAGTCCCGTAAGATCTTGTCCAACATAACTTTTCCGAATGATGATGTTTCCTTCGACTTCCTTCAATATTTTTAATGCGGCGATATCCGACAATTCTTCTGCATCCTCAGCATCCGACCCGATAATCAAATCACCTTTGATAACCGTTACGTCCGTATCAATGAAAGCCGTAACATCCGCTGTTGTCTTCAATTCCACATCCCCTTCATAGCGAATCTCGTCTTTAATGACTTTATATGTATAATCATTCGCTTCTCCATTGTAAGAGGTTACACGAAACGTTCGTTCCGTATCCCAGTCAGTAATGCTTGCCGGATCGGGAATAATTGTTGCCGAGGATGTGTATTTGAATTCGACTTGAGCATTATTTAACGAAACAGTATATGGAACTGTTATGGTAATTATATTGTCAATTATTTCCGCTGTATAGGATTGACTTGCCACAGTCATCACGACTGATGTGATAAAATTGTCATCGGCATCAGCAGGACTTTCTGGAGTCTGATTATCTTCTGAACATGATAAAAAAAGAAATGGGGCAATGAATAGTAAAAGCCAAAACTGTCTCATATTATTGATTATTAGTTATTGATAAGTCTTCAAATGAAAATACTTCTGTGGATATCTCTCCAAGCCAACCACTTTTCGATAATACTCCACACTGAACTTTGATAAAGTCTATATATTGCAATTTTACTGGAGTCCCGTCATGATATATTGCATTGGCTATTTTGAATCCGTTGCGCTGACCGCTACCATCAATGACATTTCCTCCTACCAGATTATCTGAACCCATATTATCCACATACCCCCACTCATAAGCGTTATTCGCCCAATATCCTGTAACGGGATCTTGATTGTTGCGAGGAGTCAGACGCGTCCCATATAATGTATAGCTATCTTCTTTAATCCAATTGGGATAATAATATTCTTGGCCATGGTATGCATTCATATCGACAGAACCTGAATTACCTTCACTATCTACCCACGGAGTATGTGCTCTGGGTGCAGGTCTATAGTAAGTTACTTCGTAGTCTTGTATTGTACCATCGATGCCGGTTTCAGATCCTTTTAATTCATACCATTCATCGTCTGGCTGGCCATTGCCATTTATATCTTGCATTACCCAAACAATGCCCGGCTCATTTGAGCCACCGCTCGAACTGTTAAAAGCATTTCCTTGTATTGCAAAATCGTATTCTCGGCCACTCGGAGCAATACTATGGTCAAAACCGATGATGATATAACCACCGAAAGATCCCAGTGAAACATGCGCTTTTTTGTTCAATCGTTTCGTTGCATACTCTATGGCTTGTTGGGGCGTCGTTTCATTTCCTATAAATCCGGTATTTTGGGATAACTCATTAATAAACTGTCCGGGAGCAGGAATGAATTCATAAACCTTATCCCAAATACCTGAACTTGTCGCTGTCGCTTGCCGATAGCGTTCTTGTTCCGTTTTTTCTTCACAAATAACCTTAACTGTCGTTGTAATTGAAGTATTACTACGTGTTATGTTACGTGAAAGTGGCTGTGTGTTGGGCATTTTTTCTGTAACAGTAACAGCAACGAAATATTCTCCAGGAGTCGTCGGCGTGAATTTAAAAACCCTGTCGGTAGCGGCTTCCATAATTTTTCCATTGACCTGCCATTGATACTGTGGATAATCGAAATATTCCAGCAAAGGCCGCAAATATACAGGACGCCCTGCAAAAGTATAACGATCCGTAGAAGTTTGTGTATAGGATGGTGTCGGAAACCGTACGGAATAAGGCATTGTTTCCACAACTTCTACGTCGAAATCACGGATTGTTTCTCCGTCTATATTGGATGCCCGGATTGTTATCGAATATGTACCGAGTTCTTTTTCGTGAAACGTATATGCTTTTTCTGTTCCGACGATTTCTCCATCGCGTACCCATTCAATTCTAAAATTTTCAAGATCGTCATGTTGAATATCTGGAGATAAAATATAATCCGTGTTTTGAGGCACTTTTAATCCTTTAGAGGGGATTATGATTGAAATTGTAGGTGGAGTTAACTCCAATACTTCTACTTTTAACTCTTCTTCCGCATAACCCTCTGGTGTATCAACTCGCAATTTGATATATAGATGTTGTTCCTGATTCCATGTATACTTCAATATTGATTCAGATGAAAGAAGTTTTCCATCTACTGTCCATGCATAAAGTGCATTATTCGCATATTTATATGTCGGGGCAATTGTCAGTTCACGCCCAACTTTGATAGTGTAAATGCCAGTCTCACTATCGAGTTCAATTATAGGAGCTTGTTTTATTTCTTCAGTAATTACATCGTTCTTATTACAGCTTGTAATAAAAAACAAAAGTACAAGAATACTAAATATGAAAGCCTTCATAATAAAAAAGGCATAGAACTGAAATCAGTTCTATGCCAAACTATATTAAATTGTTATTCTATTGTAACGTCGTCTATACAAAGATACGCCGGAGTATTGAGTCCATATATAGGATCGACATCAGATCCTTCAAAATTGAATTTTACACTTTGCACATCCGCTACATTAATATCCCAATATGTCCATGTAGTTACGGGGGACACTGTTGGTTTATCATATCGGTAGTCGGCCAACAATTTCGATACAGTGGTGATCAAATTTCCATCTACGTCATAACATTCGATGTTGACTTGGAAATATCCTATATTGTTGCCGTCAGAATCTTTCAGATTACTCAACGGTGTTGCAACACCCGATGTTCCGAACTGATTACCATTTATAATCACACCATAGGTATATGCTGTGTTCCACTACCATACACCCTTGAATTTGCGAGGGGAGTCAAAATAGAATTCAGGTTTGGTCATCCACTTTGTATTTTCGTATTCAGAGTAGCCGTATTCAACAGCAAAATTGGATCCGCTGTGACCTGCCCCTGTATTGGCCCCATCTGTGGATGCTGTATTATAGACACTACATTGATTCTCCCAAGTATACCACCAATTAGTTCCAGAAGTCTTGCCGGCAGCAGAATCAGAACGATAATTGTATTTCGACAACGCAATGGCACCACTGGAAAATTCAGTATACGCTCCATAAGAATTGGTTACAGTATTCATGTCGGAGACAAACACAAAATCGGGATCGTATATTTCCCTGATTTGGTTCTCTGCAGTATATCCATAAAGCGTGTAGTAGTTCTCTGCTTTAGGCGAAACCGCCATGAATGTTTCATCGAAGTCATCGAATGTAATGGTTGTAGTGCCATCATCATTAAAGTTGGCTCGGGTTTCGGGAGTTACTGAATCAGTTTGAGGATTCATCAAAAAGTCATCGTCTGAATTACAGCCGGTGAACAGGGCGGTTGCCGTCAACAGGAAAGCTCCCGCCAGAAAGCGTAAATTTCTTTTCATAGCTTACTTGTTTTTTAATAAAACATATTTTTAACAAACACAAAAAATCCCGTTCGCGCAGGTTTACACGAACGGGATTATGTTTGTCTTCAAATATGAGAATGACTCCTACGGCATTCCGTATCTGATCGCAACCCGATTTTCTCCCGCGGGTGTAAATCCTTTTCCGGTCATGGCAGGTCTTCTGACTCGTCCCAGTCGTCGCGCCTTCCCAGCATTACACCAGTGGCAGGTTGCGGCAACCTTGAGGGGACTTACAGCAGCGGGTACTGTCCCGGATTCTCACCGGATTCCCTTTTCATCCGTGGCGGCGAACCGCCCGGAACCATTTCCAATTACAAAAATACAAATATTTTTTATAATAATATCATTTACACGAAAAAAAATCCGCAACCTGCCGGAATCATTCCGCACTATACTTTCAGAAAAAGGTTTCATGGCAAAGATTCTCATCGCCCGGGGACAGGCGACCATCTATGTCCAGAAGGACGGGTATACCATAACCCAGTCTTTGGGTGAATACGTGTTCCCCGCGGATGACACGGGGAAGATTCTCTCGTCCGTCACTCTCACCTCGACCGTACGGGTGATGTGCGGGGACGAGGAACTCACGGCCTTTACCATCGGTGCGGTGGGTAAGCCGGCGGGATTCTCATCCGTTACCGTCAATAACGGCACGAAGACCTTAACCTACGTTATCACCGCCGGTACGACGACCCTCGCCGACCACGGAACAATAGATATTCCCGTGACAATTTCCGGTATTGTCTATCATCTGTCGTTCGTCTGGTCGAAAGCCAAGGCGGGTATCCCGGGCAAGGACGGGGTCGATGCCGACATGCTCGACTGGGTCAAGGAGTGGAATACGGGTAAGACGCTCATCAACGGCAACACGGTCATCACCCCCAAACTCTTTGCGGGCACGAAAAACAGCGACGGCACCGTCTCCGGGATAGCCATAGGCTCGTTTACACTCAATACGAAGACCTCCTCGGGAACGATCGCCGCAGAGGCGGTAAACGGCATCTATGGATTTAGGGATGGCTACAAAACCTTCTATGTAGATAACGGCGGTAACGCCCAGTTGGGTTATGGCGACCAGTATGTCAGGTATAACGCCACGACAGGCAAGGTCGAGTTCGGCAGCGGAGTGAGTCTGAACTGGGTCGGTGCGACCTACATCGACAAGGACGGCGTCTTTACCGGAACACTCTCGGCCGATACGATTAAGACGATTTCCATCAGTGCTTCCCAGATCACATCGGGGATTATCGCTGCGGCACGCATCGACACGGCGGCGTTGAAAGCCTCCTTGATTACCGCCGGAAACATCGAAGCTCTGACCTTGAACGTTACAAAAGGGAAAATCGGCGGCTGGACGGTGGATGCCGACTCCCTTTACCGGGGTACGAAGAACAACACTGTGGGGAGCTGCACCTCTGCCGCAGGTAGCATTACGCTCGGCTCGAACGGTATCCGGGGCTATAAATGGCGGCTGGATGCCTCGGGAGCCGGAGCGGTCGCGGGCGGCAACATCGCGTGGGACGCTTCGGGCAACGTCACGTTCGCCTCGACGGTCAGTGCCTTGTGGACGGCACCTATCGGCTCCCTCACCACGGCTTTGGGCGGCAGCGGCTATCCCAAGCTGACGAAGATCACGGCCGACGGAATCTATACCGGCAGTATCACCGCCTCGCAGATTACCGCAGGACCCATCTCCGCCGACCGCATAGCGGCAGGCAGTATAGCGGCCTCGAAGCTCGATGCCGCCAGCATCAGGTCCTCCATCATCAACACGGACTATATCAACGGCCTGAGCTGTACCTTCACCAAAGGAAAAATCGGCGGCTGGATGATCGGGGCTTCGGCCCTCACTGCCACGCATATCTCGATAGACAGCGGCAACAGACGCATCGCGGTGTACGGGGCCAATTCGGGTGTCGCTAGCGGGCAGCGGGTGCAGCTCTACTACAACAGCGACACGGACTTCGGGCTCTATACCACGGACAGTGCAGGGTACTGCGTGGCACAGCTGGGTTCGAGCAACAGCATAGCCGGCTGGACGATCGACACGACTTCCATTCGCAAGGGCAACGTGTCGCTGGGCAGCGACGGCTCGATCATCAACTCCACGAAATGGAAACTGAACAACGACGGTTCGGGGCAGATCGCCTCGGGCAACATTGCATGGGACACTGCCGGGAACGTTACGTTCGGGGCTTCCGTATCGCTGCAATGGAAGAACGACATCGAAGCGGCCAAGGTTACGAACTTCGGCTATCGATATTACAAGAAACTCATCATCAACGGCGACGAAGCGACCTATTATCCAGTCGTTTTCAAAGGTGGCGACCAGAACATCAAACGTACCATTCTCGTCCGTCGGGGATATGCCGAGCAGGCTCCGGTCTCGTGGAACACATCCACGCACAAAGGAGGTCTGATCGTACTTATCAAAACCAACTTCGGCGGTTGGGGTGGCATTGCCTATTCATGGGATATCTATGACCTTTCCGAGACCTACTGCCGGATGTTCGCCGGGGCGCAGCTGTGCGGCAACTACTGCATGTTCGCCGTCTTCCTGCGTGGCGGTGGCGATACGGGTGCCGTGTACCACCTCTACTCCGACCAGCCGATAGAGAGCAGCAGTTATAGTCCTTCGCCGATTCCGGCAGCTCCGCAAATCGCTTACGGCAACGACCTTATCTTCCAGAGCGGTTCCACACAAGCCTATGCCCCCGCGCCGCGCACCCTCACGGCTGCCGTCGAGGAGGAGATCCGCCGCCATCGGTTCATTGCTCTGGCGCAAAGCACGGACAGCACGCTTGCGGCGCACCCGCTGACCTATATCGGCTCGACAGGGATTTACACGGGCACCCTTACCGCGGCGCAGGTCAACGCCGTGGCGATCGATGCCGGCAGTATCAAGACGGGAACACTTTCGGCAGACCGTATCGCCGCGGGCAGCATCAGCGCCTCGAAACTCGATGCCGTGGGTATCAAGTCGTCCATTATCAATACCGATTACATCAACGGTCTCAGCTGCACGTTCACGAAGGGCAAGATCGGCGGTTTCTCCATCGGCAGTGACAACATGACCATAGGGAACGTCGGAGCTGTGGGTGCCATCCCGTTGCAAATCCGTTCCGCCTCCACGGGCAGCGGTTACTGGTACACGGGAGCCTACAAGCCGCTGGGTATATGCCTTACGTGGTATCAGAGCAGCAATGCAGGGCATATCGTCCTCGGGCAGGTGGCGGCATCCGGCAACAGTGTCAAGACCGGATTCATAGGTCTTCAGATGATGTCATGGGACAATCTGGAATACTTCTGCCTCTCGGTGAACTATACCAAAAGCGGCAGCAAGGAGGTATACAACCGTATCGCGGGGTGGGCCTTCGACCACAACCATATCTGGAAAAACAACATCTCGCTGGGCAGCGACGGATCTATCGCCAACTCCACGAAATGGAGTCTGAACAACGACGGGTCTGGGCACATAGCCTCGGGTAATATCTCATGGAATGCCGCCGGCACGGTTACCTTTGCCGCATCCGTATCCGCCCAGTGGACTACGGGCATCACGACGGCGCAGGAACTCGCTTCGGCCATGGCGTTCGGGAAGATGCTCTACCGCGACCCGACTTTCTGGAACGGAAACAACGGTGTCGTGGTTTACAACAACTCCCAGAACGGTATGGTGACCGTTACCCGGCAGCAGGATGCCACGGCACCCAATGACAGCAAGTATGTCCTGAAAATCCAGACCAGCGGCAGTGCCAGCCCTCGCAACGGAGGCTTCTATTTCGGGGCGAAATGCGGTTACCGCAAGGTGCTCGTCGCCCGCATTATCGCCAAGATCCCCGCCGGCAGAAATCTCTGTTGGGCGACGAACAGCGTCGGCACGGGAGGTTCGCACCGGTGGCTTACGTCGAACGCCGGCACGGGCGACTGGAAAGAATACGTCTACAAGGTCGTGTGCGGCACCGCCGATTTTTCCAGCACCCATTTCTTCTACGTGGACGGCACGCAGGGGACTTCCGATACGCCTGTCATCTGGTATGTGGCCTATGCCACGGTCTTCGACCTTACCTCCACGGAGAAATACACGACCACCATCGATGCCAACGGCATTTACACGGGAACCGTACGCGCCAACCAGATTATCGTGGATTCCGCCCTGACTGTCGGAGGGAGCAGCTATAACGGCAGCATCTCCGTCAAGGATGCGAACAATAGCGTAAAGGTCACGCTGGACAGGAACGGTATCACGGCCGTGAGCGGCAAGATCGGCGGCTGGATTCTCGGAACAAGCGCCCTGACCGCTTCGGCTCCGGCCTCGGGGCACCGCATCGTTATGGGGGCTTCAGGATATATTTACCACGACAACCCTTCCACCGGAGTAAACTATTGGGCGCTGAACACGGACGGTTCCGCCACGTTCGGGTGCGGGAAAATCTCCTTTGCCAATGACGGATCGGGTTATCTGGCCAACCAGAATATCAAATGGGACGCCTCGGGAAATGTCACGATGACGGGCACCATCAACGCCAATGCCGGCACCATCGGGGGATTCGTCATCGGTCAGGGGCGCATCGGCTCGACGGCGTCAGTATCCGGCGCAGGCGGCTGCCGTGACATCTACGACGACCTGTTCCGCGTGGGGGACATCATTTCGTATGTCCTGTTCGGCAGCAACACCATACCGGCATCCGCCGGCGGATCATGTGCCACCGGACGTATTGTGAACAACAAGGTGAACAGCATCTTTAATAACAACTACGGGCTTTATATCGATGTCAAAAACGGTAACCGTAACTACGGAATATGGTCCAATGCCTCTGTTATAGCCCCTGCCTGCATCGGCAACAAGATCAAGAATGTCTATTTCACAGGCAGCGGTTACACGATCGATTTCTCGCAGTTCAACATCTTTTTCGTTTATGCCAACCAGAAGTACAGCGTGACCCTGCCGTCGGCATCGTCCGTGGCCACCATGTTCGGTTACTCGACTCTGCCGTCGGACTTCGCCTGCATATTTACCCTAATTTACAACTACAACTGGGGGAATAGCCTTGTATTCACCAATATCCGTAACCACAACGGGGATCTTGCCAGTTACACGTTAGCCAAGGGAGACTCCATTACGGTATTGTGCGCCAATTACCCCTCGTTCCATTACCAGATATTAAATCACTCTTATTAAAAACTTTTCTGCAGGGAATATCCCTACACTTAATATTTTCAGATGTGATTTATGAAGATCACCAATGTAACGGTATCCAAGGGTGCCGAAGAGAGCACGGAGAATGCCGACTACCAGTTGGAATATTCCATCGTCAATGACGCGCTGACCCGCGTCCACGCCTCCATCCGCAAGAAGGATACGGATGGCTCGGGGAACGCTCCGCAGATAGGTATCATCTACATGGAACAAGGCGTTATTTCATGCAACATTCCTATGGGAGAGCCGCTTGCACCCCTGTTTCATGATTTCGATACCATGATCGACGAAATAAAAAAGAGTAACGTACAAAATGCATAAATAATATGGAACTGTCAGTCAAAGACCGCCTTTACCTGCCGTCCTTTTTGCCGGCACGGGGCAACTTCAAGGACTTCAACCTCAAAAAAGAGATTCTGCGCAAGATCGCCATTCCGGACGAGGAGCGCAAAGCCATCGGTCTTCACGAGAATGCCGAGGACAAGCGCATCGAATGGGATGTGGAGAAGGAGAAACCGCTTGCCGTGGAGTTCTCGGGGGACGAGATGGAGTATCTCCGGAAAGCCTGCGAACGCATCTCGGACGAGGAGCTTCCGGACGATATGTGGGCTACCGTGTCGCGCATCTACGATTTCATTCAGGAGAAGTAAACCATCCTTTCTTTCTGCCGCTACTCTTTTGAAAAGAGTGCCCGGTCGTACTCTGATGTATGGTCGGGCTTTTTGTTGAAGTATCGTTCATGGCAAGACAGGACATAACAATGGACGCCGAATACGGTGAGGTGGAGACTTCCGGCAATATCGCCGGCAAGAGTTTCTACGACTTCCGCCTGCTCGATGCCGTCGCGGGTGCGGACAACGACACCTTCCGCTACGGAGAGATTACCGTCCCCGTCGGCTTCGTGTACACGTATAACGACGGCAAAGGGTTCCATGTCAGGATTCCCTATACGCCCGACATGCGCCGCCTGACGGTCCGTCTGGTTATGGAAAGCGGTTCGGGCGGCACGGAGTACCTGAGAAATCCTGCGACGGGCAAACATTGGTTTCCCGTCGTGGCGGAGACGGAAGCCGGCACGGCCGATATCGCCCTGGCCGCATTTTTCTCCCTCAATGAGAAGGGAGTCTACAACCTGCTGTCACGGGACGGTTACCTTGCCGTGTACAGCGGCTCAGAGACCGACTTCGAAATAGGAGCCGCCAAAGCCCAGAACGAGACGTTTCTGCTGAAAGCTTCAGCCGGAAATCTCTACCAACATTCTACGACAGGTGTCGGCCTCGTCGACTACCTGCATTCGAGTCTGGAAAACAACGGTCTTGCCGCCAAACTGCAGTCGGAATTCCTGTCGGACAAGGTCGTCATCAAGAATGCCTATATGGATTCTGCCACGGGAGAGCTGCTTTTAGAAACCGAGGAAAAGGAGGAGAACGATGGGTAAGTACAGGGTCGTAGCCGGACAGAATATCTACGATGTGGCCCTGTACCTGTACGGCAGCATCGAGGGAGTCGTGGATTTGCTCATCAACAACCCCGATCTCTCCTTCGCCACGACATTGACTGCCGGCCGGGAACTTGTCTACACGGACGATTTCGTTATCCGCGCCGATGTAGTCGCCTATAACGGGTTGCACGGCATCGTCCCCGCTAACGGTGAACGGCATGTCTATCCCAAAACGTTCACCTTGCCGCTTGCTGTCGTCCTCACGCTCGCTGCCGGGATCATCACCGTGCAGTGTGCCGTTTCCGGTGCGGGACAGCTGGAAATCGACTGGGGCGACAACAGCGACACCGAGACCGTCCTCCTCGCGGACACGCCGCAGCTGCTCACCCATACCTTCGACAACAAAGTCAGGGACAGGCGTCGTATCCGTTGGTTTACCGATGCCTGCTTCCGGAGTATCGACTGGAGCGGGCTCAAACCGCGGTCGTTGGTACTGGTGCAGACACTGCCGGTGGAGGAGCTGACGCTCACGCACGCCACACTCTCCTTGGAGAGCCTGCGGCTGCTTTCCGGAACCTACAGCCTGAACCTGTCGAATTGCGCGTTGGCCGATCTTGCACCGCTTGCCGAATGCCGGGAACTGATGACACTCGACCTCTCCGCCGCCCGACTGAAACCGACAGTCATAGATCATTACCTGACAACCCTTGTGGAACATTACGGCGACCGACGGAATTGCACGGTCATTTTACCTACAGCCCCGACGGGAACCTATCGGGAGCCGGACCGGGATACCGAAACGGGGCGCTACCGTATCGCCTCGGGCATGGAAGCCGTATGGGTCATCCTGCACGAGGAGGCCTGGAATGAGGGTGGCGCGTGGAAATTCATTATCGACGATATAACCTATACAGTGGAATGAGCCGGACGATTAAGGAGATATACAATGAAGCCGTGCAGGAACGCAACCGGCGGCTGGAACTGACGGAGTTCGCCAGCGACTCGAAGCTGTCTGTCATGAACGGTATCCTATGGACCGTAGCCGCTGTCATCTACAGTTTCGAGACGCTGCTTGATGTCTTCGCGGTGGATATCTCGGAAGCCATCAACAACCGGATCAACGGCACGCCGGACTACTACGCCAATGCGCTGCTGCAATACCAGCAGGGCGACGAGCTGACCGTCCGCGAGGACGGACTGGCTTTCGGGTATGCCCAGGTCGATGAGACCAAACGCATCATTACGCAGGTCTCCTATGTGGAGAGCACGGACGACAGCAACCTCGACAGCAAGCTGGTACTGAAAATCGCTACCGGCACGAAAGGACATCTGGAAGCTATTCCCGCCGAGGAGCTGGTGCCCATCAATGCCTATATCGGCAAGCTGAAATTCGCCGGCACACGCATCGAGGTCATCTCGACCAAAGGCGACGTGCTGGTGCCGCGTCTTACGGTCTTCTACGATGGTGCCGTTCCCGAGGCGGAGATGTACGACAGCATCGAGACCCGTATCCGGGACTACATTATGGGCATCGACTTCGACGCTGCGGTCTATGTCTCCCGCCTGACGGATGCCATACGCCGTGCCGAACACGTTACAGACGTCTATATCGACGAGACGGCAATCCCCGAGCAGGGCGTGTTTATTGCTTGCCACGATACGGACGGGCAAATCCAGCCCCTGCAACGTGTCGGCCGCATGACATACACCGCCTCGGGCTACCTGAAAGAGTCCTCGCGCAAGGACGAGGAGTCGGAACTGCCGACCTTCCGGGAAGCCATCACGCTCAAAGTCGAAAACCATGAGATATAAGCTGCCCATAGACCGTTCGGTGAACCGGCTCGTGCCGCACTACCTGTCGGGACGGCGGTTCATCCTCTTCGTGCAGAGCTGCCTCTATCCCTTGCAAAGCCTGAACGAACGGTTCCGTACGTTTGCACGGGAACGGCATATCGAGGCGCGCATGACCTCACAGGTCATCTATTTCGAGTGGTTCCTGAACTACCGGTTCGGTAAATACATCAAGGACGGCAAGGACCGCATCTTCATCAAGGACAGCACGAGTGTCGGTGTGGACCTGTACCACGAAGGGGCGGAATACCAGCGTCCTTTCACCGTATGGTACAACGGGGAACAGGTTACAACGGACAATGAGGCGGAACGCCCCCGTCCGTTCTACCTGCTGGCGGAAGAGAAGCTGATCAACAAGGTCAGCTTCATGGTCTGCGTCCCGCCCGTCACCATACCTCCGCGGGAACTGGTCTATATGCTTTCCTATGTGGTGAACACCTATAAGACAGCAGGCAAGACCTACCTGATCAAGATCGACGAAGACGAATACACCCCCAATAAGAATACAGGACAATGAAAGAATATATTGCGGAAACCGGCGGACGGTATACCTACTCGGACGATATCCTGAACTTGCAGGAACTGGCTCTCAGCATGAGTGCCGTTTTTGACGGCTGCTCGGACTTCATCATCTCCGGATGCGAGATCGAGGGTCCCCGCGTCTCCCCGGGTTATGTCTGGCTCGGCGGAAAGGTACGCCGTTTCGACGGCTGCGCCGATGCTGTCTATCCCTATTATATATACGAAATCAACCGGCATGAATCGGTGGTCTACGCCAATGAGGTCAACAAGCGCGGGCGTACCTGTTATCTCTGTGCCGGAGCCAAGGCTGTCCCGGATACGGTCGATCCGGTTACTGACAAACTGCCGGCGGCCATCGAGGTGACGGAGAGCTATGCACCCCGGTTCATCGACAAGTTCTTCGGCCGCTATGCTGTCCTGCTCGATACACCTTTTGCCCGGCAGACCGTCAAGAAGGATCTGGTGCTGGCCGGAACGTTCACCGGGCAGAAAGAAATCAGCTCCAAGACCGCCGTCTCCGTCAGCGGCGGGAACGGCTACATGCTCAAAGGCATCGTCAAGGCGGACGGCCATGCCGCCATCGGTGCCTACCTGCACGGTCTGCTTGTCAACGAGATTGTCATCCGGACGGACGGCACGTTCAGTTTCATGAAACAAGGCAAGGAACTGGCCAGGGTTACGGAAGACGGCATATCCTGCGGTACTTCGCTGAATGAAAACGCCCGGATCGGGGCTGTCCGCATCAAGGGATACGACATCTATAACACCTCGGATGTGACGGATGAGGGTTGTATCCGTATCAATTACCACGGCACGGAGGGCGGCGGAACAAAATACCGTGACTTTGCCGTGCATGACGGAAAAGCCTGCACCACACCTGTTTTGAAAGTCATCGGGCGTACCGCCACCCTGCAGGTCGGCGGACTGCTCTCCCTGCAAAGCACCGGACGGGGTATCGATATTCAGAATACCGCCTATACGAAAGACAATGCCAGGCTGACAAACCTGATTACCTGGCGCGACAGTGCCGCCGCGCTGCTCGCCACCGTCGGCTTCGACACCGCTGACAGTTTCCGTTTTGCGCTGAGGAACGCTCTGGGCGACATCGTGCTTGCCCCTTTGGGAGCGGTGGATGTGCTCGGTACGCTTAAAATCAACGGAAAATCCGTGTCCGACACCTATGTGACCGTCAGGGCCTTTACGGAGGCGATGGGAAAGAAAGTGGATGTGGTAGAAGGCAAACAGCTCTCTACCGAAGACTTCACGACCGAATACAGGAAGAAACTGGCGGCTATCACTACCGGAGAACTGACGGAGGGCGGCGAAGGTTATGTCACATCGGGAACCGTCGCGGCGGCTTTGAAAATGAAACTCTCCGCCGACGGGAACCTTTCCGATGTCATGGACAAGGCTGCCGCCCGGAAGAATATCGATGTCTATTCCAAAGCGGAAGCCGGGGAGGTATTTCTGGAAATCTCCGAAGGATTGAAGGAGCTGGTGCGCCTGACGGCGGACGAGATCAGCGGGCTGACGGCAGAGGAAGCCGCCGAACTGAAAGCAAAGCGGCAGGCGGCCGTCAGGGATACCCTCGATGCCGAAAAGAAAGGTACCGGGGAGCTGAAACTGGCCAAGACCTCGAACCTGTCCGACCTTCCGGACAAGGGCAAGGCACGCAAGAACCTCGAAGTCTATTCCACGGCCGAGATAGACCGGATGATGGACGGCAAGCTCGGGACTGACTCCGCTTACGAGGGCATTGTCTTCACACCCGAACTCAGGGACAAACTGCTGGAAATCAAGACCGGTTCGTTCGCCTACATAGATGAAGGCGGCATTTCGCACGCGCAGGTCGAGGGATACGTGATGACCTCGCAGGTTGTCAGGGAACTCAAGAAAAAGGCGGAGCGGCTGATGGGCGGCTACAACGCTTCCGAAAAGGATACCATCGCCACCAACCTGAACCTGTATACCAAGGCCGGGGCGGACGCCCGCTTCGCCGCGCTTGAAAACCTGTTCCAGGATTACATCGACTTTTTGACCGGGCAAGGAAAATCCCCCATGGAAGCCCGGCAGCTCCTGCGGAACAAGTTGGACGTGCTGTCCAAAGACGAAATCGTCAAGGACTACCTGCGCAAGGACGGCAAACTTTCCGACCTGTCCTTGCCGACAGCGGAGGCGAAACGGCAGGCCTGCCGCGCTATCGGAGCCGCCTATGCGGAAGAATACCAGCCCCTGCTGGCGGATACGGGATGGATGCACATGGAGAACAGCGGCTCGGGAACAGATACCCAGGGGCTGTTTATCCGCCAGATCGGGAATATCGTGTCCATACAGGGGTATATCAATACCGCACGCAGGGACGGCAGCAACTGGGGCGGCATCGTTGCCGTCATCCCGAACAAGATACAGCCCCCGAGATACAGCGTGCGCTGCAGCGCCGCTGACTGGAACGATGACCACAAGTACAACCGGGGCTCCTCGTTCACCATCTACGGCGGTTCGCGCAGGATACAGCTTTACGAGCGCGGTATGTACAATGTCAATGTAGAACTCAACTTCACCTATTTTGTATAGTCATGAAACATAAACTCAATGTAAACGGCGATATTGAAAGCCGCCGGAGGATTGCGGAGCGCAGGAACGTTCCCGTCCGTGAAACCGTACAGCAAACCATTCAACCGCAACATCATGAAACAGAAGAAAATCAGGCGGCAGCCGCAGAAGAAACCGTCTCCCCGGCAGCAGAAGCCCCGAAAGCGAGAAGACGGAAGACCGCAGGGGACGCTTAAGCGCTTTCCTTTCGACGAGACACGGATAGGCTTCATGCTCCGGTATGAGATGCCGGTAGTCTATCATCTGCTCCGCAGGTTATGCGCCACGCAGCAGCCCTTCGAGCCGGACTGGCAGGTCATACGGTCGGTGGCGGAGGCATCGAAAGACCCTTCCTGCGGCAAGGCGAAGTTCCGCCGCTACCTGGACGAGTACCGCCGGGACGGGGTCTATTGCCGGCGCGGGAAACGGCTCACGCCGGAGCGCAAAGCCTACTATGAAGGCATATGCCGCCGCAAGAGAGAAGAGTATATCCGCCGGATCCGCAGGAGGCTGCTTGCCGAAGCGCGGAACGCGCCGGGCGGCGACAGACTGCTCGGAGAGATTAAAAGCATTCTTAAAATGAAACGGTAATGCGCTGAAGGACAATGCCGGTGAGAAACATTCATGTACATGTATGGCTGTTCCGGGTAATTTGCCTAATTTTGTATTCCACGGTCGCTGCAAGACCTTTCCATATTGTCAAATGAGTATCCTCTTTCGGGATACGGTCAGCGAGACATCCTCTCCCAATTTTATCAGTTGAACGCGGACGGTGCAACCGAACCCGTCCGTCCTGTTACCAGTTTCTTTGCGATGCGGGTATACCGTGTCGCATTCTTCGGGCATTTTTAAATCCATAAAACAAAGCGTTTATGCAAGAAGAAGAAAAGAACAACGGCATGGAAGGCATGTCTGTCGAGGAAATGTTCCTCGGCGTTCAGGAATCTTATCAGGAGGCACAGTTGCGTGCCCAGGAGGAGAACAGGGCGTTCGCCCGTACGGAGTTCTTCCGCATGGACAAGTTCGGGACTTACCGTCTCCGTATCCTGCCCATCGCTCCCAATCCGGACGGCTCGCCGACACGTCCGGGCTATGAGTATCCCGTCCACCAGCTGCTTCTGGAGCTGGAGAAACCCGCTACGGGGAACAAGCCCCAAAAGATGTATGTCACTGTCACCCGCGCTACCGATGCCGGATATAGCGTTGATCCCATCGAGACTTACCGCCGCATGGCCGTCGAAGCCGCAAAAGAGGACGGGGACGACAAACTGGCGGAAAAGATTGCCGGGGGCTCGTTCGGAGGCGGTCTGAAATACAGTTACGGCCACTGTCTCTATGTATTCGACCTGGGTGAACGAGCCAAAGGCGTGCAGATGATGACCCTTTCCCATGCCCAGTTCAAGGATCTGGATGAGAGGAAGTTCAAGCTGTGGAGCAAGAAACTGGCCAAGAATCCGTCTTACCCGTGCCCGATTTCCTCGGTGTATGACGCCTATCCGGTGGAGATTGAAAAGCGCAAGAACGGAGCCAAGACCGAGTATGTCATTTCCATTGACAACGAATCGGAACCGGTACCGTTGACCAAGGAGGAGCTGACCGCCCTGATGGGTGCGCCGCGTATCCCGGAAATCATCTACCGCTACACCCGTTATCATCTGGGAGCCACCGTCGAGTTCCTCAAACAGTGCGACGGTATCTACGGCATGTCGCTCATGGAGACGGATGAAATGAAGACGGTCATCGACACGCTGGACGGTGAACTGCCCAAGGAGGATATATCCGCGTTCTCGTTCGACCGCCGTACGAAAGATAACAGAGAAAACGGGCGTGAAGGCGGAGGCATCTCGCTGGACGACCTTTTCGAACGTTATGACGAGCTTCAGCGGCAGGAACTCGGTGAGAAGACCGAGGAAGGCCAGGAGCTGCGTGCGATGATCCGCGGCTACATCGAGCAGGAAGGGCTCTCCGTGCGTGTCACACGCTCCACGAGCAACCGGGAACTACTCGACCTGATCGAAAGCGAGATGGAGGGTCCGAAGCCCAGTGACGAACCGGAGGATGTCCCCGGGGAGGAAGAAGAGCAGCCGGAGGAAACGGAAGAGCGTGCCGGGCGTCCCCGCCACCGCAGATAAGCCTTTCACAAGTTCTTGAATTCTAATCCGACGGGAGGCATCCGGGCCTCCCGTCCTAATCACAATCACTTAGTATGAAAGAGAACAAACCCTGCCTTTTGTTATTGAATGACATCCACATCTCGAAAGACAACATCCCTGCATTCCAGGCCAACTGGCAGGAGGCCATGGGAATTTGCAGGGAACGGGATATCCGGGAAGTGGTTGTCGGAGGAGACCTGTTCTTTTCCCGTGCCGCCCAGACACTCGATGTCCTGCTGGCCGTCAGGGATATGCTTGTATCCGCCGCGGACCATGACATTCATGTCACGCTGGCGGAAGGGAACCACGACAAGGTGAACCAGGAATCCCTGCGCGGATATTGTCATGTCTTCGACCGGCATCCGAATGTGACTGTCGTGGATGAGTACCTGACCCTGTGCCGCCCGGAATGGAAGTTCGCGCTCCATGTAATGAGCTATTTTCCGGAAGACGGCTCTTTTGCCGAAAGGCTCGGACGATTGGCTGCGGAAGCGCTTTCCGGAGAACCGGAGCACTTCCTCTACATCCATGAGGGTATCAACGGGGCATTGGCACAGCCTTCGGAAAAGGAACTGCCTGCCAGGATATTCTCTCCTTTCGACAAGGTCTTTGTCGGCCATTACCACAACCGTACCGTCATTCCGGGGACGGGAATCGAATATATCGGTTCCTCGCGCCAGCATAACTTCGGGGAGGACGAGGAGAAAGGATACACGGTGCTGTATACGGACGGCACGTACGAGTTTGTCAAGAACCGCGTGAACATGCGGTACCGTGTCATGGATATGCCGGCGGAACGTGCCGGGTTGCACCTGATGGACGAGCTGCGTGAAATGGAGGCCGATGGTCGCTACAAGGTCAAGGTGCGTGTCCATGCACCTGCCGCCGCGATGAAATCGGTGGACAAAGCCGCCTTGCTGGAAGCCGGAGCGGCGAAGGTAGAACTGGTTGCCGATGACGAGCAGCTGCCGGAGGCGGTATCCTCTTCGCTCTTCGAGAAATTCGACAGCCGCCGCATCCGGGAAACCTACGAGGACTTCTGCCGGGAGAAACAGATCGAGGATGTGTCGATGGGATTGGAGTATTTATCTAGAATAGAAAACAGATCATGTGGAAATTAAAGACGATAGAAGCCGAAAATCTCTGCGCCTTCCGTTCGCTGTCCTACATGCTGCGGCAAGGCGTGACGACATTGATTTTCGGCGATAACCGGGACAATGAGTCCCAGCAGTCGAACGGGGCCGGCAAGTCTGCCCTGTTGGAATGCATTGCCGTGGGTATCACGGGCAGCCCGCTTAGAAAGATACGCTCGGAGGAGATTATCAACGATGCAGCGGAAGAATGCCGTATCGCTTTGCGTTTCATCAACGATTCCGCCGCCGAGGAACTGCTCGTCAACCGCCGTATCCCGCGCAAGGGGGCTTCCTCTGTCAGCTGTACGCTTTACCGTGGCGGCAAGCAGGTGGTAACCGATGAAGCGGTACAGCCTTCGGTGGATGCCTATAACCGGTATATTCTTGACAAACTGGGTATCACACGCGACGAGCTGCTCAACAATTTCATCCTTTCCAAATACCGGTATGAGGATTTCCTCTCGTCATCGGACAAGGAGAAGAAAGAGGTCATCAACCGCTTTTCCAACGGTATCCTGGTGGATGAAGCCATCGCCAAAGTGGAGGAAGACATCGTGCCGCTCTCTGAAAAGAAACGGCAGGTGGAACTGGAACTGGCCGGGTTGGACGGGCGTATCGGGATGTTACAGGAGCAGATACGCAAGGAGGAGGAAGCCGGAGCCGAGCGGGGGCGTACCCGTGTGGAACGTATCATGGGACTGGAAACGGCCATAGCGGCCAAGAGGGAGCAGATCCGTACCGGGCACGAGAACGTGGACAGGCTTGAGGAACAGCTTGCCGGAGTGCAGCGGGCGGACGAGGCTTTGCAGGAACTGGAAGCCGGAGATACCGCATTGGAAGCATGTCTGGAAAAGATAGCGGAAATGATGTCCCTCTTTCCCGATGCCCGGCAGACGGACTGGGACAAGGTCATTGCCGAAAAGAAAGGACGGTTACAGACCGCCACAGAGCGGCTGAAGGATTGCGATGCCGTCTTGAAGCAGGCGGAACAGGAACTGAAAAACAGGACTGACGGCTGGGAACAGTTCAAGAAGGAGTATGCCGCATTCTGTGAGGCATACAGGGATCAGTCCGATACGACTGCGGAGAGACTGCGGGAAATCGACATCCGTCTGCGCGACCTGTCCGGCAGCATCGAGGAACTGCGTCATAAACGGCGTATCGTTTCTGCCGGTATTGACGGCCTCTCGAACAAACTGGCCGGCTCCATCACCTGTCCTTTCTGCGGGCATGAGTTTCTGGTGGCAGAACCACAGTTCGACATCGAGGCCGGCATGAAGGAACTGAAGCTCCGTCAACGGCAGCTCACGGAAATCAACGGCCGTATCGATGAGAAGCAGGAGGAGACGGATGCCGTGGAGTTGCAGCAGAACCGGCTGAACCATGAGCGCCGGATATTGGAAGGCAGACGCACCGGATGGGAGGAGCAGCTGGCCGGGCACGAACGGGCCATCAGGAATGCCACCCGCCACGTGGAAGAGGTGGAAAGCGGGCATAAACGCATCGCTTCCGAAATTACCGCCCTGCAAAGTGAAATCGAAGGTGTCCGCCGCAAGGTATTCGACGAGGTGTTCGGATTCATAGACGAGCGCAATGCCGCACTGAACCGCGGCATACGGGTAGGCAAGGAAGATATACAGGCTGCGGCCTGCGCCATCGACACTTTGCAGGCCACGATCCGGGAGCTGGATGAGGCGGCTTCACCCGACCTCATACAATCGCTCAAGGACACTCTCCGTGAAACGCGCGGGAAGTCCAACGAGGCGGCAGGGCGCAAGACGGCCGTCGATGCCCGGGTCCGTGCCCTGGAGATACAGCGGGAACGGTTCGTGCAGTTCAAGACCTATCTGGCCAACACGAAAATCGAGGCGCTCAGCCGTATCACCAACGAGTTCCTGCAAGACATCGGCAGCGACATCCGTATCCGCTTCGACGGGTATACCGTCCGCACGAGTGGTAAGGTAAGGGAGAAAATCTCCATCTCACTGCTGCGCGACGGCATGGACTGCGGCTCGTTCGGCAAGTTTTCGGCAGGCGAAGCCGCCCGTGTGAATTTGGCGACCATCCTTGCCATGCAGAAACTCGTGAACAGCAACTGCGACGGGGACAAGGGACTGGATCTGCTCGTGCTGGACGAGATACTCGAGGCGGTCGATGAAGCGGGGCTGGCCTCCATGTTCGAGGCGCTGAACTCGCTCGGCGGTACCGTGCTGGTAGTCTCGCACGGGAATGTGGCTGAAGGCTATCCGCATAAACTGGTAATCGTGAAAGAGAATGGCGAATCGAGACTCGGAGAATAGCGTACTGACCCGGGAGCAGGTACTGGCGCTGGACTTCGCCACGCATACCGGATACTTCTCCCTGCATGAGGCCGGGACATGGAACTTCACCGAAAGCAAACGGCGCAACGGCAACAAGATGCACGGCGCTTTCAGGACTACGCTGCTCTCGCTGCTCCGTCGTTACGGCATCCGCCGCGTCGTGGCCGAGGATGTGAGCGTGAACCGCCATTTCTACGACATGCGGCGGCTCTCGGAACTCAGGGGTATCCTGCTCGAAGTGTGCGATGAACTGGATATCCCGGAACCGGAGTTCGTCAACCCGGCTGTCCTCAAGAAATGGGCGACGGGAGACGGACACGCCACCAAGACGCAGATGGTCGCGGCCTGCAAGGACAGATACGGTATTGTCCCGGTGGATGACAATGCGGCGGATGCCTGCCACCTCTTCTACTATTACATCCGCAGGCACAGGCTGTGACAAGCCGACATCGGTTTGGATTTTTTCCGGGCGGCGGTAATGCTGCCGCCCGTTTTTTCAATTGACG
>ENA-ORIT01000054-ORIT01000054.1-human-gut-metagenome-genome-assembly--contig:-NODE-54-length-33582-cov-7.39395_pt1 | contig 33582 bp, 25 predicted proteins | sample MGYA00243032_ERZ508750 | MGnify/ENA primary metagenome ERZ508750 (study PRJEB26277, sample SAMN04329802) | human gut metagenome | biome: human-associated habitat | host: Homo sapiens | place: USA... | reverse complement strand
GCTGCGGGGCGTGAACTGCTCGGCGGCCAGGCCGCCCAACGCCTCGATGGCCTGTTCGACACTGGTCGAGAGGATGTCGATGCCGGTGAACCCGGCCACGTCGTATTTCTTGGGTTCGCTGAGGAAGAGGCGGTTGATGGCCTCGAACGCCTTGATGAACTCGGCCGGCTGCTCGTTGGCCCCGATGACGCTCACGCAGCTGTAATCCACGCCGTAGAAGTCGGCCGCCATCTTCGTCTTTCCCTTCTGTGCGAAACCGCCGACGGCGATCAGGCACAGGGCTATGCTCAGTAATTTTTTCATGGTTGGGTTTTATTTGGTTTGTTCGCGTAAATCTACGAATTTTATTTGTTTCCGGCTCATTTGGGGCATCTGTTTTTTCGCAATGTACTCCACCGGTTCGAAGACCACCTCGGGTGCTACGCGCACTTTCGAGCGGAACGTGTCCTTGATCTCCTTCTCGAACGCCTCGTCGCGGCGCGTGCTGCCGATTCGCAGCACGATCTGGTCGGTGCCGAGGCTGCCGGTGAATCCCTCGATGATGTAGTTGTTCACGCCGGGGATGTTCTCCAGCACGTCGTACAGCGCGGGCGGGTAGAGCGTCGTGCCCTTGAATTTGATCATCTGCCCCCGGCGTCCGATCACCGACGAGAGGCGCATCGTCGTGCGGCCGCAGGCGCAGCGTCCCGTGCGGGCGATGCAGATGTCGCCCGTCTTGAAGCGCAGCAGCGGCATGCCCCGCACGCCGAGCGTCGTGATTACTACCTCGCCCTCCTGTCCCTCGGGCACGGGGTTGTTCTGCTCGTCGAGCAGCTCCACCAGGAGCATGTCGGCCGGGACATGCCCGCCGCAGTGGTGCCCGCATTCGGTGACCGAGGTCTGCATCTCGGTCGAGGCGTATGTCGAGAAGAGCTCCAGTTCGGGCCACAGTTCGGTGATTTTCGCCCCCAGCGTGTTGTTGCTGAAGTCGGTGTCGCGCAGCGCCTCGCCGATGCAGATCGCACGGCGCAGCGACGAGCGGCGGTAGTCGATGCCGTGCTCCTGCGCATAGCCGACGAGTTTTATCAGGAACGACGGCACGACGATGCAGCCCGTGGGGCCGATGCGCCGGATGGTGTCCCATTGCAGTTCGGGGATGCCGTTCCCCACGCGGATCACGCCGCATCCCAGCTCTCGGGCTCCCATGAAGTAAGCCAGCCCGGCCATGAAGCGGCGGTCGATGGTTGTCATCAGCTGCAGGATGTCCTCCCCGGTGCATCCCGCCGTGGTGAACGACACGGCCTCGTTGTAGGCCAGCCGGCCCAGGTCTTCTTCCGTCAGGGCGAACGTCACCGGGTCGCCGAGGGTTCCCGACGTGGTCACGTAGTCGATGATGCGGTGGCGGGGCACGCAGACGAACTCCCCGGGGTGGAGTTGCAGATCCGTTTTGGTGGTTACGGGCAGGTGCCGCAGGTCGTCCGCCGTGCGGATGTCGCCGGGCTGCATGCCGCAGCCGTCGAACATGCGCCGGTAGTAAGGCGAATTTTCATAGAGGTAGGCGACCTCATCGCGCAGGCGTTCCTCCTGGAACGCCGCGATCGCATCGGCCGATGCGAATTGTATTTCCGGGTTTCGTATCATGGCTTGCATTCCGATTTGAGTCTTTCTATCGCCAGGAGTTCGTCCCTGCGGGGAACCCCTGCCTCCAGCGCCTTGCCGAAGCTCTGTGCCGCGCGCCCGTCGTCGCCCTGCGAGAGGTAGTATTCCCCCAACAGTTTCCAGGTGTGGAAATTCTGCGGATTGGTTTGGGCGAAGGTTTCTATCAATTCCCCGTCGGCCTTCCTCCCTGCTTTCATCGCCCGGCGGATCCGGGCGCCGAGTTGGCGGGATGCGACCACGCGCGGGTAGTCTCGGGCCAGGTAGGCCGTGTCGGAAGGTATCTCCTGCGCCGAGTCGTAGAGCTCAGCGGCGGGGTCGGGGTTGCGCAGGATCGCCCCGAGGTCGTAGCAGACAAAGGCGCCGCCCTGCCACGGCGAGGTCGAGACCCACATTTGCAGGGTTGCCGGCTTGAATATGACCGAGTGGTGGGCGATCGACTGGTTCACCGAACAGTCGTTCCCCACGCCGATGTCCTTGCCGCCCGTGCCGCGCTGGTCGCGCAGCATGGCGGCCGCTGCCGGGACGCCGAGGGGTGCATTCGCCGCCATGAGCTCTTCGAGCCGGGCGAAGCGATGGGGGCTGTCGGTCATGGCGATATTCTCGCGGTTGTCCCCGTCGTCGGCGAACGCCTCCGACTGGTAGTGGTTCGTGCATATGAGGTACTCCCCGTCGCCCTCGTAGAGCACGGTTCGGCGGGGCGTTTTCTCGATGATCGCCGCCCTCCCGTCGCGTGCCGAGGCCACGAGCAGCGATTCGCTGACGAAGGTGTCGCGGCGGCGGGCGATCTCCAGCGCCTCTGCGATGGTCGCCGCATGTTGCAGGATCTCGCGTGCGAGGATCGAGATGGGTGTCGCCGATGCGAGCGGCACGGGCCCTTTCGCGGCATTGATCGTCACGGTTAGCCCTTCGGAGTTCATGCCCGACAGCACGCCGATCATCCCCGCCCAGCCGATGCTGGCGAAGGGATAGCCCGCCTGCGGCCGGCAGAAGGTCACGATCTTGTTGCGGGCGAAGTCGTCGCCCATATAGAAATCGAAGTTGCGCCCGACGACCGGTTTCCCGTCGTCGCTCGCACCGCCCCATGCCGCGAACGAACTGCATCCCACGAGCATGTACTGGCTCATAGCGTGCCCGATGTCGTGCGCCGCGTGGTAGTTGAGCTGGCGTTCGTAGGGGGTGCCGATGGCGTCGAAGTCGTGCGAGCAGTAAAGCGACCGGGCGTATATCTCGCGCCGGTACTCCTCGGGGACGTGCCGCCCCAGGTTGCGGTTGAATATCCGGATCATGCCGCCCAGGAATTTCAGGTAGCCCTCCGAGGGGACGAATTCGCGGATTTGGTCTACGAAAACCTGTTCCTGGTAGTGCATCAGCCCTGCGGTGAGGGCGCCTGCCGCCGCCCCCGACTCTTCGGGCGGCCCGGCGGTATAGAGCTCCCAGAGTCCGTGGGGGTTGCAGCGCAGGAAACTGCCGTGGCAGGTGGTGTAGCCACCGTGGTTTGTGACGCGGTAGGCCGCGGTGTCGATCGTCACCGCTGGTTGCTCCATGTCGGCCGTCAAATAGAGGCCGCAGAGGAATGCCGCCGGCAGGACGAGGATCGCCGCCAGTGCGATGAGTGTGTATTTGAAGAGGCGTTTCATGCGTTTGCGATTTTTTTTGCGAGGTATTCCGTGCCCACTATTTCCGAGCAGGTCGCCGCGGCCGACAGCGTGACGCCGATGGCGCCGTGAACCGTGAGGTTCTGCCCCGTGAGCAGCAGGTTTTCGAATTTGGTGCGGGCCGGGATGTGCGACGCCATGATGCTGCGGCAGTCTTTCAGCAGCCCGTATGCCGCGCCGTGCGGTGCGCCGGTGTAGTGGCGGTAGGTGAGCGGCGTGGCGGCATACGTATGGGCGATGGCATCCCTCAGTTCCGGAAGGCGGGCGCAGGCGAAATCGACCGTCGCCTGCGTCATGGCGGCCTTCAGCGCCGTGTAGGCTTCGGGGCGGCGTCCCGGGGCGGAGCCTTCCCACGCCTCCCAGGGGCGGGTGGCGACGGGCGTCATCAGCGTTACGACGTCGCACCATGCCGGGTCGCCGTCCGGAGCCTGTGCGCTGAGCAGCACCATCCCCGGCCGCATGGCCTCCGGGTCGAAAAGCGTCTTCCAGACATCTTTCCCGGCGAAGTAATAGAGGTTCCGGTTGATGTAGGGGAACTGCCCCGGCTTCAGCAGCAGGTATATCGAGAAGAGTCCGTACGAGTCGGGCAGGCTGCCGATCCGTTCCCTGAATGCCTTGCGGACGACGGGCGTCGGGCCTATCAGCCGGAGGGTTTCCGCGGGATGGATGGCCGAGATGACGGTTTTTGCCCGCAGCATTCGCCCGTCGGCCAGCTCCACGCCCGTGACGCGCCGCCCTTCGGTGTGCAGGGCGACGACGCGGCTCCGCACCAGCGTCGTCCCTCCGTGCTCGCGGATCTTGGCCGCCAGTGCGTCGGCGATCTGCTGCGTCCCGCCCGTAAAGCGGCAGGCGCCTTCGATGTTCGAGTGGTTTATCATCGCGTGGTGGTAGAGCGTCGAGCTTTCGCGCACGCCTCCGTAGAGGGGGTTCGTCCCCGCGAGGACATTGCGCAGCAGCGGGTCTGCGACGCATTCGCCGATGAATCCGGCCGCCGGTGCCCCGAGGTATTTCGTTCCCCCGGCCGACAGCCGCCCCGTGCGGTGCACCCTGATGCCGATGCTGCCGCCGATTTCGCGCAGCTTCGCGCAGTAGCGGCCGAGCCCCGCCTTTTCGTGCGGGAACAATTCCCCGATGTGCTTTTCGAAGGCTTCGTAACCGTGCATGTAGGCGTAGTCGCCCGCTCCGGGCAGCGACACGACGTCGAATGCCTCGTCGAGCGGCCGCAGGCGCAGCGAGCCGAGGATGCCGAAATATTCGAAGTAACGGCGCATGATGCCGCCGGCCTGCATGCTGCCGATGTAGTGCATGCCCGTGTCGATCGCATGTCCCCGCCGGGAGAACGATTGCAGGCAGCCCCCGGGGACGTCGGCCTGTTCCGTGACGCAGACCCCCATCCCTTCGCGGGCGAGCATGGCGCCGCACTCCAGGCCTCCGAGGCCGCTGCCGATGACGATTATGTCGAACTGCCCCTCCATGTCACTCCTCCTTTCGGCCCTCCGCTTCCCGCCGGGTCAGTATGTATACCGTATTCGACGTGCGCGTGTCCTTGTGCGCGGCGTGTATCTCCATGCCCAGTTCGCGGGCGATCCGGGCCAGCTCGGGCGTCGAGGTGAAATGCAGCCCGCCGTCGGTCTTGTTGAACCCCACGATCTTCGTCGACCACACCTCGGTCATCGCCGTGGCCTTGTGCCGCTCGGCCTTGCCGCTGTCGCCGTCGCGGATGATGATCCGTCCGCCTGCGTTGAGCCGTGCCGCGCAGCGCCCGATGAGCGCCCGTTGTTCTTCGGGGCGCATGTAGTGCAGCACGTCGACCAGCAGGAAGGCGTCTGCCCCGGGCAGCTCCGCCGTGCGCAGGTCGGCGTGGATGAACTCGATGCCCGGCCGCCGCAGGAAGCTCTGTCCGGCCGTCTCGACCTTTTCCGCATCGTAGTCCATGCCGATGACCCGCCGCCGCTCGCAGAGCATGGCGAGCATGTAGCTCAGGGGGCCGTATCCGCACCCGAGGTCTACGACCGCCGCATCGCGCGGCACGATGCGGTCGAACAGCTCGTAGCTCCGCTCCAGCCGCACCTTGACGCGCATGTACCACTCCAGCACGGGGCCCTTGTAGGTGTAACTCTTGATGAGCATGTCGCGGAAATAGGGGTTGCACGGCCTGTTGTAGGTTTCGTACAGCCCGAGGTACTCCCGGCGCATCAGGCGGCAGGCGGCCTTGGCCTGCGCCGAGCAGTTCGCGGGGTCGGCGGCAGCCATGCGCGGCAGCACGCGGCTTACCACCAGCCCGTGTTTGATATAGATGGGCTGCCTTTTCGACGAGATCATGCCGTTGCCGTAGAGGCAGATCGGCAAGATGTCCAGCCCCAGTTCCCCGGCCAGGTAGAAAGCCCCCTTGTGGAAGCGTCCGATCTTCCCGTCCGCCGAGCGCGTCCCCTCGGGGAAGACGATCACGCTGTACCCTTCGGCCACTTTCTGCGCCAGTGCCGGGGCGAGGCGTTCGTATCCGTCCGCCGCGTGGTAGAACCCCAGGTAGCGGACGATACGCCCGAATACCGGCGAACGCCATACCCAGCCGTTGGTCACCATCACGGCCTTGGGGCAGATGCTCAGCAGCACCAGGATGTCGATGAACGACTGGTGGTTGGCGATCACGACCGCCGGTTTTTCGAACTTTTCGCCCGGCTCGTTCAGGCGTATGGTCTTCGTCGTGACCATCGCCCGCAGGAATCCCCGCGTCATGTGGTGGATCGACCACTGCACGATGCGCTGTTTGCGGCGGCGTGCCATCGGCAACGGCCAGAGCGTGAAGATCAGCGCCTGCAACAACTGGCAGCCCGTCACGAACAACCCGAATGCGTAGGCCGTGTTCACGAGGCTCCCCAGCGTGTAGGGCGCCCCGCCCTTTTCGGTCTGCGAGGTGATCAGCATCCGGAACAGCACGGGTTGTATCGTGTAGGAGACCAGCACCACGGCGACGATGCCGAATAGGGAGATCGTCGCCAGCGAGTGCAGTGCCGGGTGGCGTGCGAAGATCAGCGCCCCGAGCCCCACCACGACGGTGAAGGCCGAAAAGAAGATCGCCGTCTTGTGCGTGTCGAGCATCCTGCGCCCGGTCTTGTATTCGCTCAGCAGCCCGTCCATGATGAAGATGCTGAAGTCGTCGCCGATGCCGAAGATGAAGGTCGAGAGGATGATCGTCACGATGTTGAATTCCACGCCGAACATCGCCATCAGTCCCAGGATGATGACCCAGCTGATGCCCATCGGCAGCAGCGACATCAGCGTCAGCTCGATACGCCCGTAGCAGAGAAATAGCGCCACGGTGACCAGTATCGACGAGATCGAGAGTATCAGGTAGAAGTTGTGGTTCACGCTCCGCGCCATTTTCCCGGCGTAGAACGCCCGGTCGGCGACCACGATGTCGTCCGCCGCCGAGAACACGGCGTAAACTTCGTGCTTGCAGCTGTCGGGCAATGTCACATGGCTCAGGAATATGGGTGTCGCCCCTTGTCCGTCGATCCATTCGCGGAATACCTCCCGTGCCGCCGGGGACGAGTAGTCGAGCCTGGTGTACTCCCTTCCGGCCAGTTCCAGTGCGCCGTCGAAGGCCCCTTCGGCGAATCCGTAGCGCCTTTCGCCCTCCCGGATCCCTGCGCGCAGCACTTCGCGGCGCTGCGGCGTCCAGAACTTTCGCCAGCGCTCCAGCCTCAGCATCTGCTCGGCGCTGTCCACCACGAACGAGGTCACCCCGGCATGGGAGTCGATCTTCCCGGCCTGTTTCAGCGAGTCGAGCTGCCGTCCCAGGCGCAGGTAGCTGTCCACGGCTTCGGCCGGGGTGTCGGCCGCCGTGAGGAAGAGCACCTTCGAACGTTCCCGGTCGTCGTCCATCAGACGGCTCAGACGCTCCTCGGCCTGCGCCAGATGGGGTGCGTTGTAGTTCAGGTGCATCATGTCGCTGTCGAAGCCGATGCGGTTGAAGAAGAAGAGGCATACCGCCGTGAGCCCGAGTATCGCCGCCACCAGCATGCGGTTGCGGTCGGGGCGCATACTGGTGAGCCGCTCCACGCCCTTGAGCACGGCCGACCCCCCCCCGCGATCCTCCTTACGGATCAGGTGTGGCAGCAGGACGAGGCTGAACAGCGTCGTTCCGACCAGTGTCAGCGAAGCGAAGAGCCCGAAGTCGCGCAGCAGCTGCGAGTCGGTGAAAAGCAGCCCGGCGAAGGCGCCGATGGTCGTGATGCTGCCGATCGTCAGCGGGTAGGCCAGGTCGCGGATGATCTGCCGCGGGTCGTGGCAGTGGTTGGCATGGCAGAGGATGTGTATCGAGTAGCTCAGTGCGATGCCCATGACGACGGTTCCGGCCCCGACGGCTATGGCCGAGATCGTGTGGCACACGAGCGACATGACCGCCAGCGCCAGCAATCCTCCCAGTGCCACGGGGATCAGGGCCAGCAGCACCGACAGCTTGTTGCGGAACGAGAGGGTGATGAACACCACGATGACGAGGATGGCGATGTTCAGCGTCAGCATCATGTCGTGCTTGATCTGCCGCGCGTTGTATGCGGCCACTGCCGGGGCGCCGAAGTAGTCGGCCGAGATGCCCTGGGCGGCGTACTCGGCGTTCAGGCCGGCCAGCACCGCTTCGATCCGCTCCACCAGCCGGTCGCCGATGCCCGTGTCGCTGCTCTCGTACCGGGGCGAGATGAAGACCATCAGCGTCGTCATGTCCTTCGAGAAGAGGTAGTCGTCGAAGAGCGTGTAATTGCCCCCGATATTCAGCTCCTGTAATTTTCCCAGTGCCCCGAACGACAGCCCCAGCGGGTCGTCGTAGATGTATTCGTCGATGAACCCGCCGACGGGCGACAGCAGCCTGCGGTAGTTGCTTTCCATCGCGCGCGCGATGCCCTGCCGCGTGAGGAGCGTGTCCATGCGGGCATAGTCCGCCTCGGTGAGCAGCAGCGGCAGGTGCCCTTGCAGGAACGCCCGCATGTCGTCCGCCAGCTCGCAGCCGAACGAAGCCTCGGCCTGTGCCCAGCGGTGGAAAAGCGTATCGGCTTCGAGCAGTTCCACCAGCCGGTCGGCGCAGGCCATCATCCCCTCCGCCGTGGCTCCCGTGCCTTCTGCACCTTCCCGGGCATTTATCATCACGGCGATCTTGTCCTTGATCTTCAGGTTCGAGAATGCCGCCGCGGCCTTCCGCTCCCCGTCGGGGAAGAAGCCGGTGATGTTCTCGCTGAAACGCAGTTGCAGGGCCGCCGCACCCATCGCCGCGACCAGCACTGCCAGCACCGTGCAGAGCAGTGCGCGGCGCCGTTCGAAGAAGTCGTAGAGGGTGATGAAAAGTTTATTCATGGCCGGGCGTGCGTTTACAGAGTACGAGCAGGGCATAGCCGACCGCCGTCGCGGCCGCACCGCATACGGCGGCCATCGTGAAGCTGCCCACGATGTATTGTACGAGGTCTGCGGCCACCCGTTCCAGGGTGATGTCCGAGAGCGAGAGCGGCATGTCGCGCTGCAAGACCTGCGCCCCCGTCCAGTAACTTCCGTAAAGGATGAACGGGATCATCGGCGGGATGCTGATGTTCGAGCTGATAACCGCCACGGCTTTGTTCAGGCGTGTGAAATGCGCCGTAACGGCGGCCGCGATCATCTGGTAGCCCCACAGCGGGGCGATGCCGAAGAAGACGCCCAGCCCGATCGAGGCGGCCAGCCGCGGGTTCGAGTCCTTCGACCGGGTGATGTTGTCGGCCACGAAGCGCCGGATGTTTTCCCGGGTGAGCGACCGCAGGAACCGCCAGGGATAATAGAACAGCAGCGCTCCGAGCACGAGCAACGTGTTGAGGATGCTAATGCGCGTGAAATCCTTGCCCGGGCGGAAATGCGACACGCGCTCGGCCTTTTCGGGGTAGAAAACCCCCACCGGGATGTTGCGCACCTCGATCCCGCGCCATGCGGCGCGTACCAGCACTTCGACCTCGAACTCGTAGCGGCGCGTCGCGAAACGCATCCCCTTCATCCGCCGCACGGGGTAGAGCCGGAACCCCGACTGCGTGTCGTCGAGGCGGATACCCGTCTCCACGCGGAACCAGAAGTTCGAGAACTTGTTGGCGAAGGTGTTTTTGCCCGGCATGTTGTCCGACCTCAGGTTGCGGGCCCCCACGAGCAGTGCGTCGGGGGTCTTTGCGATCTCTTCGACGAATTTCGGGATGTCCGAGGCGTAGTGCTGTCCGTCCGAGTCGATCGTCAGCATGTAACGGTAGCCGTGCTCCGCGGCGTAGCGCAGCGCCCGGCGCAGGGCGTAGCCCTTGCCCCGGTTCGGAGCGTAGGAGACCGCCTCGACGCCCGCCGTGCCGAGTATGTCCGCCGTCGAGTCGGTCGACCCGTCGTTCACCACCAGCACGTCCGTGCAGTAGCGGCGCACGTCTCCGATGACTCGGGCGAGGGTCTTTTCGTTGTTGTAGGTCGGGATCACCGCCAGTATGTCGTTTTTTTCGCTGGTCATAGCTCTTCGCTGACGGTTCCTTTGAGTTTGAGTGCCGTTTTGCCGTTGTTGGCGACGGTGCAAACGAGCTTCTTCGCCGCGGGGCCGTCGTCCGCGAGCCTGATGTCGATCTCCAGCAGTTCGTCCGCCTGCGGCACGACCATCTCGAGGAACTTGCATTCGCGGATGGCCGCATAGCGGAACCTGCGTCCCGTGCCGCGGTTCAGGCATTCCCGTACGAGTTGCAGCGTGCAGACTCCCGGCAGCATCGGGTGCCCGGGGAAATGCCCCCGGAAGACCGGGTGCGACGCATCGAGCCGCACGCGGAAAGCGTAATGCCCCTCCTGGGCCAAGTAGTTGTCTATGCTGGTGAACAGGTCTTGCATCGGGCGTGGTCTCTGGGTTACGGGTTGAACCTTGCGGGGTCGACCGGGAGGTTGAAACGCTTGTTGCGGAATTCGTAGACCGAACGCCCGCCTTGGGTCTCGCAGAGTTCCATGCGGTCTAAGGTCATGTCCTTCAGGTCGAAGCAGAGCGTGATCGAGTCGATGTACTTGCGGGCGCGCTTCGACTCGGGAACCATTTTCACCTCCCCGACACCCTCCTTTTCGGTGTAGCCGATCTGCCACCCCTGGCCGAACTGCGAGAGGTCGCCGGTCATGCTGGCGCGGATCATCAGCGCCACCTGTTGCAGCATGGGGTTGGCCGACGTCGCGGTCTGGGTCACCTGCCCGGCCGTTTTGAGGATGATGCGGTCGTTGCGGATAATCACCTTGTCGCCTTCGGGCACGGTGTAGTCGAGCGCCATGGCGAGGCTGTTGTCGTAATAGAAGCGGCCTTTGAGCTCGATCTCGTTCTTCATGCGGCGCACCTGTTTGTGCTGCGTGAAGTCGCACTGGATAGTCCTGTTCTCGCGGCTGGCTTCGGCGAGCCGCTCTTTGAACGACGCGGGCAGCCCGGCCCGGGCCGTCAGCCCCGACAGGAGCAGGGCGGGGATGAAAAGAAGTGACGCTATCTTCATGGTTTCTCGGTTTTAAACAGTTCGCATACGGTCGCCGTGCGGTAGCCCCCGCGTTGCAGGTCGTTCAGCACCATCGCCAGTAGCCGTTCGGCACCGGGGCGGTCGTCGTGCAGCAGGATCACCTTGCCGTCGCCCAGCCGTCGGCGGATGCGGCGTGCCACGGCCTCACGGCTGCGCTGCCGGAGCGTGTCGAGCGAGCGGATGCTCCAGCCCACGCAGCGGCTTCCCGTCCGTTTCACGGCGCGTGCCACCATCGGGTTCGTGACCCCGTAGGGGGGCCGGAAAAGGTCGGTTTCCACGCCGGTTATCTCGCGCAGCGACTCCCGGCACCGCAGGATGTCGGCCGCCATCGCCCCGCTTCGCAGCATCGGGAAGCCGGGCGTGTGGCTCCACGTGTGAATGCCGATTGCATGCCCCTCGGCGGCCATACGGCGTACGATCTCCGGGTGCAGTTCGGCCTTGCTGCCGATCAGGAAGAAGGTCGCCCGTACGCCGTGCGCCCGCAGCGTGTCCAATACGCGCGGCGTCTGCTCGGGGTCGGGCCCGTCGTCGAACGTCAGCGCCACGACGCGCCCCGCCGCCCGGTTGCGGCACAGGCTGCGGACATACGCCCCCAGCCTGATCTGGTAGGAGCAGTAGAAAAGGGCGAACCCCGCGGCGATTATGGCGATAATTACATACATGTCAATTCGATGGCGGATACGGTGCTGCCCGGGAAATCGTTGTAAAGCACGATCCTCTGCTCGGCGTTCCCCGCGTTCCCGATGTTCCCGGTGTTCCCGGTGTCCTCGATGCTCCCGGCGTTCCCGATATTTCCGGCCTTACCCGTATTCCCGGCCTCCCCGGCGACCACACGGCGGAACACCTCGGCGATGGCCGTGAAATGGGGCGTCACGCCGCTCATCGACGCACGTACCGTCCGGCACTCGCCGCTATGCATCGCATTCCCTGGTTCCTCCCCGTTCCCGGCGGCCGCCCCCGTGCCGGGACTTCCCCCGGCCGGGATTTCACGGCCGGCGTTTCCCCCGGCCGATGTCCTTGTGCCGGCATCTTCCCGGGACTGGATTCTTCCCGTGCCGGCGCTTTCCCCGTCCGGGAATTCACTGCCGGCGCTTTCCCCGATGGCTGTGCCGTCCGTGAACCGGATCCCCGTGATCGCCGCGACCGAGGTGTCGAACGCTTCGGCGGTCAGCACGAAGAATACCGACGATTCGCCCCAGCCGCCCTGCTGTGCCATCCCGAGGCGTTGCAGTACCTTTTCGACCGACGGCGTCGTCTCGTCGAACGCCCCGACCAGCACCGCCCGCGACAGCCCCGCGCCGATGCGCAGTGCGGCATCCGTCAGGGCGTTCTCGAAGCTCGTCCAGCGGTTGGCGTAGGTCGTGTTGTAGCAGTGCAGCCCGCGCAGCAGGGCGATCTGAGCCCCGACCGTGTTGAACGTCGACTGGATGAACGGCGTCGGGTTGAGCATCCGCTCTTCGTTGGCGATCAGCGAGTCGAGGAATTTCTCGCTGTCGGCGATGCACCCCAGCCCCGTGGCCGTGACGACGGCCTCGACCGCCGCCCGGTCGCCGAATTCCAGCAGCGATTCGATGCCCGCCGCGACGCCCGACTTCACCACGCGGCTCATCCTCCGTCGGAGGTTCATTTCGGGGATCAGCTCCTTGATGTCGCGGCGCAGCCCGGCGTCCGATGTGATGCAGTTGACGTAGAGTTTCATTTGGCAAAGATTAATGAACAGCAGTTGCCGCCGAACCCGAACGAATTGGAGAGCACCGAACGTACGTCGGCCTCTTGCGTCCGTGCTACGGGGTGCAGCCCGAGCTCCGGGATCGGCTCCGCGAATCCGGGGTTGCCGTAGCGCAGCCCGTGTGTGATAGCCAGCACCGCCAATACGGCCTCGATGCCTCCCGCCGCGGCGAGCGCATGCCCCGTATAGCCTTTCGTCGAACTGAACGGCGGCACCTGTCCGCCGAACAGCCGCCGCAGGGCGGTGCCTTCCGCGAGGTCGTTGTTCGGGGGCGCCGTGCCGTGAACGTTGATGTAGTCCACGCAGCGCAGCCCGCTTTGTGCCAGCGCCCCGGCCATGGCGCGGTATGCCCCCTCGCCCGTTTGCGACGAGGCCGTTTGGTGATAGGCGTCGTTGGCATTGGCATATCCCGTCAGGCGGCAGTAGGTGCGCATGCCGGGCCTTTCGTGCGTGAGGACGAGGTAACCCGCCCCTTCGCCCAGGTTCAGCCCGGCGCGCGTGGCGTCGAACGGGCGGCAGGGTTCCCGGTCGAGCACCGAGAGCGAGTTGAAGCCGTTGAGCGTGAAACGGCAGAGGGCATCCGTGCCCCCGGCCACCACATAGTCGGCCATGCCGCTCCCGAGCAGCAGGGCGCCGGTGACGATGGCGTTTGCGGCCGACGAGCAGGCCGTGCTGACCGTCGCCGTGTAACCTCCGATGCCGCAGTAGCGGGCGATCCGTTGCGTGCTGTCGGCACAGTCGTGCCCCGCCACGTCGCGCAGCCGCCCTTTCGCCTTGTCCGTGCGGAAGTCGCGGTAGAAATTCTCCGTCAAATCCATGCCGCCTACCGAGGTGCCCGAGACGAGTGCTACGCGCGCCCCGGCGGGGATCGCCGCATCCGCTACGGCCTGTGCGGCCGCCGCCATGCCCAGCAGGGCGGTGCGGGAGGGATGTTCGCGCTCCGGGATGCCGAGCAGCTCCCCGAGTGCCGCGTTGTCCCGTTTCACTTCGCCCACGGGCACGCCGACAGCCGAACCGAGAAGCGTCGGCTTCCCGATTCCGCTGCGTCCGGTGCGCAGGTTCCCGAGCGTCTCCCCGGCTCCGATGCCGATGGCCGAGACGATCCCTATGCCGCAGACGGCTATGCTCATTGCGGGCGGTTCTTGCGGATAAAGTCGGCCAGCGTGGCTACCGAATAGAATATCGGTTTGGCCTGGGCCGGGTTTGCCAGCCGTATGCCGTAGTGTTTTTCGAGCAGGAGGGTGATTTCCAGTGCGTCGATCGAGTCGAGTCCCAGCCCGTCGCCGAACAGCGGCGCGTCGGTCGCTATCTCGTCGGCGGTGATCTCCTCGAGGTTCAGCGCTTCGATAATTTGTTGTTTGAGTTGCAGTTCCAGATCTTCCATCGTATCTTGTCCCGTTTTTTCGGTTAATGTCAGTTCGCAATCGTAGCTGCCGCCGTCGAATTCGCACCAGCCCCACAGGACGGCGTCCATGCGCCCTTCGGCGATCAGCGAAGCGGTGTATTCCCGGATAAAGTTACTGCTTTTGTCCGGGAACGCAAAAAAAGTGCTCTCTCCCTTCAGCCCGTGCTTGATCGCCACCTGCCCCAGCATGATGTTGGGCAGCGTGTAGACGAACACCGCCGGTGAAGCCCCGCACCCGTCCCCGGCGTCGATAATCGCCTGGTGGCGCCGGTCGCTGTCGAGCGAGGCGCTGCGGTTGGCCATCACCACGCCGATGCGCTCCGCCGGGCAATCGGGCCTGTGTCCGGAGAGCAGTTCGCACGAGGCGACGTAGGCCAGCTTGCACAGGTCGTCCATCTTCGAGAATTTCATGTTCGGGTCTGCGAGCGCCCGGTATCTTTCGCGGATAAAGGCGTCGAACGGCAGCGAAGGGTGTTGCGCAATGACGACGTGTGCCGTATCGTGACAGCGGATTCCGCTGCCGTGTCGTCCTGTGCCGGTTTCCGCATGGCCGCCGGCCTTTTCTCCGGTGTCTGGGTTCCCGTGCCCGACCGCATTTTTGCCGTGCCCCCGGTCATTCGCGCTCATAGCCGTTCCGCTTCGGGTACAGGCAGCCTCCAGGCAGTCGTTCCCGCCTTGCACACCTGTGTTTGGCCCACACCCTTGTCCCTCCGCCGTTTCATTTCCGGGCGCGGCGTTGGGGCCCGCTGCGCGGCGGAATACGACCGCGGCGTTGCAGCCCCCGAATCCCGAGGCGGTTTTCAGCGCCGTGTCCGTCCGTATTTCGCGGTGCGCGGCGCTCACGTCGGGCGGGTAGGGTACCCCGCACTCCGCGTAGCCCTTCACCCCGAAGCAGGTGCCCTCGCACAGCTCCCGTACCGTGACGATGCTCTCGATCACGCCCGAAGCCCCCAGCGTATGTCCGAAATAGGGCTTCAGCGAGTTGCAGGGTACGCCGCACAATCCCGCCAGGTGAAGCGCCTTGCTCTCCATCTCGTCGTTGTAGACGGTCGCCGTGCCGTGGGTGTTTACCAGCCCGACCTCCCCGGCTCCGGTTCCCGCCTCGGCGAGTGCCGCGCGGATAGCGTACCAGAGCCCGTCGCCTGTGCGCGAAGGCGCCGATATGTGGTTGGCGTCGTTCGAAATTCCGCCTCCCACCACGCTCACGCCCGTGCCCGAGAGCCGTTGGTCGCGTGTCAGCAGGACGGCGCCGCACGCTTCGCCCAGCGTCAGCCCGTCGCGTGCCGCATCGTAGGGACGGCAAAGCGTCGGGCTCACCGACTTGAAGGCGTTGAATCCGCTGACGATGAAGTCGCACAGCAGGTCGAATCCCGCCACGAAGACATGGTCGTACCGGCCGCTGCGGATCAGCCGTGCCGCGATGACGATGGCCGAAACGCCCGAGATGCAGGCGTTCGAGACCAGCAGCGGCCGGTGCGCGGCGCCGAAATGACGTCCCACGACTTCCGCCGTTCTGTTCAGGTCGCATCGCTCCGGGGCGCTCCCCAGCGATCCGATCTCCCCTTTGGTCGTCGCCAGGACGATCAGCGTCCGCTTGTCGGCGGGTGTGACCCCCGAGCGGGCGACCACCCCGCCCAGCGTCGCCAGCACGAGCCGTTCCAGGGGCGTATATCCCGCGAGTCCCTGCTCCGCTGCCAGCGCCCCGAGCCGCTTCCGGTCGATCAGGCATACGGGTGTGGCATCGTGCCACGACGCCAGCGAGCTTTTCATGGCACGTACGGCGGCCATGTTCTCCTCCGTGCCGAAGCCCAGCGCCGATACCATATCGTCGGGCCCCCACCAGACCGTTATTTCACCTCCCATCGCTCTTTCCATTTGCGGTAGAACTCCGGCGCGAGCAGTTGCAGTTCGCCCCGGCTGTCGAGGAACACCTGTGTCGAGCTGCCTTCGGCCACCACTTCGCCGTCGGTGGCGCTGCGGATCGTGTACTCGAAACAGACCTTTGCCGCCTCGGTGGCGATATAGCGGGTTTCCACCACGGCCGTGTCATTCACTTTCAGCGGTTTCCTGTATTGCAGGTGCAACTCGACGATCGGCGCCGTGTAGCCGCTGGCATAGATGTCCATGTAACCCAGCCCTGCGAATTCGCGGCCGAACGCCTCGCGCCCGTCCTCGAAATAACGCACGTATTCGCCGTGCCACACGATCTGCATCGAATCCACTTCGCTGAACCTCACGCGCAGCGATGTCTTGTTCACGAGGCTCGCCTCGCTCTTTTTCCTGCGTACCATCACTCTTCCAGGTATATTTTCATCCGGCACTCGGCGACGGGTTTCCCGTCGCATTCCGTCCGTGCCGAAAGAAGCGTTACGTTCATCACCGTCTGCTCGACCATGTTCTGTGTGACGAGTCTGCTGCCCACCGGCGGCAGGAAGTGCACCTTCAGGTCGTGCACGGCGCCTATGCACCCCCGCTGCACCCTTCGGCCCATCGTGCGGTTCATGTACCCCGCCCTCAGGGCGGCCGACTGGGCGATGTGCTCCACGATGCCGCACTCGTCCAGCACCCCGTCCGCAACGAGCAGGTTGTCCGCCGTAACGGTCAGCCCGCTGCGTGCGCACCCCCGCTCGTCGATGCCGTAAAAGGTGTCGACCATCACGACCGGCGGGCGCTGCGGGATGTATTCCAGTATCTCCTCCCCCGTAATCAGGGTTTTCTCAGGTACTCCCATAAAGGCCCTTTTTTATTTCGTTTCAACCGCAGCGTATCCGCCAGCGCGCTCTGCGGGTCGTCGGGGAAAACCCACGCCTTGCCCGTGGCCAGCGCGGCAGGCCGCACCTGTTCCAGGTCGAAGTCCGGCGAGAGGTAGTAGGTCGGCCCCAGCAGGTCGTCGTCCCGGCCGACGACACCCTCTTTCGCGGCCAGCTCCGCCAGCCGCGTATGCGGGTAGATGCGCATGCCCGCATAGGGGAACATGACGGTGTACTCCATCCGCCGCGAGTTTTCGATCGTTTCGCGCACGTTTTCGCGCGTGTCGCCGTAGCCGCCCAGGATCAGGAAGTGGGCGTAGTAGACGCCCTCGTCCAGCGCGAGCCGGCTTGCCCGCACGACGTCGCCGAACGTGAAATGCTTGCCGTAAGCCTCCAGCGTCCGGTCGCAGAACGACTCGGTGCCGAATTCGATGTGCGTAAGCCCCGAAGCCCGGAACAGCCGCATCTGCTCTGCGTCGATGCCCCGCGGCGAGAAGTAGGCGCCCCAGCGGATATCCGTGCGGCGGCGGATCAGCGTCTCGGCCAGCCGGACGTTGTATTCCGGGCTGATGTTGAACACCGAATCGGTGAAAAACAGGTAGCTGATCCCGTAGTCGCGCTTGGCGCGGAGGATGTTTCCGGCGATCGCCTCCGGATCCATCGTCCGCACGCACCGCCCGTCGATCGAGGGGTACGAACAATAGATGCAGTCGTAGGGGCACCCCCGCTTGGTCTGTATGTTGAGCATCCCGCTCCGCTTCCAGTAATAGCCCGTTAACTCGGGCTCGAACTGCACCTCGATCGACGGCAGGTAGCTCCTGCGGCCGCTTCCGCGGCGTCCGTCGCGGGTGTAGACCGACGGGATGTCGATCTCCGTCCGGCCGCGCTCCAGCGCCCCGATCAGCTCCGCGAGCGGCCCTTCGCCTTCGCCGTGGATGCCGTAGTCGGCGCCCAGCTCCCGCATGAAGGCCTCGGGGTAGATCGAGAACCCTGCGCCGCCGATGATCAGGGGGGCGTCGCTTGCCGCGCGTATGACGTCCGCCAGCGCCCTGTACTGGGGCAGGAAACCCCGCCGGTCGAGCGAGTTGGCCCCGTCGACATTGCGCAGCGACAGCCCGATGTAACGGGGTGCCAGCATGCGGATACGCTCCGCCAGCTGCCCGTCCGTGAGCAGGTTGCAGTCCGCCATATCGACGCGTATCCCGCTTATCGTGCGCTCCAGATAGGTTTTCAGGTACGAAAGTCCGAGCGGATAAACGGGGTAGGGCGAGGTGTGCCGGTTGGCCGATACGAGTAATATGCTGCATGCGCTCACGACCAGAATCGATAGAAGTTGAACCACTGCTGCGGGTAGCGTCTCACCACGGCTTCGAGCGAGCGTACGTAGCTGCCCAGCACGGCGTCGCGGGTCATGGGCTGCCCGTCCGGGATGTCGAAGATGAACCGGTAGCGCCTGCCGCGCTCGCGCATGGCATAGTAGAAGACCACCGGGACGCGGAATTTCCCGGCGACGGCGAACGGCCCCGCCGGGAACGGCGCTTCGTGCCCCATGAAAGGTAGCGTCACCGTCGGGCTGCCCTCGACGAAGCGGTCGCCCTGGAAGCAGACGTACTCCTTGCGGTCGAGCACCTCCTTGATGCGGAGGATCGACTCGATGCCGCCCTCGTTCACCGCGATCACCTTGTAGCCCTCCTGCCCGCAATGTTTCTCCATGACGCTTTTGATCTGCCGGTATTCGGCGTCGTACATCACCAGGTGCATCTTGCGGGCGTAGTCCCCGAAGAACCCGGCCCCCGTGCCCCAGCATCCGACGTGTGCGCCGATGATCACCGCCCCGCGCCCGCCGTCGAGCACGCGCAGGAAAGCGTCGTAGTTTTCGAATTCGAATTTGTATTTTCGCTCCATGCCGCTGCCGATAGCCACCCGGTCGATGATCGTCTGCCCGAGCGCATAGTAGTGGGCGTAGAGCTTCACCGCCGAGTGCAGCCTGCCGTATCCCAGGATGCGGCGGTTATAGAACCATACGGCCCGCGTGGCGCGGGGTGCGAAGGGGATGAAATAGACGACTACCAGCGAGAGGAAGGCATACGCGCTGCGTATTCCGGCCACCTTCATCAGCAGGATGAAGAAATTGTACCCGAAACCGCCGCCGCGCGAGCGTCCGCTCCACTGTTTGCCGTTATTTCCCATTCGTCCGGCTGATAATCAGGTCGTAGAAGTCCCGGAAGGTCTTCAGCTCCTTGAAATCGGGGCCCGTGAGCGTTACGCCGAAGTTCTTGTCGACGATCACCACGACGTCCACCAGGTCGAGGCTGTCCAGGTCGAGCGTCTCCAGCAGCGGGGCTTCGGGCGTGATGGTCGTCCGGTCGACTTCGAATTCATCGGCCAGTACGGTATCGATCTTTTCTATGAGTTCCTGTTCTGTCATTTTTAGGAAAGGGTTTATTTGTATTTCTTAACGATCAGGGTCGAGTTGGTGCCGCCGAAGCCGAACGAGTTCGAGAGGAAGCAGTCGAACTCCGTGTCCACCCTGCGGACGGGGATGTTGAGCTTCGAGGTGGCCTCGTCGCCCTCGGTGAAGTTGATGTTCGGGGCGATGAACCCGTGCCGCATCATCAGCATCGAGTAGACCACTTCGCTCGCCCCGTCCATCCACATATCGTGGCCGGTCATCGACTTGGTCACCGCCTCGTAAGGGATGCACCCGGCGAATACCCCGGCTATCGCCTCCGCCTCGTTGTAGTCGCCCAGCGGCGTCGAGGTGGCGTGCGCATTGACGTAGGGGATCTCTTCGGGCCGCATTCGGGCGTCCTCCAGACACCGCAGCAGCGAACGGCGCGGGCCGTCGACGTTCGGCACGGAGATATGCTCGCCGTTCGACGAGAACCCGTACCCGACCACTTCGCCCAGGATTTCGGCGCCCCGTGCGACGGCCGATTCATGGCTTTCGAGGCTCACCGTCGCCGCGCCTCCGCTCGGCACCAGCCCGTCGCGGTCTTTGTCGAAGGGGCGCGATGCCGCCGCGGGATCCGATTCGCGGGCCGAGAATGCCCCCAGCCCGTCGAAGCTGCCCACCGAGTAGAGGTTTACCTCCTGTGCGCCGCCGCAGACCACGCGCTCCTGCAACCCCTGCCTGATCATCAGGTAACCCATGCCGATGGCGTGCGACCCGCTGGCGCAGGCCGCCGAGAGCGTGAGGTTGATGCCCCGCTTGTGGAAGATCAGAGAGTGGTTCATCGGCACGGTCGAGGTCATCGACTGGAAAATATTGCCCGAGCCGACCATCGCCGTGTTCCGCCTGGCGCGGATGATGTCGATCCCCTCGATCACCGGCGCCGCACTGCTGTCGTTGCCGTAGATGATTCCCACCTCGTTCGCCGCCAGGTAGGCCTCGTCCATTCCGGCGTTGCGCATCGCCTCGGCGGTGGCCATGTAGGCATATTCGCCCTGCTGGGGCAGACACAGCCGCTTGCGGCGGTCGAGCACCCCTTTCAGGTTCGGTTGTTCCACGATCCCCGTCAGCGACGAGATGTATCCCAGCTCCCTGCGCGCCGGGTCGAGCCCGATGCCCGAGCGTCCTTCGCGGAGCGACTGCGTGACTTCTTCCGTATTTTTTCCGATGCAGGCCCAGATGCCCATTCCGGTGATAACTACTCTCTTCTCCATGGTCTCAGGTATATAATCCCCCGTTGATCGAAATGACCTCCCCCGTGATGTAGGAGGCTTGTTCCGAGATGAGGAACATCGCCAGGTCGGCGACTTCGGCCGGTTCGCAGAAGCGCCCGGCGGGTATCTGTTTGCGGAGCTCCGCCTCGTCGATGTCGGCGGTCATGTCCGTGCGCACGAATCCCGGGGCGATGGCATTCACCGTCACCCCCTTTTTGGCCACCTCCTGCGCCAGCGCCTTCGTCGCGGCGATCACGCCGCCCTTGGCCGCGGCGTAATTGGCCTGCCCGGGCAGCCCCTTGATGCCCGAGAGCGAGACGATGTTGACGATGCGCCCGAACCGGTTCACGAGCATCCCCTTGAGCAGCGGCCGCGTGACGTTGTAGAACCCGTCGAGGCTGGTGCCGATCACCGAGTGCCACTGCTGCGGTTCCATCCACATCATCAGCACGTCGTCGCGGATGCCCGCGTTGTTCACCACCACCTCGATGCAGGCGCCTTCGTGCGCTTTCTGCCATGCGGCGATGGCCGCCGTGCTCTCTTCGCCCGAGGCCACGTCGAATTGCAGTGCCTCGCCGTCGCCGCCTGCGGCGCGGATGCCCGACAGGGTCTTTTCGGCCTCGGCGGCGTTCGACTTGTAGTTGACGAGCACGTGGTAGCCGCACCCGCCCAGTTTGAGGCAGATTTCGCGGCCTATGCCCCGGCTGCCGCCGGTCACGAGTGCGTATTTATTCGTTTTTGCCATTTTCTGCGGTTATAGCTTGCTGCAACTCCTCGCCCAGCGAGCGGCGAAAGCGCCGGAAAGACAGCACAATGTCGCGGTCAGGGTGGTCAGGAGCTTTTTCATAGGGAAGCGGAATTGTTTTTCAGGAAATTTTCGATGGCGGCGATCTCCCTGTGCTTGGGCGTGTCGTCGGCAAAGCGCGGCACGATGCCCCGGATGTCGGCATACAACTGCCGCGTGGCGTCGGAGAGCTCCCCGGCGCATTGCAGGTAGTCGGCGGCCTGCACCAGCGCCAGCATCTCGATCGCGGCGACCTGGTAGCCGTTCTCCACGACCTGCCGCGTGAGCATCGCCGCGTTGGTTCCCATGCTCACGATGTCCTGGTTGTCGTTGTTGTTGGGGATCGAGTGGACGTACATCGGGTTGGAGAGCGTTTGCGACTCGGCCGTGGTCGAGGTCGCCGTGAACTGCGCTGCCTGCAACCCGTAGTTGAGCCCCAATTTGCCGAGGTTTACGAACGGCGGCAGCGTCTCGTTGATCCGGTCGTGGAAAAGGTAGTTCAGCTGCCGTTCGGCGAGCATCGTCATCTTCGTCACGGCGATCTTGAGCTTGTCCATCTCCAGCGACACGTAGTCGCCGTGGAAATTCCCGCCGTGGTAGATCGTCCCCGCCGCGGGGTCTACCACCGGGTTGTCGTCCACCGCGTTGAACTCCTCGACGAGGATTTTCTCGGCCTGGGAGATCGTTTCGAGCACCGGCCCCAGGATCTGGGGGATGCACCGCAGCGAGTAGTAGGGCTGCACCTTGTGCCTGAAGGTGGGTGCCGCGCCCGTGTCGCCGCTGTAAAGTTCCGCTTCGCGCTTGCGCAGCCGGCGGCTCGTGGCGCATATGGCGCGCATCTGCCGGGCGATCTCGATCTGCCCCGCGTGGAGTTTGTATTCGTTGAGCGCCCCGGCCATGAAGTCGTCGTACGACTCTACGATTTCGTTGAGCATCACCGATGCCTTCACCGCCCACCCCAGCAGGCGGCGCGCCTGGGCCAGGTTCACCAGTCCGATGCCCGTCATCACGGCCGTGCCGTTCGTGAGCGCCAGCCCGTCGCGGATGCGAAGCCTGAGGGGCGTTATGCCGCATGCCGCCATCGCCTCTGCTGCCGGGACGGTTTCGCCCCGGAACGAGACCTCCGCTTCGCCGATCAGCGCCAGTGCGATATGCGCCAGCTGCACCAGGTCGCCGCTTGCGCCCACGCTGCCGTGGCGCGGCACGAGCGGGTAAATTTCGTTGTTGAGGAAATCGGCCAGTATCCGCACCACGTCGGGGTGTACGCCCGACTTGGCGTTGAGGAACGTTTGCAGCCGCGCCAGCATCGCCGCCCGCACGCAGATGTCGGGCAGTGCCTCGCCCGCGCCGCAGCTGTGCGAACGGATGATGTTGTACTGGAGGCTGTTCAGGTCGGCCTCTCCGATCCGGTACTGCGCCATGGGGCCGAACCCCGTGTTGATGCCGTAGATGACCTTTCCCTGCTCGAATTTCTCCAGGAAACGGTAACACGCCTCCACTTCGCGCAGCGCCTGGTCGTCGATCCGTATTGCGGTCTTGTTGAAAATCCGGGCGTTTATGGTATTTAGGTTCGAACGTAGCATTTTTTGAGCCGGTTTATGGCTCCAAAATTACAAAAACTATCTCAATAAATATTTATAAGTTTGTTTTTTTGTTTATATCGTCGGACGATGCGTCCGGGCGCCTAAGGCTGCGGGCGGCATCCGTGCCCCGGAAAAACAGCGGAGGGCACCATCGGGTGCCCTCCGCCGCCAAGGCATATCCTGCGTGTTATTTCACGCCGAACTTGTAGATGCAGACCTGCGTATAGGTCTCCCCGGGGCGCAGTACCGTCGAGGGGAAATTGTCGTGGCTGGGGCTGGCGGGGTACTTCTGCGTTTCGAGCGCCAGCGACTCGCGGTAGCGCTGCGGCTTGCCGTATTTGCCGATGCTCTTGCCGTCGAAGAAGTTGCCGCTGTAAACCTGCAGTCCGGGCTGGTCGCTCAGCACCTCGATGGTACGTCCCGAGGCGGGTTCCCAGACCGTGGCGACCTGCTCGATGCCGCTTTCGGTCTTGCGGTCGATCACCCAGTTGTGGTCGTAGCCGCCGCCGTTGCGCAGCTGCTGGTTGTCCGCTCCGATGCGCTCGCCGATGGCGTGCGGCTCACGGAAGTCGAACGGCGTACCCTCTACCGGGGCAATCTGGCCCGTGGGGATCAGCACCGAGTCCACCGGGGTGGTGTGGCTGGCGTTGATCGTCATCACGTTGTCGAGCACCGTGCCGTTGCCTTCGCCCTTGAGGTTGATGTTCTGGTGGTTCGACATGTTCACCTCTGTCGGTGTGTCGGTAGTGGCCTTGTAGTCGATGCGGAACTCGTTGTCGGGCGTGAGCGAGTAGGTCATCTCGATATCCAGGTTGCCCGGGAACCCGTCCTGTCCGTCGGGATGGAGGTAATGCAGCACGAGTTTGTCGTCCGAGGCCGATACCACGTCCCATACCACGCGGTCTACGCCCAGGAGCCCGCCGTGCAGCGTCTGCCCGTTATTGTTCACCGGCAGGGTGTATTCCGCGCCGTCGAGCGTGAAGTGCCCCTTTGCGATGCGGTTGGCGTAGGGGCCTACCACGGCGCCGAGGAACCGTTCGCCCGTGTTGTCTATGTAGCGGCCGATGTTTTCGTAGCCCAGTACGATGTCCTCGTAGCGGCCTTCGCGGTCGGGTGTCCAGAGCGATACGACGCGGGCGCCGTAATTGGTGACCTGCATGGTGATGTCGCCCGCATGGAGCGTGTAGAGTGCGACGGGTTTGCCGTCGACGGTGGTCTGGAATGCCTCTTCGGGCAGCAGCGGGAGTTCCGTTTTCTGCACGCCGCACGCAGCCAGCAGCGACATGCCGAGTAGGATAAGCGATTTTTTCATCGGTTTCGGTTTTTTTAAGTTTTTTCAGCACGTAAAGTTATACGATTCTGGCGAAAAACGTGCGCTGCGGCCCGGTTTTTTGCCGGAGCCCGTACGGTTTCGGCACGCTTTCGGACATTTGCGGCGTATATTGGAGGGATTTTGCTATTTTTGTCCGGGACATCAGCCCGCTCCATGAAACAGAAGCAGATATTTACGTTCCGCGACGCGGAGAAACAGGTCGCCCCCGCGGCCTTTTCGATCATGCTCAAACCGGCGGGCTCGGCCTGCAACCTCGACTGCCACTACTGCTACTACCTCGACAAGGCGGTGCAGTACGGCGGCCGCCAGGCCGTGATGGACGACCAGCTGCTGGAGCTCTGCATAAAACAGTACATCCGGGCCAATGAGGTCGACACCGTGCAGTTCTGCTGGCACGGCGGCGAGCCGTTGCTGCTGGGACTGGATTTCTACCGCCGGGCGATGGAGCTGCAGCGCAGGTACGCCGACGGCAAACGGATCGAGAACACGTTGCAGACCAACGGTACGCTGGTCGACGAGGCGTGGTGCGACCTTTTCGCAGCCAACAATTTTCTGGTCGGCCTCTCGCTCGACGGGCCCGGGGATATCCACGACGCCTTCCGCCTGACCAGGGGCGGCAAACCGACCTTCGAGCGCGTGATGCGGACGGTCGGGATGTTCCGGCACAGCGGCGTGGAATTCAATACGCTGAGTGTCGTGAACCGGTGCTGCGAGGGGCGCGGCGGGGAGATCTACCGCTTCTTCCGCGACGAGGTGCACAGCCGCTTCATGCAGTTCCTGCCCGCCGTCGAACACGTCGTCGGCAAACCGGGACACCACCGTCCCCTGATCGTCCCGCCCGGACACGAAGGGGCGCGGCTGGCCGGCTGGTCGGTCTCGGCCGAAGGCTACGGGCGTTTCCTGTGCGATGTGTTCGATGAGTGGGTCGTAAGCGACGTGGGGCGCTGTTTCGTGCAGTTGTTCGACGCCTCGCTGGCGCAGTGGTGCGGTGTGCGGCCGGGCGTCTGCTCGATGGGTGAGACGTGCGGCGACGCGCTGGTCGTCGAGCACAACGGCGACGTCTACCCGTGCGACCATTTCGTCTACCCCGGGTACAGGCTGGGCAATATCCGTGAGACGCCCCTTGCCGAGCTCTACCGCTCGCAGAAACGCCGCGAATTCGGGCTGGACAAACGCAACACGCTGCCCGCCGAATGTCTGCGGTGCAACTACTATTTCGCCTGCCGGGGCGAATGTCCCAAGCACCGTTTCGCCCGCGGGGCCGACGGCAGCCCCAAGAATTCACTCTGCGAGGGGCTGAAACGTTATTTCCGCCACGTCGAACCCTATATGGAATACATGCGCGACCTGCTCGCGCGGCAACAGTCCCCGGCCTGGGTCATGCCTTTCGCCCGCAGGCGCATGGGGCTGATGTAGCCGTCCGTTGCCGATCCGGCGCCCCGGCATACACCTGTCCGGCCTTCCCCGCCTTCCCGGTTCTGCTCCTCCCGGCTTTGTGCCTCTCCCGGCTTCCCGTTTTGGCTCCCGGCGCGTTGGCTTGGCTTACCCGGTTCTTCGGTTCGGCCGTCCCAGCTTTCCCGGTTTAACTTTCCCCGGCCTCCCCGGCTGCTCCCGGGTTTCCTGCCGGCGTTTTCTTTCGTTTTTTGCGGAATACCCACAGCAGCGGCAGCCCGGCCGCGAGGGTCAGCCATGTCACTACGCCCAGCGCGTCGGTCACCCCCTCGACATAGGTTTGGGAGGCCGATACCGTTTCGTGCGCCGCATGGAAAGCCGTCCGGGCCGAGTAAACGGCTGTCAGGATGGCGATGCCGACGCTTCCAGCCAACTGTTTGATGCTGTTCGAGATACCCGCCGCAGCGGCCATGTCGTGCTGCGTGAGGTTCCGCAGCGAAAAGAAGTTCAGCGGGGCGAACGTGAGCCCCATGCCCAGCCCGCGGATGTAGAGCACGAAGAGGATGTGCCGGTGGGTGGTGTGGAGCGTGAAACGGCTGGCCAGCCAAAAGCTCGTCGCCAGCAGCAGGATGCCCGCCGCCGCGAGCAGCAGGGGTTTGACATAGCGCGTGAGGTAACCCGATACGGCCGACAGCACTCCTTGTATGAGCCCCACGGGCAGGAATACGCTCCCGGCCATCAGCGCCGTGTAGCCCAGCCCGCGCTGCATGTAGAGCGGCAGCAGGTAGGTGCCGCCCAGCATACCGATCGAGAAGAGCGTCAGCACGGCCATCGAAACCCCGAAGTTGCGCTCCCCGAGCAGGCGCAGCTGCAGCAGCGGCGCCGGGCTGCGCAGCTCCGTGCGGACGAAGTAGGCGAGCGCCACGGCCGCCACGGCGAAACAGCCGATCACCGTGGGCGAGGCCCAGCCGTCGTGGTTGGTCGGCGAGTTGCCCCGCGCCAGCGCATAGATCGCCAGCGGCATGAAGAGCGCGATGGCCACGAATCCCCGCCAGTCGAACGGGTGCCGCGCCGGGCTTTTCCATTCTTTCTGGATAAAGGCCGAGAGCAGGATGGCGAACACTCCCACGGGGACGTTCACGTCGAAGATTCTGTGCCAGCTGTATGCGTCGACCAGGTAGCCGCCCAGCAGGGGGCCGAACGAGATCGACGCGGCGGCGGCCATTGCCCACAGGCCGAGCGCCAGGCCGAGCTGCTCGGGGCGGAATTCGCGGGTCACGATCGCCAGTCCCAGTGACTGGATGATGCCGCTGCCGACGCCTTGCAGGGCGCGTGCCCCGATCAGAAACAGGTCGCCCGGGGCTTTGCCGCAGAGCCACGACCCGAGCGTGAAGAGCGCCAGCCCCAGGATATAGATGCGTTTGTTCCCGAAGCGGTCGGCGAACCAACCCGCCGAGGGGAGCATGACGGTCATGGTGATCATGTAGGCGGTGATGACCCATTCGGCCGTCGAGATGCCGATGCCGAAAGCCGACATGATGGCCGGCAGCCCGACGTTGACTACCGTCACGTCCAGCACGGCCATGAACGTCCCGAGCATGATCATGCCCAGGATCCACCATTTGTAAGCGTTGCTTTGCCGGATATGTTCGCCGAGGGTCGCCATCGGCGGGCGATACGTCAAAAAAAATGCCTTGCTGCCGATGGCAGCCGCATGGAATGCCCGTCCTGCTGCGTTTTTCTTTCCCGGGCTTCTCTGCTTCCCCGGGTACTGCTCCCGCTCCCGCCGTCCGTCCCGTTGCGGTAGCGGCCCGAAAAAGGGGATGCCGCTTTTTGGCGGCATCCCCGTACGTGCAGGCCCTGTAAGCCGGGTTCTGTTCCCGGGGCGAACCCCGGGCCCCTGTCATTTATCTAGGGCGGCAGTCTCCTGCCGTCTCAAGCAACCTACCCCCCGGCATCGGGCGAGCAACCCTTAATTGCCGGTATACACGGTCTTGCAACCCGCGAGACGTACTGCCGGACGGCATCGCTGCCCCCGCGGTGGGCTCTTACCCCGCCTTTTCACCCTTACCCGCCGGGATTACGGAAATCCCCTGCGGGCGGTCGTTCTCTGTTACGCTCCTATACCCTCACGGATATCAAGTCGTTAGCTTGCGCGGTGCTCTGTGTTGCCCGGACTTTCCTCTCCCGGCCTCGGCCGGCAGCGACAGGGCGGGCCTGCCCCGCAAAGGTAATAAAATTCGGCGGATTCCCGCTCCGCGGTTGCGATTTCCGGACATAAGCCGGGAATATCCCGGCTTGCCGCCATGGTATTCGCGTCCATGCCGCGCCCTGCTTCCCGGCCTGTGCCGTGACGCATTCCCGCCGGGCGGCAGGGTGCTCCCCGAGGCGGCGGCAATACGCCGCCGTCCCCGGCCTCCGCCTTCCCTGCCGCCGGACACGGCGTTGCCCGCGCCGGTTCCGCGGTTTCCCTCCGGCATACTCCGTTCGGGCGCACTGTATGCCCTGTACGGAATCTTTTTTGCAAATATTGGATAAAGTTGTATTTTTGCTTTGTCCCTCCGCCGTTCTTCGGGGCGGCGGGCCCGAAGAATATACCGGCCGATGGCAGATAACGCGCATACGATCGACATACACGACAACCGCACGGTTGTCGGATTGCTCCGTGCGGGGGATGAAAAATGTTTCGATGCGCTTTTCCGCCGCTATTACAAACCGCTCTGCACCTACGCCACGCGCTTCGTGCCGCCGGTACGCGCCGAGGAACTCGTCCAGGACACCCTGATGTGGGTGTGGGAAAACCGCACCTCGCTGATCCCCGAGATGCCACTCAAATCGCTGCTGTTCACCATCGTAAAGAACAAGTCGCTAAACAGCGCCTCGCGCGACACGCTCAAGAACCGCATCATCCGCCAGCTGGCCGAACGCTACGAAGAGACGTTCGACGACCCCGATTTCTACCTCGAGGGTGAACTGGTGCAGCGGCTGACCGAAGCTCTGCGCAAAATGCCTCCTGAATTCCGGCAGACCTTCCGTATGCACCGCCTGGAAGGTATGACCCACAAAGAAATAGCCGCCCGCCTCAACGTCTCCCCGCAGACGGTCAATTACCGTATCGGGCAGACGGTTCGCCTGCTGCGCGAAGAGCTCAGCGATTACTGGCCGCTGCTCGTGCTGTTGCTGTGGCCTGACCTCTCCTGATAAGGAAATCTGAATTTTTTTTCGCCGTTCCGTTAGCATCCTTTGCTGACGGATTGTATTACTTTATAGACAAGCAAACAGCATGGCAAATTTCGAAATCGACGAAGAGGTATTGGTAGCCTTCCTCAAGGGCGAGCTGGACGCAGCGCAGGCGGCGGCCGTAGAGGCGTGGTACGACCGCTCGGCCGCAAACCGCAGGATGCTCGGCCAGGTCTATTATATATTATATGTCAGCGACCGTATCAACGACGCGGCCGGTATCGACGTCGAGCGTTCGCTCCGGCAGTTCAAGCGCCGCATGCACGCCGGACGCCGTATCTCCCTGCGCCGGAGCGCGGTGCGTATAGCCGCTGCGGCCGTGATCGCCGCGGTGCTCCTGGCCGGCGGGCTCACGACCGTGTTGCTTTCCAAGCGCCTGGCGCAGCCCGTGACCGTCGTCACCCAGCTGGGCGAGCGGTCGCAGGTGGTGCTGCCCGACGGGACGAAGGTGTGGCTCAATTCGTCGAGCAGCGTGGAGTACGTCGCCCCCTTCTTTTCGCGCCAGCGCCGCGTGAAGATGGAGGGTGAAGCCTATTTCGAGGTCGAGCACGACCGCCGGGCGCCGTTCGTCGTGTCGACCAACGGCCTGGACGTCGAAGTCCTCGGCACACGTTTCAACATCCGCAACGACGACAACGAGCATCGTGTCACCACCGTCCTGCTCGAAGGCGCCGTCAAGGCCTATGCTTCGGGACGCGAGCAGGCCTCGGTGCGCCTGCACCCCGCGCAGCAGCTGGTTTTCGACACCCGGACGCACGCCATGCGCCTGACCGACTGCCCCTCGGCCGAACGCTCGATCAACTGGATCGACGGTCGATTCTGCTTCGAGCACGATACTTTCGGGGAGATCGTCGCCGAGCTCAAGCGCTACTACAACGTCGACATCCGTTTCATGGACACCCGGCTCCGCGACATGCGTTTCTCGGGCAATTTCCGCGTCGAGGACGGCATCTACCACATCATGTCCGTATTGCAACTGACCTATAAATTCAATTACAGGATCGCCGGCAACGACATCGAACTCTACGCAAACCCTGAACGATAACCGAATACGAACTTAAAAACCTTCGATCCGCCTATGGAAAATTAACGTCTCTTTTCCCGGATGCCGCACTTTTCGGCGGCCTGTTTCGACACCTAACCATTACACTAACCTAAAATCTGATCCATGAAAAAAACTAACCTTGCGACAGGCAGGGGAGGACGTGTTGTCGCTACATGTTTCCGTTGTCTGTTCGTTATCCCGATGCTGCTCCTGGGATGCTTCGGCGCCACCTCTGCCGCAGCACAGACGCAGCAAGCCCTCTCGCGTGTGAGCCTCGATGCCCCGGACGCGACGGTCATCACGGTTTTCCAGGCTATCCAGCAGCAGACGGGCTGTTCGTTCGTCTACAATACGTCGGACATCGACACCGACCGCAAAGTGAGCCTTTCGGTGCACGACGAACCGCTGCAGGCCGTGTTGGACAAGCTCTTCGCGGGCTCCGACATCGCTTATACCCTTCGGGACAAACACATCGTGCTCTCGAAGAAAGCTAAAAATTCCCCCCCCCACAGCGCTCAGGGCGGCGTTACCGGAGTCATAAAGGACGATAAGGGCATGCCCCTGGTCGGCGCCACCGTGCTTATCAAAGGTACGACAACCGGTGCTGCCGCCGACATCGACGGCAATTTCTCGCTTCCGCAGGCCAAACCGGGGGACACGCTCGAAATTTCGCTCATCGGCTATACCAAACAGGAGCTTCCCGTCTCGGGATCCGCCCCGTTGTCGGTGGTCATGCACGAGGACAACGAAGTGCTCGACGCCGTGGTGGTTACCGCCCTCGGCATCAAAAGGTCGGAGAAAGCGCTGACCTACAACGTGCAGGAGGTCGCGGGCGACATCGTCAACACGGTCAAGGACGCCAACTTCATGAACTCGCTTTCGGGCAAGGTCGCCGGCCTTCAGATCAACGCCAGCGCCTCGGGCGTGGGCGGTTCCACGCGCGTGGTGATGCGCGGCGTGAAGTCCATCAGCGGCAACAACAACGCCCTCTATGTGATCGACGGTATCCCGATGCCCGACCTGCGTTCGTCGCAGACCGAGGGCACCTACGAAACGCCCGACGGCGGCGATTTCGAGGGTATCTCGAACCTCAACCCCGAGGACATCGAATCCATGACGGTGCTTTCGGGCGCCACGGCGGCCGCGCTCTTCGGTTCGCAGGGTGCCAACGGCGTGATCGTCATCACGACCAAAAAGGGCGAGGAGGGGCGTGTGCGCGTGAACTACGCCAACAACACCACCTTTTCGTCGCCGTTCGTCATGCCGCAGTTCCAGAACACCTACGGCACCGAAGCTACGGCACCGTCCATGAGCTGGGGTACGAAGCTCTCGACCCCGACCTCGTACGACCCCTCGGATTTCTTCCAGACCGGCTTCGAGGAGACCAATGCGATCTCGGTTTCGGGTGGTACGCGCGTGAACCAGTCCTATTTCTCGGCCGCTTCGCTCAATTCGCGCGGCATCATCCCCAACAACGTCTACAACCGGTACAACTTTACCTTCCGCAATACCACGCAGCTCATCAAGGACAAGCTGACGCTCGACCTGGGCGCTTCCTACATGCGCCAGTACAAGCGTAACCCGCTCGTGCAGGGCCTCTACCACAACCCGCTGATTCCCATTTACCTTTTCCCGCGCGGCGACGACATCTCCAAGTACGAGGTTTACGAGCGTTACGACGCCACGGCGGGCTATATGAAGCAGTTCTGGCCCCTGGAGTTCATCACCGGCGTCGAGAACCCCTGGTGGATTACCAACCGCGAGCTGTTCGAGAATACGGCGCACCGCTATACGTTCAACGCCACGCTCAAGTGGGACATTGCCGACTGGATCACCCTCACGGGGCGCGTGCGCACCGATAACATGGTGATGAACTATACGCGCAAGATCTATGCCTCGTCCGACAAGCTGTTCGCTTCCGAATACGGCAACTACCAGAACAACAAGATCCACCACAACAACCTCTACGCCGACGCCCTGCTGTCGATCAACAAGAGTTTCTTCGACGACAAGTTCTCCCTGTCGTTCAACCTGGGTGCGAGCATCCTCGATGACAAGAACGACGGCGAAGGCTTCGAGGGCCACCTGGCCACCCTCGCCAACAAGTTCTCGGTCTACAACGTGGATATGAGCCATTCGCAGACCAAACCCTACGCCGACCGCTACCACGACCAGACGCAGGCCGTCTACGCCACCGCCCAGCTGGGATATAACGGCATGGTCTACCTCGACGTGACGGCGCGCAACGAGTGGGCGTCGCAGCTGGCCTTCACGCCCCATATGAACATATTCTACCCGTCGGTGGGCCTTTCGGCCGTCATCTCGTCGATGGCCGACCTTTCCAAAGCCGGCATTTCGTTCCTCAAGGTGCGTGCCTCCTATGCCGAGGTGGGTAACGCCCCGCAGCGGTTTATTACCGGTGTCAATACGCCCTTGCAGACGGGCGGTATCGTTTCGTCGGACTCCTATGCCCCGGCTGTCAACCTTACGCCCGAGCGCACCAAGTCGTTCGAAGTGGGCCTGAACGCCAAGTTCCTCGGCAACAAGATCTGGACGGACGTGACCTATTACAATACCAACACCTACAACCAGCTTTTTAGCTACGATGCACCGCCCAGCACCGGCTACAAACGGGCATATATCAATGCCGGCAAGGTCAACAACTGGGGTATCGAAGCGGTCGTGGGTTACAAGAACAAGTGGCGCGACTTCTCGTGGTCGACCAATGTCAACTTCTCGATGAACCGCAACGAGGTGAAGGAGCTGGTTCCCGAAGGCACGCGCGACGTGGCCGGTAACCTGGTGACTGTCGACGAGGTGAACATGGACTACGGCGGCTACCGCATGAAGGTCAAAAAAGGCGGTTCGATCGGCGACTTCTACGTGACGGGGCTCAAGACCGACGACCAGGGACGCATCTATGTCGACCCCAATACCAATACCGTCACCACCGATCCCAATACGTGGCTTTACGGCGGCAATACCGAAGCCCGCTTCCGCCTGGGGTGGAACAACCGGTTCTCCTACAAGGGCGTGAACCTCGGCGTGCTGTTCGATGCCCGCATCGGCGGCCAGGGCGTTTCGGCGACGCAGGCCCTGATGGATCGCTGGGGTGCCTCGCAGGATTCGGCCGATGCCCGGGAAAACGGCGGTGTCTGGATCTCCGAGGATCAGAAAGTCCCCGATGCCAGGGTCTTCTACGCCAACAACGGCAACGGGCTTTCGATGCTTTCACACTACGTTTACAGCATGACCAACGTCCGCCTGCGTGAACTTACTCTGGGCTACGACCTTCCTTCCAGGTGGTTCAACGACAAGATCGGCATGACCGTGTCGCTCGTCGGCCGCAACCTGTGGATGCTCTACAACAAGGCGCCGTTCGATCCCGAGATCACCGCGTCCACGGGTACCTATTACCAGGGGCTCGACTATTTCATGCAGCCCAGCGCCCGTACCATCGGTTTCAGCGTAAGACTCCAATTCTAAAATTTCAGACCAATGAAACGATTCAATCATACAATAGGATTTTTCGCCGCTGCGGCGCTTGCCGCCTGTACCGGGGACTTCGAATCCTTCAACACCAATCCCGATGCGGTGCAGTCGGTCGACAAGAAGACCTACATCACCACCATGCAAATGGATGCCGTGATCCCGTGCAGCGACGTGGGGGCCAACGAGTTCCAGCGCGCTTGCAACCTGATGGGCGACGCCTTCGGCGGCTATCTCTCCCCGATCCAGGCCTTCAACGGCGGCAGCTATACCTGTACCTACGACCTCGACGGTACGGACTATAACAACGTGCCCTTCTCGGTGGCATACAACAAATTGATGCCAGCATGGCT
>ENA-ORIT01000037-ORIT01000037.1-human-gut-metagenome-genome-assembly--contig:-NODE-37-length-39992-cov-7.62586_pt1 | contig 39992 bp, 36 predicted proteins | sample MGYA00243032_ERZ508750 | MGnify/ENA primary metagenome ERZ508750 (study PRJEB26277, sample SAMN04329802) | human gut metagenome | biome: human-associated habitat | host: Homo sapiens | place: USA... | reverse complement strand
AATATGCCTTATGTAATCGAGCGTTGGCCGGGTGGTATGTTGACTAACTTCCCGACTATCCGTAAGGCTGTGAAGAAAATGGCTACTATCGATAAGTTGACCAATGATGGTACTTATTCAAACCTTTCTAAGAGAGAAGTTCTGCAAATCTCTCGTCAGCGTGCTAAATTGGAGAAGAACTTAGGCTCTATCGCTGATTTGACTCGTTTGCCGTCAGCACTGTTCGTTATCGATGTGTTGAAAGAAAACATTGCAGTTCGTGAAGCTAACCGTCTGGGTATCCCTGTATTTGCTATCGTTGATACAAATTCAGATCCTTCAAACGTAGACTTCGTGATTCCTGCAAACGATGACGCTACTAAGTCTGTAGAAGTGATCTTGGATGCTTGTTGTGGCGCTATCGCTGAAGGCTTGGAAGAAAGAAAAGCTGAAAAAGTAGATATGGAAGCTGCCGGTGAAAATGCTCCTAAGGGTGCTGGTAAGAAGAAAAATACCAAGGCTCGTATGGATAAAGCCGAAGAAGAAGCTATCAATGCTGCTAAGGCTGCCGCTTTCTTGAAAGAAGACGAAGAAGCTTAATAGTATAAATTGAGAGTTGAGAATTGAAAATTGGGGAAGGGGCAGATTATGCTGTTGATTCTCAATTCTCAATTTTCAATTCTCAATTCTGTTTTAAAGATATTACTAACAATTAAAAAATAAAGGAATATTATGGCTGTAACTATGGCTGAAATAACCAAGCTTCGTAAGATTAGTGGAGCTGGTATGATGGATTGCAAGAACGCCTTGACTGAAGCAAACGGCGATATCGATAAAGCAATGGAAATTATCCGTAAAAAAGGACAGGCTGTTGCTGCAAAACGTTCTGACCGTGAAGCATCTGAAGGTTGTGTGTTGGCAAAAAAGGATGGCGAATTTGCTGCTATCATCGCTTTGAAATGCGAAACCGACTTCGTTGCTAAAAATGCTGATTTCGTAGCGTTGACTCAAGCTATTCTGGATGCTGCTGTTGCCAACAGATGCAAGACTTTGGAAGAAGTAAAGGCTTTGCCTATGGGTAACGGTACTGTACAGGATGCAGTAACAGACCGTAGCGGTATCACTGGTGAAAAAATGGAATTGGATGGCTACAATGTGGTTGAAGGTGCTTATACTTCTATTTATAACCACCAGGGAAATAACCAGCTTTGTACTATTGTTGCCATGAATAAGGAAGCTGAAGCTGCCGCTCACGGAGTTGCTATGCAGATTGCCGCTATGAATCCTATTGCAATTGATGAAGCCGGTGTTCCTGAATCTGTAAAAGAAGCTGAAATACAGGTAGCTATTGATAAGACTAAGAAAGAACAAGTAGACAAGGCTGTTGAAGTTGCTTTGAAGAAGGCTGGTATCAACCCTGCACATGTAGACAGCGAAGAGCACATGGAAAGTAACAAGGCTAAGGGCTGGATTACTGACGAAGATATTGCCAAAGCTAAGGAAATCATTGCTACTGTTTCTGCTGAAAAAGCTGCCAACTTGCCGCAACAGATGATTGAAAACATTGCTAAAGGTCGTCTGGGTAAGTTCTTGAAGGAAGTTTGCTTGCTGAACCAGGAGGATATCATGGATGGTAAGAAGACTGTAAGAGAAGTGTTGAAGGAAGCTGATCCTGAATTGCAGATCGTTGCTTTCAAACGTTTCACTTTACGTGCTGAATAAGATTTTCCGCAATTATAGAATGGGGGACTGTGTGACAACAGTCCCTTTCTTTTTTCCGGTTATTTGGTCTGGGTATATCCTTCAGCTTTCAATAACTCGATGACCCGTTGCTTGAACTCTCCTTGGATAAGGATCTCCCCGTCTTTTACTGAACCGCCTACTCCACATTTGCTTTTCAATAATTTACCCAACTCTTTCAGGTCATTTTCTGTTCCGATGAACCCGTTGATTAATGTCACGGTTTTGCCACCCCGTCCTTTTTTTTCTATATTGACACGGAGTTTTTGTTGTTTTTTATCTAATGTCTCAACCGCTTCCTCTTCAACACTTTCATACTTGAAATCAGGATTTGTGGAATAAACCACATTCAGACGTTCTTTCCAATCGTTATTTTTCATGTGAATTTTGCTTAAATGAATACTCAAAGATAAGACTTTTTTTATACTCTATCCGTCAATGTAACAAATAAAAGTGTACTTTTGCAAATTACCTAATGATAATACCTAAAGAAAAAGATGGATATACGTATGCATAAATTCTCGGATAAAGTGCCTGAGCCGACTTTGCGCAGGCTTCCGTGGTATCTTTCGAATGTGAAACTGATGAAAGAACAGGGAGAAACGTACGTGTCTTCTACCCAAATATCCAAGCAAATCAATGTAGATGCTTCCCAAATAGCGAAAGATCTTTCTTATGTAAATATATCCGGCCGTACACGTGTGGGGTATGAGATTGATGCGTTGATAGAGGTGCTGGAGCGTTTCTTGGGATTTACCAAAATGCATAAAGCTTTTTTGTTTGGTGTCGGTAGTTTGGGAGGTGCTTTATTGCGCGACTCGGGGCTGCATCATTTTGGATTAGAGATAGTAGGTGCGTTTGATATTAATCCCGGATTGGTCGGGAAGGAAATAAATGGAATTCCTATTTATCATTCGGATGAATTTGAGATAAAAATGAAATCCTGTGATGTGAATATCGGGGTATTGACTGTGCCTATTAATATAGCACAGGAGATAACAGATAAAATGATAGCGGGTGGTATTAAGGCTGTTTGGAACTTTACACCGTTCCGTATTCGTGTACCGGAAAATATTGTGGTGCAGAATACATCACTTTATGCTCATCTGGCTGTAATGTTTAACAGATTAAATGTAATTCAAGAATAATAATATGAAGATTATAGCCGTAGGAATGAACTACGTTGCACATTGCCACGAGTTACATGCTGATGAAAAATTACCGGAAGAACCGGTTATTTTTATGAAACCGGATTCGGCTCTGCTGAAAGACAGCAAGCCGTTTTTTATTCCTGATTTTTCTCAGCAGGTGGATTATGAGACAGAATTGGTAGTACGTATTAATCGTTTGGGAAAGAATATTGCTCCGCGTTTTGCCAGTCGGTATTATGATGCGGTGACGGTAGGAATAGATTTTACGGCACGTGACCTTCAGCGGCGGTTCCGGGAGGAAGGCAAGCCTTGGGAGCTGTGTAAAGGGTTTGATAGCTCGGCTGCCATAGGTGATTTTGTGCCGGTAGACAGATTTAAGGATATACAGAATTTAAACTTTCATTTGGATATAGATGGAAAAACAGTGCAGAGAGGCAACACTGCGGATATGTTGTTTAAGGTGGATGAGATAATTGCATACGTTAGTCGGTTTTTTACATTAAAGATTGGAGATTTGCTCTATACGGGGACTCCTGTGGGAGTAGGGCCAGTCGGCATAGGACAGCATTTGCAGGGGTATTTGGAAGGTGAGAAATTATTAGATTTTTATGTAAGATGAAAATAAGAGTAGGATTTGGATTTGATGTGCACCAACTGGTAACCGGTCGTGAACTATGGCTTGGAGGAATAAAATTTGAACATGAATTGGGGCTATTGGGACACTCGGATGCCGATGTGTTGATTCATGCCATTTGTGACGCTTTGCTGGGAGCTGCCAATATGCGTGATATAGGTTATCATTTTCCTGATACTGCGGGTGAATTCAAGAATATTGATAGCAAGATTTTATTGGCTGAAACGGTGGACCTGATTGCTGCAAAAGGATATAAAGTAGGTAATGTGGACGCAACGATTTGTGCTGAACGTCCTAAATTGAAAGCGCGGATTCCGGAAATGCAGTTGGTACTTGCTCATTTGATGGGGATTGATGTGGATGATGTTTCCGTAAAGGCTACCACTACAGAGAAACTGGGATTCACGGGCAGGGAGGAGGGCATTTCCGCTTATGCCACTGTATTGATAGAGAAAGCGGAATGATTTGTTGCGCTTTATTGGGAAATATCTTCTGGCAAGATCTTGCTGGAAGATTATAGGATAAGGCCGAATGCTAGTAATACGCCGAATAGCAGCATATTGCGGGAGGTTTCTCCCAATATGCTGTTTAATTCTTTTCCCCTGTTGATTTTTACCATTCTTTGCCATGCCATGAAGTGAGGTAACAGATAAATTTGGGGTAATAATGCAGCCCAAATGTGCCCGGTAGGAATAAACAATAAACAAAGCCATGCGGCAGCCAATCCCAAAAATAAGTATAATTGTTGCCCTGCATTGGCTCCCCAGCGTACTACGATTGTTTTCTTTCCGCTTTTTGCATCCTGATCGCGGTCACGGTAATTATTCACCATCAACAAGGTATCTATAATCAGTCCGCAAGCTAGAGAGGCGAGTGTCACATTCCAAGTCCAGTCACGGCACATCACATAGTAAGTGCAGCCTACCGGTACAAATCCGAAAAAGACAATGACAAGTATGTCTCCCCATCCGTGATAAGCTAGCGGATAAGGTCCTGCTGTATAAAGAAAAGCGAATAAAACACATAAAATTCCTACTGGAATCATTTCAATCCCTCCATAAGCTAATAGGCATAACCCTGCTAAACAAGCTGTTGCTGTGGTCAGGGCGATTCCCTTTCTCATGGCGTTCAGTGTGATCCATCCTTGCGCGCAGGCACGTTCAGGACCCAAACGGTCTTCACGGTCACTGCCTTTCAGATAATCAAAGTAATCATTAATGAAGTTGGCGTCTATCTGCATCAGAAAAGCGAAGGCAAAGCAAAGCAATGCTGGTGTCATTGTCTTCACGGTCACTGCCTTTCAGATAATCTAAGTAATCTTTTATGAAGTTGGCGTCTATCTGCATCAGAAAAGCGAAAGCAAAGCAAAGCAATGATGGTGTCATTTGGAAGCAGCTGTCTGCATAGGCCAAGGCACATCCCAGTAAAACCGGAGTGGCGGCTCCTGCCAATGTTTTAGGGCGGGCGGCTAGAAGCCATGCTTTTATTGAGTTAACTTGAACAATTTCCATTTCTATTTATAATTAAGGTTGTGCAAAGATAAAACAATTAATTCTGTATCTTTGTCTCCAAATAGAAAGGATTATGAAGAAACAGTTTCTTTTTTTGCTTTTAGCGGTTATTCTTTTGTCTTCTTGCGCCACAGCTACTTTGTCCGAGTTTCCGGGGGTAGGGCGTGTGAAGCAATATGATTTTTATAGTTATGATATTCCACCCGCTTTTGACGGTTTTCGGATAGGGTTTGCTTCGGATTTTCATTATGAGAGTCGCTTTAAGAGGAGTGAATTGAACAGCGCGGTGCGGGCATTAAAGTCCATGCATGCCGATGTCTTGCTGTTGGGTGGAGATTATCGTGGCAAGAAAGGTGGAAATCTGGATACTTTGTTCACCGCCTTGAGCAGAGTTTATACGCCTTACGGAACATTCGCTGTGATGGGAAATCATGATTATGGCTATTGTTATTCCGAAGTGGTGGAGGCCATGCAAAAGAATCATGTGCGGTTGATGGAACATAAAAGCTATAAGCTGATGAAAGATGGTCAGTATATTATAGTGAGCGGTGTACGCAATCCGTTTGATTTAAAAAAGAATGGTGACTCTCCATCCCAGCATTTTCTGGCGGATGATTTTATTATATTGCTCACGCATACTCCCGATTATGCAGAAGATACCGATGTATCGAATGCCAATTTGGTGTTAGCGGGGCATACTCATGGTGGGCAGGTGAGCTTGTTTAAAAAATATTCTCCGGTAAAGCACTCTATTTATGGAAACCGTTTTCTGACTGGTTGGAAAGAGAATAGCAAAGGTACTCCGATTATTATAACCAATGGATTGGGTACTTCGCGCGTTGACGTCCGTTTATTTACTCCCAGCGAAGTTGTTCTGGTAGTCTTGCATCGTGTTGAAAAGCAGAAAGAATAGACTGTTTGTCCGTTAATAATGTACAGGGTGTCCATAATCGGACACCCTTTTTTATGTTTACTTGTTGATACTTAGTGGATTAATTCCATGGCATGTACTTTGCACTTTATAAAGTGAAGCGACTCAAGAAAAAAAACGGATCATGTTGCAACGTTTTGAGAGTCATTTGCGTCTTATAAATAAAGACACAAATAAACACGAATTATAAACATTAAAAATAAGACATTATGAAAACTACAATGCTCACTAAAGCCATGATGGCAGTTCTTTTTGCAATGACAAGTGTATTAACATTGAATGCGGCCAAGCCTGTGAAGATTACAAATGAAGAGGTGGAAAATGGTCGGGTGTCGGCTAAGGTCGTTTATGAACAGGAAGGTACTTTCCTGACTCCGGAGTATCGTTTTGAGTTCAGATACAACGATAAGGGACAAATCATAGAGAAGAAAAGTATGAAATGGAATGGCACGGATTGGATAAATTATTATTGTATGGAAGTTACGTACACAGACACAGAAGCGCATATTGATTATTCTTTGTGGAATAAAAATAAAAAAGCGTTTGTCCCTACGCAGAAATATGTATATACGTTAGATGAAGCTGGGAAGTTTTTGGCGTGGCACTCATATAAAAAGGATACGACAGGCTGGGAGTTGGACGGATTGATAAATAGTAAGGTACTGCTGGCAAAGCGTTAATGGAGTGCGTCCTTTGAATTTTAGATTAAATAATTGATGTGTTTTTCCCCGGGGAATTTGGATTGTATCCTCCCTGGGATTTTTATTTTTTCAGTCGTTCATATACTGCCGGATGCAGGAAATATCGTATATCTCGTCCTTCCGCCAGTGCCTGTCTGATAAAAGTAGAACTGACTTCCAATAACGGAGAAAAATCTCCGCTGCTTTGTACCAACGGGGGAATAAAAGCCAGTTGTCCGCCCCGATGATAAGGGGGAATTCCCGGTTGGGATAGGCTTTGTGTAAAGCATCCAATGTGTGTATAGTATAGGAAGGACGAGGCAGGTGGAATTCGAAGTCGGAAGCCCGGAATTTGGGATAATCCGCAATGGCCAGTTTTACCAGTTCCAATCGCAGATTATCATCCCATAAATCCGTTTGTTGCTTTAATGGATTGTGAGGAGAGACGAGAAACCATATTTCATCCAGTCCGTTATATTCACATAAATAATTGGCAAGTGCCAGATGGCCCATGTGGATAGGATTGAATGAGCCGCCGAAAATACCAGTCTTTATCTTACTCTTTTCCATTTATTGTAATTCCATACTTGTCCTACAGTGACAATACCCATTGCTATGGCAATAATGTATTGCTCCATTGTGCTATGGCAATAATGTATTGCTCCATTGCCATTGCAATGATGCCTACAGCCAATGCTATAAAACCAATGAGGATACAAAGTATCGACATTCTTTGGGCCAGTTTTTTCGGATCTTTGATCATCGTCTTATTGTTCAATAAAGTTTCTAATAACTTTCAGTGCTTCCGCCTTTGCCTTCTCCAAATCGTCATTTACTATCACGGTATCGAATTTATCGGCGAACCCCAATTCGAATTCTGCTTTTGCGATTCGGCTTTCAATCACTTCGGGGGCATCAGTACCACGGCCTTGCAGGCGTTTACGGAGTTCTTCTACACTGGGTGGTTGAATGAAAACAGACAATGCGCGGCTGCCATAATATTTTTTGATATTACATCCGCCTACCACATCTACGTCAAAAATCACATTTTGTCCGGCTTCCAATTGTTTTTCCACTTGTGCTTTCAAGGTTCCGTAGAAACGGTTTTCGTATACTTCTTCGTATTCCAGAAATTCATTATTGGCAATGCGTTGTCTGAATTCCTCAGGAGATAGGAAGAAATATTCCACACCATGCCGTTCTTTTCCGCGAGGAGGGCGGCTGGTGGCAGAAATAGAGAAAGACAGGTTCAGGTTTTGTGTCAACAGATAGTTGATAATGGTTGATTTGCCTGAACCCGAGGGGGCTGAAAAAATGATAAGTTTTCCTGTTGCCATATCTTGATTCTTTGCTTATGAGAATGGTGTCCGGTATGTGAACCGGTTACATTACATTTAACACCTGTTCTTTGATTTGTTCCAGTTCGTCCTTCATCTGCACTACGATGTTTTGCATTTCGGCATGATTGGATTTGCTGCCGGTCGTATTGATTTCGCGTCCCATTTCCTGTGCTATGAAACCAAGTTTTTTTCCTTGTCCATGACCGCCTGCCATGGTTTCACGGAAATATCTCAAGTGATTGCTCAGTCGTTGTTTCTCTTCGTTAATATCTAATTTTTCAATGTAATAAATCAATTCTTGCTCCAGGCGGTTTTTATCATAATCCACACTGATGGTCTTTTCCAAAGCATCTGTAATGCGTTCACGTATCTTGGCTACACGCTCTGTTTCGTAGGGTTCGATGGACTTTAACAAACGCTCGATGTTGTCAATCTTTTCGTTGAATTTCTTTTCCAAGGCGCTTCCTTCCTGTTTGCGGAAATCTACCAAATGGTTGATGGCCTCTTCCACTACCCGGCGGACTACCTCCCATTCGTCTTCCGAAAGTTCTTGTACATCGGCTTTGGTCAGTACGTCAGGCATTCGTAGAAGGGTTGCAAACCAATCTTCGGGCATTGGTATATGGGTCATTTCGGAAATAGATTTTATCTGATTGTAGTAGTTTTCTACAAGGGCGGCGTTAATGGGAGTGGCTGTATCCGAAACGTCTTTCTCTATCCACAGGCTGAAATCAACTTTACCGCGTTCCAATGATTTGGAAATCATATTGCGGATTTCCATTTCTTTTTCACGGTATAAAGGAGCGATCCGTGTAGACAAGTCCATTGCTTTACTATTTAAAGACTTGATCTCTACGTTAATTTTTTTTTCTCCGAATATAGCGGTTGCTTTACCGTATCCGGTCATTGACTGTATCATAACTAATATGTTTTTTTGCAAAAGTAATCTTTTTATGGAAATGAAGTATAAATAAAAGTGTATATTTGCAGATTATATTATATAAGTAGAGCATTATGTCGTGTATTTTGCATATTGAAACTTCAACAGAGGCCTGCTCTGTTGCCGTCAGTGAGGATGGATTGGCGGTGTTCTCCAAAGAGGATTTGAAAGGACCTTCACACGCCGTGCAGCTGGGCGTATTTGTAGATGAGGCTTTATCTTTTGTCGACAGTCATGGTATGCCGTTGGATGCAGTGGCTGTGAGTTGCGGGCCCGGCTCGTACACAGGGCTGCGTATTGGTGTTTCTATGGCGAAGGGTATTTGCTATGGACGTAATTTGCCACTTATCGGTCTGCCGACATTGGAGGTGTTGTGTGTGCCGGTGTTGTTACATCATGATTTGCCTGAGGATGCCTTGCTCTGTCCTATGATAGACGCACGTCGCATGGAAGTCTATGCAGCTGTTTATGACCGCGCATTGGGCGTGAAAAGGGAAATTGCCGCCGATATTGTTGATGAGCATTCCGCGCAGTGGGCGGGAATAGGGAAATTGCCGCCGATTATGTTGATGAGCATTCCTATTTGTAGTTCCTGAATGAACATCCGGGCTATTTTTTTGGTATCGTTGCAGCCAAATGCCGTGGGCAGATTACTCATCCCAATGCTCATTTTATTGATGACATCCGTCCGTTAGGTAAATGGATGTTCCCATTGGCAGAAAAGGAAATGGTAAGGCAGAACTTTAAGGATGTGGCTTATTTTGAGCCTTTCTATTTGAAAGAGTTTGTAGCTTCCAAACCCAAAAAGCTTTTGTAACAGCCGATGAACAAATCAGTGCATAAATCATAAATTTTAAATATATATGGAGTATAATACTCAACAACGAACTTTACCCCTTCCTGAATATGGCAGAAGTGTGCAGAACATGGTAGACCACGCCTTGACCATCGAGGACAGAGCTGAGCGCCAACGTTGTGCGAATACGATTATCAACATTATGGGCGGTATGTTTCCGCATTTGCGGGATGTGCCCGATTTCAAACATAAATTATGGGATCATTTGGCTATTATGGCCGATTTCAAGCTGGATATCGATTATCCGTATGAAATTGTGAAGAAAGAAAGCCTGGAGGTGAAACCCGATATGTTGCCTTATCCGCATAATGGAATCCGTTACCGTCATTATGGACGTATTTTGGAGAACATGATTAAAAAGGCAGTGGACTATCCGGAAGGTGAGGAGAAGAAGCAGCTGATCAGCCTGATTGCAAACCACATGAAGAAATGTTTCCTGAACTGGAACAAAGACGGGGTGGAGGATCAGAAAATCTTGGATGATCTTCGCGATTACTCTAAGGGAATGATTAATCTGACCCCTGAAGACTTGCATTTGAATGAACAGCAACGTGTTTATGTTCCACGCAGGCCGCAACAGAACAACAATCAGCGCAGACCGCAACAAAACAACAACCAAAGAAAGAAATATTAATTCCTAAAAAATGATACCATGGCTTCGTTTGTAATTGAAGGAGGACATAAATTGCACGGCGAAATACACCCGCAAGGTGCTAAAAATGAAGTGTTACAGATTCTTTGTGCCACTCTGCTGACCTCGGAAGAAGTGACCGTAACTAATATTCCGGACATTCTGGATGTGAACAATCTGATTCAGTTGTTACGTGATATGGGTGTCAAGGTATCAAAAACAGGGATTGATTCGTATACATTTAAGGCTGACACTGTGGATTTGAACTACTTGGAGAGTGATGAATTCTTAAAGAAATGTTCCAGTCTGCGTGGATCAGTCATGTTGGTTGGTCCGTTGGTTGCCCGTTTTGGAAAGGCTTTGATTTCAAAACCGGGCGGTGACAAGATTGGCCGCCGGCGTTTGGACACTCACTTTATCGGTATTCAGAAACTGGGAGCCTGTTTTAATTATGATGAGGAACGAAGTGTTTTCAGTATTTGCGCAGAGCATTTGGAAGGTACTTATATGTTGCTGGATGAAGCTTCGGTTACCGGTACGGCTAATATTGTGATGGCTTCTGTCCTGGCGAAGGGCAAAACGACCATTTACAACGCAGCTTGTGAACCTTATCTGCAACAACTTTGTCGTATGTTGAACCGCATGGGGGCGAAGATTTCCGGTATTGCATCTAATTTGCTGACTATTGAAGGAGTGGAAAGTCTGCATGGCTGTACGCATCGGGTGTTGCCTGATATGATTGAAGTAGGTAGTTTTATCGGAATGGCAGCTATGACAGGAAGTGAGCTTACCATTAAGAATGTATCGCATGAAAATTTGGGCATTATTCCAGAAAGTTTCCGTCGTTTAGGTATCAGAGTGGAACAGCGGGGAGATGATCTGTTTATCCCCGAGCAGGAACATTATCAGATAGAATCGTTTATTGATGGCTCTATTATGACCATAGCAGATGCTCCCTGGCCGGGGCTGACTCCCGACTTGCTCAGTGTGGTACTGGTGGTGGCTACACAGGCGAAAGGCAGTGTACTGATTCATCAGAAGATGTTTGAAAGCCGCCTGTTCTTTGTGGACAAGCTCATAGATATGGGAGCACAGATTATATTATGTGACCCTCATCGTGCCGTTGTGATAGGGCATGACCGTAATTTCCAGCTTCGCGCCGGAAATATGATTTCACCCGATATCCGTGCCGGTATCGCTTTGCTGATAGCGGCAATGAGTGCCGACGGTATAAGCCGCATACACAATATAGAGCAGATAGACCGGGGATATCAGAATATAGACCAGCGTTTGAATGCGCTTGGCGCACGTATTACTAGAATTTAGAGAAATCAATCATGATTAAGAAAGATGAAGTTTTCAAGATTGGTATATTCAACAAACCGCATGGAGTAAAAGGAGAAATCTCATTCACTTTTACGGATGATATTTTTGACCGTGTGGAATGTGAGTATCTGGTCTGTTTGTTAGACGGTATATTCGTGCCTTTCTTTATTGAAGAGTATCGTTTTCGTTCAGATACCACTGCTTTAGTCAAACTGGAAGGGGTGGATACCTCGGAAAAGGCCCGTATGTTTACGAATGTAGAGGTCTATTTCCCGAAGAAATATGTCGGTGAGGAGGAAGATTCGGATGATATACCTACCTGGAACTATTTTATTGGCTTTAAGGTGGAAGATGTGAATCATGGTGAGTTGGGCGAGATTGTGGCGGTGGATGACAGTACGATGAATGTCCTTTTTGCCATTGAGAAAGGTGGCGAGGAACTTTTGCTGCCTGCCCACGAGGAATTTATCATCAAATTGGATAAGAAAAAGCGTTTGCTGACGGTCGAAGTACCTGATGGCTTGATATAAATATAGAAGGTGCGCACGATGAAGAAAAAAGGAAGGAAAGCATTTTGGCATAATTTCAAGTTTAAGTATAAACTGACCATTACCAATGAAAATACGTTGGAGGAGATTGTGGGACTGCACGTTTCCAAACTCAATGGTGTGTCTGTATTGCTGTCTGCCGTAACGGTAATTTTCCTGATTTCGGCAACTATCATTGTTTTTACTCCTTTACGTAACTATTTGCCGGGATATATGAACAGTGAGGTACGTGCGCAGGTGGTGACCAATGCCTTGCGGGCCGATTCGTTACAACAAGTGGTGACGAGGCAGAATATGTATATCATGAACATTCAGGATATATTTAGCGGGAAAGTAAAAGCTGATACAGTCCAATCTATCGACTCTCTGACCATTCTTCGTTCTGATTCTTTGATGGAACGTACCAGGCAGGAAGAAGAGTTTCGCAAGCAATATGAAGAATCGGAACGATATAATCTGACGGCTGTTGATGATAATAATGTCGCTTCCGGATTGATATTCTATCGTCCTACACGGGGCATGATGTCATCTAATTTTGACTTGGAGAACAGGCATTACGGTGTGGACATTGCCGCTAATCCAAATGAAAGTGTGTTGGCAACATTGGATGGGACAGTGATTTTGTCTACTTATACGGCAGAAACCGGTTATGTTATTCAGATACAGCATGGACAGGATTTTGTGTCGGTGTATAAACATTGTGGTTCGTTATTAAAGAAAGAAGGAGATCCGGTGAAAGGTGGTGAAGCTATTGCATTGGTAGGAAATACCGGTGAAAAAACTACCGGACCGCATCTGCATTTCGAATTATGGCATAAGGGACGTGCGATTGATCCCTCAAAATACATTGTATTTTAACAACATTATGAAAAAACAAATAGCGATATTAGGTTCTACCGGCTCTATCGGTACACAAGCTTTACAGGTAATAGAGGAACATCCAGATTTATATGAGGTCTATGCGTTGACAGCCAATAACAGGGTCGATTTATTGGTAGAACAAGCCCGTAAGTTCATGCCCGAGGCGGTAGTGATAGCCAATGAGGAAAAATACCTTCAATTGAAAGAGGCGCTGAGTGATCTGCCTGTCAAAGTATATGCAGGAGCGGATGCGCTCTCTCAAATTGTGGAATCACAACCTATTGACATTGTACTGGCTTCTATGGTAGGTTATGCCGGATTGCGTCCTACTATAAATGCGATAAAGGCAGGTAAAGCTATTGCTTTGGCTAATAAAGAAACACTGGTTGTAGCCGGGGAGTTGATTAATGCACTGGCAAATCAGTACCATACACCTGTACTTCCCGTGGATTCGGAGCATTCGGCTATCTTCCAGTGTCTGGAAATAAATAACCGGTTGGAGAAAGTGATCTTGACAGCTTCAGGAGGGCCGTTCCGTACTTATACCATGGAGCAGTTGCAAACAGTGACCAAAGCACAAGCTTTGAAGCATCCCAATTGGGAGATGGGAGCGAAGATAACCATTGATTCGGCTTCCATGATGAACAAAGGGTTTGAAGTGATTGAGGCTAAATGGTTATTCGGAATGCGTCCGGAGCAAATTGAAGTGGTAGTTCATCCACAATCTGTCATTCATTCTATGGTGCAGTTTGAGGATGGGGCCGTGAAAGCACAGTTGGGCATGCCCGATATGCGTTTGCCTATTCAATATGCTTTTTCGTATCCGGAGCGCGTGAAATCTTCTTTCGAGCGGTTGGATTTTGCCCGTATAACAGACCTGACTTTTGAACAGCCTGATACCAAACGTTTTCGTAATTTGGCATTGGCATACGAGGCTTTGTATCGGGCCGGAAATATGCCCTGTATAGTGAATGCAGCTAATGAAGTGGTGGTGGATGCTTTCCTGAAAGACAAAATATCTTTCCTGGGTATGAGTGATGTCATAGAACAGACTATGGGTAAAGTTGCTTATATCAAGGAACCGACTTATGAAGACTATGTGGATACTGATGCTGAGGCGCGTCGGGTAGCGTTGTCCCTTTTGTCATCTTAAATGGTAGTTGGCAGAGAATTATGTTAATTATAAATTATAAAATAGTAAATAGTTAGATGGAAACATTTTTGATTCGTGCTCTTCAATTGATAATGAGCCTTTCATTATTGGTCATTATTCATGAGGGAGGACATTTTCTTTTTTCACGTCTTTTTAAAGTAAGAGTAGAGAAGTTCTACATATTTTTTGATCCGTGGTTTTCTTTGTTCAAATTCAAACCGAAGAACAGTGATACGGAATATGGTATTGGCTTGTTGCCTTTGTCTTTTTAAAGTTAGAGTAGCGATTTGCTACATATTTTTAGATCCGTTGTTTTCTTTGTTCAAATTCAAACCGATGAACAGTGATACGGAATATGGTATTGGCTGGGTGCCTTTGGGGGGATATGTGAAAATTTCGGGTATGATAGACGAGTCTATGGATACCGAGCAGATGAAACAGCCTGCTAAGCCATGGGAATTTCGTTCAAAACCGGCTTGGCAGCGTCTGCTTATCATGGTGGGTGGTGTCTTGATGAATTTCTTGCTGGCTATCTTCATCTATTCCATGATTTTATTCCATTGGGGAGATTCTTTTGTATCGCTGCAAGACATGACTCATGGTATGAAATTTAATGAGCGTGCCCGGGAAATAGGTTTCCGTGACGGTGATATTCTTCTTCGTGCAGATGAAAAACCATTGGAGCGTTTCGGGGTGGATATGCTTCGTGATATTGCTGAGGCACGTACAGTGACTGTATTGCGCGACGGAAAGGAAGCCGAAGTATATATGCCTGAGATCAGCTTGTTGGATATAGCAAAGGATGATCCGATGTTTGTTACGGCGTTAGTTCCTAATGTCGTTGACTCGGTGATACCGGGCGGTGGCTTGGATAAGGCCGGTATACAGAAGGGTGATAGTCTGGTCGCGGTCAACGGTGAAATGTTGAACTCATGGAATGCATTGGTGGAAAAACTGGATAATATGCAGGCTGATGCGGAAGCTACAGGAGATAAAGATGCTTCTCTACAAATGGTATATTCGCGTAACGGACTGCGTGACACCGTGACGGTGCGTACAGACTCTTTGTTTAGAGTGGGTGCAACATTCTCTTCATTGGCTGATTATAAAGAAACAACCCGTGAATTTGGTTTCTTTGAATCTTTTCCTGCCGGGGTGCAATTGGGGGTAAATACGTTGAAGGGATATGTGAACGATATGAAATATGTGTTCACTAAAGAAGGAGCCAAGAGCGTAGGTGGTTTTGGAACGATAGGAAGTATTTTTCCGAAAGTATGGGATTGGCATCGCTTTTGGGAAATGACTGCTTTTCTGTCAATCATCTTGGCGTTTATGAATATTCTGCCTATTCCGGCATTGGATGGCGGACATGTATTATTCCTGCTTTATGAAATCATTGCCCGTCGTAAGCCGAGTGACAAATTTATGGAATATGCGCAGATGGTAGGCATGTTCCTATTGTTTGCCTTGCTCATTTGGGCGAACTTTAATGATATCATGCGATTCTTGTTCTAGGTCTGCATGACAGAAAAGGACACGGCATTTTTATAACAATGCCGATAGGCACGGATTTCCGCAAAGATTGAATCAATCGTCTTTGCGGAAATCTGCGTTTTTTATATTGTTTCTCTCCCGTGGTGAAAAAAAGACATAAAAAAAGAGCGAAAGTTTTTATCAAACCCGCTCACATCCTGAAGAACCCCCCTCCATTATGGGGTTCTTTTCATCTTTCTCGTCTCAGTTGTGTTATCCTCTCTCTCTTGTACCTAAAAAAAACAACTCTATTAATAACTATAAAATGATCATTTGTGTTATCCTCTCTCTTGTACCTAAAAAAATAACTCTTTTAATACCTATAAAACTAATCTCCTGAAAACTTTCTTTTTCTAATTACCTTAAATCTTACTACTAATACCTTTCTAAATCAATCTTTCTTTACCTAAATCTAATACCTTAAATTAAAATCTTTACCTTAATACTTAATACCTAATTTTGTTCTTTTCTTTATTAACTTAATATTTGGTTTCACAACCACATTGCAAAGGTACGGCTTTTCTTGAAATTAGCAAGTAAATATATGCTGAAAAACATAAAAAAGGGTGAATTCATGATATATATCAAGAAAACACCCCTTTTTTATTTCTTTTAGCGTTATCGCACACGGATGATGCGTTGATTACTGCTGCCCCGAAATTCCAAGTAAGGAGAGTACAAATCCGGCTCAAATCGTCCGTCTACTATAACATCCACATAATCCAGTATCGGTTTTAACATTTCATCGTTTTGTATCTGTTCAAATGTATATCCAGTATAACACCAGATGTTTTGTCCGGTAGCTTCTTTGATCTGTTTGACCAGAGCCAGGAATTCTTGGGGATGATAAAGTGGATCTCCACCGGAAAAGGTGATTCCGTCCAATAATGGATTGGCATTTATTTCGCAGATCATTTTTTCTATTTTTTCCGGTGTGAGCGGAGTGCCTGCCGATGGATTCCAGGATTCGGGATTCTGGCAACCGCGACAATGGTGACGGCATCCGGCCAGATAGATGGAATAGCGGATGCCTTCACCGTCGACTATTGTTTCAGGATAGGTAAATAACAAGTTCATGCTGATTATCCATGCTTTACCCGGTCACGTTCTTCAGCACGCTTGGCTGAATTCCAAGTGCTGAGGTCGCCTGTCAAATACCCGGTAATGCGACGCATTCGCATTATATTCTCGCTCTGGCAAACAGGGCACTTGTCGTAAATGACTCCTTTGTAACCGCAAGCCTGACAAGTATCAACAGGATGGTTGATGGAACCGTATCCAATGCCTTCGTCATGCATTACTTTTACAATCTTGGCTATGGCTTTTACATTTTTCTGAGCTTCTCCGTCCAGTTCCACGTAAGTGATATGCCCTCCGCGGGTAATGGCGTGGAAAGGAGCTTCCCGTTTTATCTTCTCGGTGATGGTGATGGGCTCTTTTACATCTACGTGGAAAGAGTTTACATAATAGTCATTGTCCGTCACGCCGGGAATGATGCCGTATTTGCGGCGGTCCATACGGGTGAAGCGTCCGGAAAGTCCTTCGGCAGGAGTGGCAAGTACGGAGAAATTCAACTGATATTTCTGTTTGTATTCGTCTGCCACTTTATTCATTTCCGTAACGGCTTCGAATAATGTATCCCATGCTTTCTGGCTATGTGCGTGACCTTCTCCATAAAGAGCCATCATGGCATTGTGTCCGCCGATAAAGCCTATCCCTAATGTGCCTTGACGCAATACATCCCCCACCTGGTCGTTGGGCGAAAGTTTTCCTCCGCCTTTCCACACATCATTCCCCATCATGAAAGGGAACTGGCGTGCCAAGGCTGTACGTTGATACTGGTAGCGTGCATACAATTGTTCGGCAATCAGTTCGGACAAAGCATGTACACTTTCCATGAATATTTCTTTTGCTTTTCTTTCTATGGCCTCTTTCTTGCCTGACTCTTCCAGACTTTCTGCCTTGATGCGTGCTTCGATGGCCAGCCGGGGCATATTCATGGTGGTGAATGACAGGTTGCCACGTCCTAATGAACTTTTTTCACCTGCTATATTTTCGTATACGCGGGTACGGCATCCCATAGTTGCCAGTTCATAGCGGTAACGTTTAGGGTCCTTGATATCCCATTTCTCATTTTTGTTATAAGGAGTATCCAAAAACATAAAATTAGGGAACAAGGCTTTTGCGGTGGTACGGCAGGCTTTCAGAAACAAGTCGAAATTGGGAGCTTGGAATTCCATTTTGCCTTCCAGTGCCGCTTCGAAGTTTTCCATGGCTTTCTTATAGTCCTCTTCGGAATAAGATACTCCGTCTTTAACCTTGAATATCTGTATGGGGAAGACCGGTACTTCGCCACGGGTACCCAGGCCTTCGATGGTAGCTTTCAGCAGTTCCTCTATGACCATGCGGCCTTCGGGAGAAGTGTCTGTTCCATAATTGATGGAACTGAACACGACTTGGTTTCCCCCTCGCGAATGCATGGTGTTCAGGTTGTGGATGAATCCTTCCATGGCCTGATGTGTATCTTTGCGCGTCATGGCGTATGCTTTCTCTTCAATTTTCTTGAGAGCCTCTGTTCCGGGTTCTTTTCCCTCTACTTCTATATAAAACTCGGTTAAAGTTTTCAGATGTTTGCGAAATGTCTTCCGTACCCCTTCCGCCATAAAGAAGTCGAAGGCGGGAATAGCTTGTCCGCCGTGTTGCTCGTTCTGGTTTGTCTGGAATATGATGGTGGCCAGAGTGGCATAACTTTGAATGGACTGTGGAGTACGGATACTTCCGTTTTTAGTGCGGAAGCCGCGTTCGAACAAGTCATCCAGGTCATATTGGATACAAGTGGTAGTCTTGGTGGGATAGTAATCCAAATCATGTATATGTATGTCGCCCAACTGATGTGCTTCGGCATATTTTTTAGGCAACAGGTATTTATAGGTATAGTCTTTAGTAACTTCCGAGGCAAAAGTCATCATCTGTCCGGCGGGAGTATGGCTGGACATGTTGGCATTACTCAGGTTGACATCATTTTTGTCGATGGCTACAATGCCGTCCATGATGTGCTTCATTTGCGTTTTACGGTCGCGTTCCGTATTCCGCCATTCGCGATAAATAATATATTTCTTGGCCACTTCGGGACGTACTTTCATCAGTTCCTTTTCTACCAGATCCTGAATCTCTTCCACACTGATGGTTGGAGATACGAAATTGCTGATAACCCGCATGGTAATTTCAGCAATCAGTTTGTCTTCATTGTCAATTCCGGAGGCATGGAATGCCTTGCCGATTGCATTTTTAATTTTACTGATGGAAAAGTCTTCCCGCTTTCCATCACGCTTAATAATACAAATCTCAGCGTAATTCATTGTTTGAAAAATTAATTGTTAATTTAAAAAACTTGGCTGTCCTTCCAGGCAGGTTTTCTGACTTATCTCTCCCTTAAAACGCCTTCCCGCAAATGGTTTTGTAGTGGCATATTGTTTCAGCTCTACGAGAATTACAGCAGCGGGTACTGTTGCTGATTTTCACGGCATTCCCTCTTGGAAGTGGTTAACTTCACCTTGTCGGACAGCTGCAAAGGTATAACATTTTGGGAAACTTTCTATTTAAAAAATGGATAAAAGTTTTCCAAAACGGATAACTTATTGAAGATGGGAAGGTTATAAAATGTACCACAATGCCATCATGTGGCAGACCGTTCCTCCTAATACGAACAGATGGAAAACAGAGTGCATATAGGGCAATTTGGGGAAGGAATAAAAGACAGCTCCGGTGATGTAAGACACTCCTTCACCGATTAACCAATAAATAAAAGCGGGAGGCACATGTTGGCAGAGCGGCTTGAAACCTACAAAAATGCTGCATCCCATGGCTATATAGCAAATTGTTTCCAGGTTGCTATGTTCTTTCAGGTTACAAAAACATAGAATGATCCCGGCGAGGGCGCATAGCCATACGAAACTAAGAATTCCCCATCCCCAATAATCTGCTTCCCGCAAGGCTATCAGCATGATGGGGGAATAGCTGCCTGCGATATGCAGATAAATCGAAGCATGATCGAATTTGCGCAACACTTCGCGGTGAGGAGATGGTTTGCTGGCATGATACCAGGTGGAGCTGATATAGGAAGACAGCATACCGAATAGGTAGAGCCACATGCCGCCTGTTGCCCACGGATTGCCACTTTTCATGGCAGTAAGCAACAGATAACCGCCGCCGGCGATACCTATCAGGATACCAACGCCATGTGACAGGGTATTGGCCCACTCTTCTCCTTTGGTATAGTGTATGGTCAATTTCTTATAAGTTTTTTGGAGTTAATCCCATGCTTTTTGCTTTCTTCAACATGTGTTCTAAAGCAGCATCATGCTCATTAGGGATGATTCCATCCAGTATGGCATCCTTGATAGAACTTTTCAGACTGCCTATTTCACGGCAGGGCTGCAGGTCGAATATCCGCATAATTTCTTCTCCGTCTACCGGAGGTTGGAAATTGCGTATCCGGTCTTTTTCTTCCAGGTCTTTCAGCTTCTGGCGTACCAGTTTGAAGTTATCCAGGAATTTTTGTTTTCGTGCTTCATTTTTTGAAGTGATGTCCGCTTCGCACAGCATCATCAAGTCGTCAATATCATCTCCGGCTTCAAAAAGCAGACGTCGCACGGCGGAGTCGGTTACTACATCATCTGCGATAACAATGGGGCGCATGTGCAGGCTGACCAACTTTTGGACATATTTCATCTTCTCATTCATGGGCAGTTTCATCTTGCGGAAGAGATCCGGAACCATTTTCTCACCGATAAAGTTATGATTATGGAAAGTCCATCCTATACGTGGCTCCCAGCGTTTGGTACGTGGCTTGCCTATATCATGCAACAGCGTAGCCCAACGCAGCCATAGGTTGTCGGTATGTTTGGAAATATTGTCCACAACTTCCAGGGTATGATAGAAGTTGTCTTTATGGGCACGCCCGTTCCGGGTTTCCACTCCTTGCAGCGCCACCAGTTCGGGAAAAATCAAAGGCAGCAGTCCGCAGCGGTCCAGTTCTATAAAGCCTTTGGACGGTATGGGGGCGAGCAGGATCTTGTTCAACTCGTCGGCGATGCGCTCTTTGGAGATAATATGAATGCGTTCCTTGTTGCGTGACAGTGCTTCGAAAGTGGTGTCGTCAATATAGAAGTTCAGTTGTGTGGCAAACCGGACACAACGCATCATGCGGAGCGGATCGTCACTGAAAGTGATGTCCGGGTCCAGCGGTGTACGGATAGTTCTCTCTTTCAAATCGTCCAGCCCGTTAAAAGGATCTACCAGTTCACCGAAACGTGCTTTGTTCAGGCACACTGCCATGGCATTGATCGTGAAATCGCGCCGGTTTTGGTCATCCTCCAAGGTGCCGTCCTCTACTACAGGCTTGCGGCTGTCATGGCTGTACGACTCTTTACGGGCACCGACAAATTCCACTTCCGTGTCATGGTATTTAACTTGTGCCGTGCCGAAATTCTTAAAAACAGAAACGTGTGCTCCGCGTCCCAGCTTCCTGCCGAAGGCCTGTGCCATTTCAATTCCGCTCCCTACTACGACTACATCTATATCCTTCGAGGGACGCTTCAGGAATATATCTCGTACATAACCTCCTACAACGTAACATTCCAATCCCAGTTCGTCTGCCGTTTCGGAGATTAACTTGAATATCTTATTATTAAAGTGTTCTTTTAGTTCCATATTCATCTTAAAGAGGGGCAAATTTACGATTTTTTGCGCAGGATAAGGAGAAATCACGCAATTAAATTGTATTTTTGCCTGCATATAAAACGATCAAGTACATGAAAAAGATAGGATTAGTAGCATTATTTGCCTTGTTGCTGGCCGGTTGTGATGATGGCGGCGAGAAGAAAGCGCAAGAAAATTTGCGTAAGGCCGAAGCGGCTTTGGAAAAAGAGAACTTTAATGAGGCCAAATTGCAGATAGACAGTATCCGCATCCTTTATCCGAAAGCGTTTGAAGCCAGAAAACAGGGAGTCAAGCTGATGCAGCAGGTGGATTTGAAAGAACAGCGGAAAAGTCTGATTTACCTGGATAGCATGATGGTGGTGAAACAAGCTCAGCTGGATTCCGTCAAGGGTAATTTTGTTCTTGAGAAAGATACTGCATATCAGGAGGTGGGTAACTATTTTTATCCCACCCAGACGGTAGAAAAGAATATAGGCCGTTCATTCTTGCGCGGACAGGTGAACGAGCAGGGGGAAATGTCCCTTACCTCTATTTATTGTGCTGGCGGCACGTTGCATCACACGGCGGTGAAAGTGAGTGTGGGGGATACCTTTGCCGAAACTCCCGCCTCGAAAGACAGCTATGAAACCACTGACTTGGGCCGTGCAATCGAGAAGGCCGATTACAAGATGGGGGAAGACGGCGGCGTTATCGCTTTTATTGTAGCGAACAAAGATAAGAATATCCAACTTCAGTTTATCGGAGATCGTACTTATAAAACGGCTATGCAACCCAATGACCGTAAGGCGATTGCAGAATTGACGGAGTTGGCGCGCATCCTGTCCGGCATGGAGCAAATCCGTAAAGATAAGAAAGAAGCGAACTTGAAAATAGAGTTTGTAACCCGCAAAATGCAGGAACAGGAGGAAGAGAAGTGATGTGGATGGGAACACAAACAATGCGGATCCTGAAGAGAATCTCCCCAAAGTCCGCATTGTCCGTGTTCCTTGTTTCATGTACAGCCCTTACAATCGCTTCAGGGCCAGCTTGATCACTTTCTCTACCGGGGCGGCAGGCTCCTCTTTCAGTATGGCAGCCACTACCTTTTGTGATGCGGCTTGTGCGAATCCCAGCATGGTGAGTGCGGCGACAGCCTCGTCATGAATTTCCGTATTGCCCGGATTGGCAAACATTTCACTGTTCACCGTCTCCACGCCCGAAGTGGCGATCTTGTCCTTTAAGTCCACTATGATGCGTTGGGCAGTTTTCAGGCCGATGCCTTTTACCGTTTTCAATAACTTGTCATTACCGGAACTGATTACTCCGCACAGCTCGGAAGGGGATAAGGCCGACAGAATCATACGTGCCGTGTTGCCGCCGATGCCCGATACGGAAATCAGTAACAAAAACAACTCCCGTTCCTGTTTGGTCGAGAATCCGTAGAGTACGTAGGCGTCTTCCCGGATCGCTTCATAAATATATAATTTCGTATTGCTCTGATTCTGAATGGCCGAATACGTATTCAATGAGATATTGATGCCATACCCCATCCCGTTACAATCTAAAACCACCGTTGCCGGAGTAATCTCCGCAATGTCTCCTTTAATATATTCTATCATGGTTGTTTCATTTGAAAATTTACAGTTCTTTGCAAAAATAGGACATCTATCTTTTAAATTATAAGTTCGGCAAGAATATTTTTAAATTATTAGGTCGTAGTGAACAAAAAAACGAGGCAAAATGTTTATTTTTGCAGCGAATTAACAGATAATAGTAAACTAAACCCAATAAAAGATGAAAAAAATAAGAGCGGCCGTGGTTGGATACGGTAACATTGGTCAGTATGTAGTGGAGGCTTTGGAAGCTGCTCCCGATTTTGAGATTGCAGGTATCGTCCGTCGTAGCGGTGCGGAAAACAAGCCTGCCGAGTTGGAAGCATACGCTGTGGTGAAAGATATAAGGGAATTGAAAGATGTGGATGTGGCTGTGCTGGCTACTCCGACCCGTAGCGTGGAAGAATATGCGAAAGAGATTCTGGCAATGGGTATCAATACGGTAGATAGTTTCGACATTCATACGCAAATCACTTCTCTCCGCCGTTCATTGGATGAGTCGGCAAAGGCCGGTAAGGCTGTCGCTATTATTTCTGCCGGATGGGATCCGGGAAGCGATTCTGTAGTCCGTACACTGCTGGAAGCCATCGCTCCGAAGGGTATTACTTATACCAATTTCGGTCCGGGACGCAGCATGGGGCATTCCGTAGCAGTCCGTGCCATTGATGGAGTGAAGGATGCTTTGTCCATGACTATTCCTGTGGGAACCGGTATCCATCGCCGTATGGTGTATGTGGAACTGGAGGAAGGTGCGGACTTCAAGACTGTGGAAGCCGCCATCAAGTCGGATCCTTATTTTGTAAATGACGAGACACATGTAAAACAAGTTCCATGTGTGGACGATTTGAACGACGTAGGTCATGGCGTTAACCTGGTTCGCAAAGGGGTATCGGGCAAGACTCACAATCAGTTGTTCGAGTTTGACATGAAGATTAATAATCCGGCTCTTACCGCGCAGGTGCTGGTTTGCGTGGCACGCGCCTCCATGAAACAGCAGCCCGGATGTTATACCATGATCGAAGTTCCTGTAATTGATCTGCTGTGCGGCGACCGTGAGGAACTGATTGCCCATTTGGTATAAAGAGGTTTCCTCAAAAAGAACGATATTCTGAAAATCTCTTCTCTGTTTTATTCCGGAGAAGAGATTTTTTTATTTCCTTTGTGTTCATAAACAAAGAAATAGAACAATGATAGCAAGTATTGTATGGGATGTGGATCCTATCTTATTTAAAGTAGGTAGTTGGGAAGTGCGTTGGTATGGGCTGATGTGGGGCCTTGGTTTCATATTGGCTTATGAAATGGTAAGCCGTTTATTCAAAAAAGAGAAGTATCCGGAAGAGTGGGTGGACAAGCTTTTTGTCTATTGCATAGTCAGTACGGTCATTGGCGCCCGTCTGGGGCATTGTTTGTTTTATGAATGGGACTATTATGGCGCCCATCCTGTTGAAATATTCAAGATTTGGAAAGGCGGGCTGGCAAGTCACGGAGGGGTGTTCGCCATCATTCTGGCTCTGATGTGGTACTCGAAAAAAGTAACCCGGAAAAGTGTGTGGTGGTTGTTTGACCGCATGATACCTGCTGTGGCGATTGTCTGCTTCTGTATCCGTTTTGGTAATTTAATGAATTCCGAGATATTCGGATATCCCACCACGTTGCCTTGGGGATTTGAATTTGTCCGTTCCCGGGAGTGGCATCAGCTGTATGAAGGTTTGCCTTGCCATCCTACTCAGATTTATGAAATGCTGTATTGCCTGGTTGCCGGTGTAACAGCCTGGGTGATGTACCATACATACCATTTACAAAAGAGGGTGGGATTAATAACCGGAGTAAGCTTGCTTATATTCTTTGGCACTCGCTTTGCTCTGGAGTTTATGAAGAATCCGCAGGTTGCCGAAGAGGCGGATATGACTTTTAATATAGGGCAGTGGCTCAGTGTGCCGCTGATTCTGCTGGGGGCGTATCTCATAGCCACCAGCCGCACCCGGAAAGAATAAAGGTTCCGGGAGAGGGGGGAAGCAGGTGAAAGGATACCTTTTCAGCCTTCCGGCATCGCCCTGTATATCACGTGCGGGGCGCGTCCGTCTCTTTCTATTTTCTTTTCGCTGCTCCATTGGCGTAGTTCGCTGCCGGCTTTTGTTTTCAGCAACCCTGTCAAGGCACAATATTCCTTGCAAGTGATAATGGAGTGCTCTTTCAGATAATTTGTCAGCCGTACAAAGCGTTCTTCTGCTGAATATCGGGTGGAGGAGGTCCGGAAACCATATTCCGCCCGTTCCAGCTTTCCTTTGCTTCGTACCTCCTTACGGAATTTCCGGGTGGGTTTGAACTTTATGTTGTCAAAATGTACCGATGCGGCGCGTATCTCGCTTTTGTCCGTTACCTTGCGGCAAGTCAGAGTGGCCGAGAATGTACCCAGTTCTCCCAGTTTTACGTTATAACCGTCTGCCAGGTAATTGGCGATAATGCTTTTCAGGTCACATAACAGACCGACGACGGTCCCTTCGTGGACGGTGGAACGCCGGGCGATGTCTTTTGCCAGGTCTTTCAGGTTTTTTGTGCCCGATACTACAATTTGCGGATACAGGGTGGGCTGTTCCTTCTCTCCCTGTATGTCGGGGGAGGTTTTGAAATCATACTTTGCTGCCATGTTTAATGCTTTTTAATAGGGAGATTAAGTCGTTTCTTGCTGAACGCTAAGGGGATTCTTTCTATTAACTTCTATAGACGCAGGCAATGGACCGTACGGTTTACTGTAGTGGACTGTACGGTCTGCTATAGTGGATTGTACAGTCTGCCATCGGAGTCTGTCTTAGTATTCAGGACAAAAGTACTTAATCATACTGGAAAAACCTATTAATTCATAGGAGAAAAGAGCTTATACGGGCAAATTAGATGTTTCCCTTGAAGGTTTGAGGGATTTTCCTTTCATTGTGGTGTCTTTCTTTTCAGTTGGTGTGCTGTAAAGGTAAGTGTTTTATGCTGATTACCGGCATGCTTCGGATAGAAAAAGAGGAGGCGGGCTGACAGTAGGCTGAAGGATTATCCTTCAGGTGTTTTCTTCGATGGAATGGGGAAAAACAGCCCAAACTGAAGGCTGAAGGAAAATTGGCATGAATTTGTTTTTAGAGGTGAAAAGGCGTATGGTTCACAAGAAATGTTACATAATCCGTCACTTTTGTTGCAATGAAACAAAAATGACGGCAGCTGTAACAAATGTTTTATAGAGGTTGCCGGCTGTCCCCTACCTTTGCCTCAGAAAAACTTCTAAAAACATTTAATGCTATGAACAAAAATCAGCAAAAGAACCGGATGGGCGCGGTCATTATTTTACTTGCCGCCGCTTGCTTGAATGGTTATGCACAACAAGATTCTACCAAAGTGTCCTCTGATTCGAAAGAGGAAGGCAATCGCAATGTCATGTTGAATGCGGCTAGTGCCAATGGTCCTCGTGAAATCTCTATCGGTCTGCCCGGTGGTGATGTGAATGTACTCGAAAATGGTCTGCCTGTGGTATATAATTCGAATCCTCATAATGTAAACACGCATTGGCGCGGAGACAGCAGCTTGGGACATACCGGATTGCTGAAGATTTCCGAAACAGCGATTACTACCGGTAATATAGGTTATGCTGTCAATTCGTTTACGGAACTCGGCTTGGATAAAGAGAAGAAAATGAATGGTGTGCTGAACTACGGCACCAATCATTTCGGTAAACAGCAATTTGACTTCAATCTGAATGGAAGCATCGGAAAAGATTGGTTTTACAGCGGCAGCATCTATCAGAATTTTGATCCGGGTTCGTTCAAACTGCGTTTTGCGCAATATCAGGACCGGACTCAGATCTATAAGTTTGCCTTGACCAAGTTCTACAATGAAGGACGTGGACAGCTCTCTGCCATCTACCATTACAGCAACAGCCATTGGTTGTCCAATGCTACCACCGGTGCACCATTTATTTATGTAGGCGATGGGAGTGTGAAGGAAATTCCCGGTTTCGGACTGGGGACTTCTTCTTATCTGCCCAATGTATCGGATATGGTTTATATGGACATGCGTACCGGCGAGATGAAAAAGATCAGTCTGTATGATGCTACGGCCAGTAAAGGAAATCAGTTGACGGTTCTGAACCGTTACCGGTGGGATAACGGGTTGGAGTGGAAAATCAATATGAAGTATGACCATGCTTTGGGTTCCTATCTGTACCAGACTCCGATGTCTATGGAGCAGAAAGTAGGAGCCGACGGCTATAGCACCAAAGGACTGGATGGAGCATTGAATCCTTATGAGGGATATGTACAGAGCCGCATGTCCTGTTTCAACCGGGGGAATATAGATGAGTTCTTCTTTACCACCGAGTTGTCGCGGAAGTATGATGATATGACTTGGCGTGTGGGGGTGAACGAATGGTATTATGATGTGGACTATGCTTCGAACACTACCATGTATGACCATACGGTGGAAGAATATCCCCAAATGTTGTACAGCGCCGATACGAAGGATATTCATCATTACGGAAACACTCCTTATTATAATCTGAACCAGAATGCTTCCGAATATTACAAAGGACATGAAAACAAACTGGCTCTTTATGCTACTCACGACTGGGACATCACCGATAAATGGAATGTGTATTATGGCGCACGCTTCGAGTACCAGCGTCTGGCAGGAAAGAACCTGGCGGTATATAATGCCGAAGGCAATCCGGTAGGCCGCTTTGCCGGTTATCATATCGGGGCAGTTGCAGCCGATGGTACGAAGATAGCTCCCCGTTATTTCAGTTACAACTGGCTGAACATGGCTTTCACGGCTGCCGCCACTTATAAAATGACAAAGCAGTTTGGCTTTACCGCCGATTTCACCTACAATACCCAGCGTCCGAATATGTCGAACTTTGCTCCTGCCGAGATGCCGAATGTAGATAAGATTACGATTCCGTTGGGGCGTGCGGGTATTTATTTCAATAATGACTGGATTAGTCTGACCTCACTGTTCAGTTACATTGCCAAGACTAACAACAACTCTACCTTGAATCTGATTAATCCGAATAATGATAAGGATATTAAGGCGGCTGCATTGAGTTATGATATTGAAACAATAGGGTGGACGACGGATGCGGTGGTGAAACCTTTCAAAGGATTTGATTTCCACTTCCTGTTCACTTACCAAAGCCCGAAGTATAAGAAGTATGAAACGGGAGTGACCTTTAGTGACGGGACAACATCGGGTATCAATGCCACCGGCAATATCGTTACCGAAATTCCGAAGGTGCTGATTGAGCTGGACCCTAGTTACAACATTACCAAAGACTTGAAGGTATGGGCCAGTTTCCGTTACTTCAGCAAGACGTATGCAAATATTAAAAATGCTTATTATTTCAACGGCCGTTGGGAAACATTCGGTGGAATAAACTGGAATGTGAACAAACATCTGTCCTTAAGCGGAACTGTGATAAACTTCTTGAACCAGACCGGGGCGAAAGGAAGTATTTCGGGAGCCGAGCTGGTAGATAAGGAGAATGCGGCGGCATATAACGGCGCATGGATGGCAGGCAGCTATATCCGTCCGTTCACTGTAGAATTTGCGGCGAAAATAACATTCTGATTCAAGAGGGATTTAATTCTTCTTTATGGTGGAAAAGTAACATTTATACATAAGAATGAAACAAATGTTTCGGCCGGTAAGGCAGGTTTCCGTTAACTTTGCCGATAACGAAAAACAATCAAACAAAACTTTTAATATCCTATACTTCATGAAAACAAATCTTGTTAACCTTGCATTAGGTTTAGCCTTTACAGGAGGCGCTGTTTCTTGTCAGTCACAAAAAAATGACCTGGTTTTCGAACATCAGGGAGATACGGTGACAATCGTACATATTGTCCGTCCCGCTAAATATTTGTTGCTTCCGATTCAGGAGAGCAGCAAGGAAGGACTGGTAAGGCTGGATACTGGGAGCCCCGCAGATACCGATATGGATGTGCGTCTGGCTACAGACAGCGTTGAATATTATGTTCCGTTTGCCTTGCCTCAGGGAAGTGAGGAAGCTACTGTCATTATAAAGAAGGTGGCGGCAGATGCGCTGTGTTGGGACAGCATCCGGGTTTCGGATACATTTGATACGGCAAACAGGGATAAGTTCCGTCCGGTTTATCATCACACTCCGCTTTATGGCTGGATGAATGATGCCAACGGACTGGTTTATAAAGACGGTGAATATCACCTTTATTTTCAATATAATCCATACGGCTCCGTATGGGGAAATATGCACTGGGGACATTCCGTGAGCAAGGATTTGGTTCATTGGGAGCATCTTGACCCGGCGATTGCCCGTGATACATTGGGGCATATCTTTTCGGGAAGTGCCATTGTGGATAAACATAACAGCGCAGGCTACGGTGAAAATACAATTGTCGCTTTTTATACTTCGCACCGTAATATACCCGGTGGGCAGAGCCAGGTACAAAGTATGGCATACAGTACGGACAACGGGCGTACTTATACGAAGTATGAACAGAATCCGGTTCTTACTCCGTTTGACGGACTACAGAATTTCCGTGACCCGAAGGTCTTTTGGTATGAACCCGAACAGAAATGGATTATGATTGTCAGTGCGGATAAGAATATGCGTTTTTATTCATCTGCCAACTTGAAGCAATGGGAATATATGAGTGAGTTTGGAGAAGGATTTGGTCCTCAGCCCAATCAGTTCGAATGTCCGGATTTCATCCAACTTCCTGTAGATGGTGACCGGACCAGGATGAAATGGGTGATGATTGTCAATATCAATCCGGGATTTGTCTATGGAGGCAGCGGTACGATGTATTTTACAGGCGACTTTGACGGGCATCAGTTTGTATGTGATACGAAACCCGAGGTGGTGAAATGGCTCGACTGGGGGAAAGATCATTATGCCACTGTTTGTTTCTCGAATACCGGCGACCGTGTCATTGCCGTACCTTGGATGAGCAACTGGCAGTATGCTAACTATACTCCTATACAACAGTTCCGCAGTGCCAATGCTTTGCCGCGTGAGCTGAGTCTGTATACGGGAGAAGACAAACAGCTTTATCTGAGTGCCGCACCGGTAAAGGAAACGGAGCACTTGCGGAAAGATTCTAAAAAGCTGGATGATTTTACAGTAAATGGCGAGAAGCGTTTAGAAACACTTTTTGAAAATAACGACGGCGCTTTTGAACTGGAATTGCAACTGGTGTCGGCTGGTAAAGAGGCTGGTTTTGAATTGCTGAACAGTTTGGGTGAGAAGGTGAAGATTTATTTGGACGCTTCGGAGGGACGTGTGGTAATGGACCGTGCGGAAAGTGGTATTGTAGATTTTGGCAAGAAGGTAAAACCGCATGATTTGGATACCGAAGAAAGTTATGCTCGTTATAAAGAGGTTACGGTGAATTATAAAAATGATTTTGCTTTGGGTACTTGGGCTCCGATAAACACCGCGAAGGCACATAAAATTCAAGTTTTTGTGGATAATGGAAGTGTGGAGTTGTTTGTTGACGGTGGCCGCGTTGCCATGACTAATCTGGTATTCCCGAATGAACCTTATAACTCTTTGCGTTTTTATAGTAAAGGAGGAGAGATGAAGATTTCAAATTTCACAATATATAAGTTAGGTTTGTAAACTAAGTATAAAGCCATGAATAGCAATAAAAATCTGTATGCCAAATTAATTCCGGTGATGCTGTGTTTCTTCGCCATGGGATTTGTAGACCTGGTGGGGATTGCATCGAATTATGTAAAAGCGGATCTGGATCTGACAGACTCTCAAGCCAATATATTTCCTTCCTTGGTCTTCTTCTGGTTCCTGATTTTCTCCGTACCTACAGGTATTCTGATGAATAAGATAGGGCGTAAGAAGACAGTTCTTCTGAGTCTGATTGTCACTTTTGCCTCTTTGCTGCTCCCTATATTCGGCGACGGCTATACGCTTATGTTGATTTCTTTCTCTTTACTGGGTATCGGTAATGCGTTGATGCAAACCTCTTTGAATCCGTTGCTGAGTAATATTATTGCGGGGGAAAAGTTGGCAAGTACATTGACTTTCGGTCAGTTTGTAAAAGCTATTGCTTCCTTTCTTGCCCCTTACATTGCCATGTGGGGAGCGATACAGGCTATTCCTACTTTCGGGCTTGGCTGGCGGGTATTATTTCCTGTTTATATGGTGATAGCCGTTTTTGCCATCGTGTTGTTGGGGCTGACCCCTATTGAGGAAGAGAAACCCGATAAAGCGTCCGGCTTCAAAGCGTGCTTTTCCTTGTTGGGAAAACCGTTTATTCTCTTGTCTTTCATTGGGATCATGTGCCATGTCGGTATTGATGTCGGTACGAATACAACGGCTCCTAAAATCTTGATGGAGCGTTTGGATATGACATTGGCTGAGGCCGGTTTTGCAACAAGTCTTTATTTTATTTTCCGTACGGTGGGTTGCTTCCTCGGAGCCTTTATCTTGCAAAAGGCTTCTGCAAAGTCTTTCTTTGCTCTCAGTGTCGTGTTCATGTTGCTGGCAATGGTGGGATTATTTATATTCCATTCGGAAACAATTATTTATATTTGCATTGCCATGATTGGTTTCGGTAACTCCAATGTGTTCTCTATTATATTCTCGCAGGCATTGTTTGCCATGCCCGAAAAGAAAAATGAAGTTTCCGGATTGATGATTATGGGGCTGTTCGGCGGTACGGTATTTCCGTTGGCCATGGGAGTTGCCAGTGATGCCATGGGGCAGAGTGGCGCTGTGGCGGTGATGACTGTCGGAGTTATCTATTTGTTGATGTATACCTTGAAAATAAAGAAATGATTTTAATTGTAAACAGTAAATAATATCATGAATCAAATCATCGTAGGAATGGGTGAGGCACTATGGGATGTGCTGCCCGAAGGAAAGAAAATTGGTGGTGCTCCGGCAAACTTCGCTTATCATGTGTCACAATTCGGTTTTGACAGCCGGGTGGTCAGTGCGATTGGCGATGACAAGCTGGGTAATGAGATACTTGAGAATTTTGATGGCAAGAACTTGAAGTATCAGATAGAGAAAGTGCCTTATCCCACAGGAACCGTACAGGTGGAACTGGACCCTAATGGGGTACCTATGTATGATATAAAAGAAGGGGTGGCTTGGGATAATATACCTTTTACACCTGCTTTGGAGGAGTTGGCAAAGAATACCCGTTCCGTATGCTTCGGCTCGTTGGCACAGCGTAGTGTGGTTTCAAGGGAAACAATCAACCGTTTTCTGGATGTGATGCCCGAAGGAGAAGGACAATGTAAAATTTTCGATGTGAATTTGCGCCAAGGTTTCTATACGAAGGAGATTCTTTGCAACTCGATGAAAAAATGTAATATTTTAAAGATTAATGACGAGGAGTTGGTCACAGTGAGCCGTATGTTCGGTTATCCCGGCATAGACTTGCAGGATAAATGCTGGATTCTGTTGGCGAAATATAATCTGAAGATGTTGATTTTAACGTGTGGTGTCAATGGCAGTTATGTCTTTACTCCGGGTGAGATTTCATTTGTAGAGACTCCGAAGGTGGAGGTGGCCGATACGGTAGGTGCGGGCGATTCGTTTACGGCGACTTTTGTAGCTGCTATTTTGAAGGGAAAGCCGGTTGCCGAGGCGCATAAACTGGCTGTTGAGGTTTCTGCATACGTATGTACGCAAAACGGGGCTATGCCTGAGTTGCCGGCTCGTTTAAAGAATGAGTTGATTTAAATTTTAATGGTTGCGGATACTCATTCAAATTGGATTGGAAATCATATTGTCTGAGGCTGTATCGCGAAGAACCTGTAAATACAAAGTAGATGTAATCAGGTTCTTCGCGATGTCTTTTTTTTACTTTCTCTTGCAGATGTTTGTTTTATTGGCGGTTACCTTTTATCTTTGTTATCTATAAATACCTTGAGGAACATGAAAAAACATCTTTTGTTTTTGATTTTATGCCTTATGGGAATTCTGACATCGTGCAGTCAGAAACATACGCGCTATTACATTGGTGTTTCACAATGTAGTGATGACGAATGGCGGCATAAAATGAATCATGAAATTGTACGTGAAGCCTTGTTTTATGATGGGGTGGAGGTGGAGATCCGTACCGCGAAAGATAATAGCCGGAATCAGATAGAAGATATCAACTATTTTATTGACAGGAAAGTTGATTTATTGATTGTCGCTCCGAATGAGGCGGCGGCTGTCACTCCTGTTGTGGAGAAGGCATACGGGCTGGGAATACCTGTTGTGGTAATTGACCGTAAGATTTTGTCGGACCGTTATACGGCTTTTGTGGGCGCTGATAATTGTGAGATTGGCAAAGATGTGGGACAATATATTGTGAACCGTTTGGGTGGAAAAGGGAAGATTTTGGAGATAACGGGACTGGAAGGTTCCACTCCGGCTATGGAGCGTCATAGAGGATTGGCGGATGCCTTGAAGGCAGAGCCTGGAATAGAAATTGCCGCCAGCGTGGACGGAGCCTGGCTGCAAAGTGTGGCTGGGGAGAAAATGGATTCCATACTTCAAGACAATAAGGATATAAATCTGGTTTTTGCCCAAAATGACCGCATGGCTGTCGGGGCTTATTTGTCGGCCAGACAGCGACAGTTGGAAAAGGAAATGTTGTTTGTCGGTATTGATGCGTTGCCTGGCAAGGGGTATGGAGTGGAGCAGGTACTGGAAGGGGTGTTGGATGCCACTTTTATTTACCCTACCGGAGGAGATAAAGTGATGCAGGTGGCGATGGATATTTTGGAGAAGCGTCCGTATGAACGGGATACTAAGTTATCAACAGCCCTTGTTGATAAAACGAATGCCCGTGTCATGCAGTTGCAGACAGACCACATTGCCGAACAGGACGGAAAGATAGAACGGCTGAATAATCAGGTGGACGAATATTGGTCAAGATACTCTGCCCAGACCATGTTTCTGTATGCATGTCTGATTATCCTGTTACTGTTTGCTGCCTTATTGGCGATCATCGTCCGTGCGTATTGGACAAAGAACCGGATGAACATGGAGTTATCCCGTCAAAAGAAACAATTGGAGGAACAACGCGACCAACTGATCAGCCTCTCCAAGCAGTTGGAAGAGGCGACTCATGCCAAACTGGTCTTCTTTACGAATGTTTCTCATGATTTCCGTACTCCGCTTACTTTGGTTGCCGATCCGGTGGAACAGCTTTTAGAGGATAAAGACTTGACCTCTAAGCAACGATCCTTATTGAAAGTGGTACATAAGAATGTGAATATTCTGTTGAGGCTGGTCAACCAGATTCTTGATTTCCGTAAGTATGAAAATGGTAAACTGGAGTTGGTGAGAACCAATATGGACCTGCGTGCGCAATTACAGGAATGGAGCCATGCATTTCAAACATTGGCTTTGAGAAAGCATATCCATTTTGTTCTGGACGTGAACGATGACCGGACAGACTGTCTGATGGCGTTGGATGCCGAAAAGATGGAACGTGTCTATTTTAATTTGTTGTCCAATGCGTTTAAGTTTACCCCGGAGAATGGAACTATCACTGTCACACTTTCTACTTTAATAAAGGAGGAAAATAGAAGATATGTCCGTCTGGTAGTTGCTGATACCGGTTCGGGAATCTCTGTCCGGCACATCCGGCATATTTTCGACCGCTTTTATCAGATGGATGTGAACCATGCGGGCTCAGGTATTGGTCTTGCTTTGGCAAAGGCTTTTGTCGAGTTGCACGGCGGGGTGATAACGGTGGACAGTGTGGAAGGAAAAGGAACAGTGTTTACGGTGGATATTCCTATGGAGATAGTGGAGGAGCAGTCTGTAGATCGGATACAGGAACCGCACACTACACAGCCGACGGTGGTGGAGGAATTGGAGGAAACGGAAACAGAAGAACGGCTTCCGGATGAGAATAAGGAATGCATCTTGATAATTGACGATAATGCGGATGTACGTGGCTATGTGAAATCATTATTGAAAGAGGAATATACGGTGATAGAGGCTGCCGACGGACATGCCGGATTAAAGAAAGCTATGAAATATGTGCCTGATGCCATTATCTGTGATGTGATGATGCCGGTGATGGACGGATTGGAATGTTGCAGGAAGCTGAAAATGGAATTACAGACTTCTCATATTCCGGTGATGTTGCTTACTGCCTGTTCTTTGGATGAACAGCGGATACAGGGGTTTGAATGTGGAGCGGATTCTTATATTTCCAAACCTTTTAATTCCAAATTGTTACTGGTGCGTCTTCGGAATCTGATTGATAACCATAAGCGGTTGAAACAGTTTTTCGGAGATAAGATTACTTTGTCTAAAGAGTCTGTAAGCGAGGTGGATAAAGGATTTGTGGAGCGCTTCAGAGAGCTGATAGAAGCAAATTTGACAGATTCTGAGTTAAGTGTGGAAGAATTAGGCAGTAAGATGGGATTAAGCAGGGTGCAGCTTTATCGTAAGATTAAGGCACTTACCAATTATTCTCCCAATGAACTGGTGCGTATTGCCAGATTAAAGAAAGCTGCTTCTTTGTTGGCTTCTTCTGAGAAAACCATATCCGAGATAACGTATGAGGTAGGTTTTACATCTCCTTCTTATTTTACCAAGTGTTACAAGGAATATTTCGGAGAAAGTCCTACGGATTTCTTGAAACGCAGAGGATAATTGTGGGGGCGGACACGCAGCTCCGCCCCTACAAGGAATACTTTAAATCAGTGTTGATAAATCTTTTTCGGCTACAAAAGAGAGATTATTAAGAATAATCACTTCCCTTGCTCTGTCCGGATTGTCTGTCCGGAAAATCAAGATGCCTTTATTTCCTAACAGGAAGGAATACAGATAAGTAATGCCTATTTGGGCTTCACTGAAAATGGTGATGGCGTCTGCCGCCCGCCCCGGCTGATTGTCTAGTGTGATGGCGAACACATCGGAGAGTGCCACGGAGATTCCTGCCTCTTTCAGCGTCTCGTATGCGCGTTTGGGTTCCGAGCAGATGATACGGTAAATGCCATACTCTACTGTATCGGCAATGGTAGAGGCAATCAGCTGTATGCCTGCTTCTTTCAATAAGTTCAATACTTTCTGTAGTGTCCCCGATTTGTTTTCGATGAAGACGGATAATTGTTGTATAGTCATAAACTTATTTTTTAAAAGGTTTTACGTAAGTCTTTCACACGGACTGCTTTACCTTCCGATTTAGGCAGTGCTCCTTTGGGTACCAGTTTCACACGTGGGGTAACCAATATCTCATCTTTCAGTTGGCGGGTAATTTCCCGGGTCAATGCTTGCAGGCGTCCATAGTCATCGGTGAACAGTTGGCTCAATTCCACTTCTACAGTCATTTCGTCATTAGATTCGGCGGTTTCGAGTGTGATCAGATAGTCACTGCCCAATTCTTTGAATTGCAATAAAATCGTTTCAATCTGAATGGGGAAGATATTGACCCCTTTCAGGATAATCATATCGTCGCTGCGCCCTTTCATCCTGTCCAGACGTTTGTGATGGCGGCCGCAGGGGCATTCCCCCGGCAGAATGCGGGTCAGATCACGGGTACGGTATCTCAATAACGGCATCGCCTCGCGGTTGATGGTGGTTAGTACCAGTTCGCCCACTTCACCCTCGGGCACAGGTTCCAATGTGTCGGGGTCGATGATTTCTACGATATAATAGTCTTCCCATATATGCAATCCGTTTTGTTCCTGGCATTCAAAAGCCACACCGGGACCGCACATTTCGGACATGCCGAAAGAGTTGTAGGCTTTTACACCCAGCATATCTTCGATGCGGCGGCGTTGTTCTTCGGAATGAGGTTCCGCTCCTATGATCAATGTTCTCAATTTGGTGTCACGACGCGGATCAATCCCCATTTCCTGCATTACCTCGTACATACGGGCTGCGTAACTGGGAATGGCGTGCAAGGCGGTGGTTCCGAAATCGGAGATGAATTTCAACTGGCGTTTGGTGTTTCCGGCAGCGGCAGGTACAGTCAGCATTCCCAGCCTTTCAGCACCATATTGAAAGCCCAGCCCGCCGGTGAACATTCCATAGCCGGAAGAGTTCTGGAAAATATCTCCCGGACGTAATCCTACCATATAAAGACAGCGGGCCACTGCATTAGCCCATTCGTCAAGGTCTTTTTGGGTATGCAGAATGACAGTGGGATTTCCAGTTGTTCCACTGGATGAGTGAAGGCGGACTGTTTTTTCCAAAGGTACGGACGCCAGTCCGAAAGGATAAGTGTCACGTAGATCTTGTTTGGTGGTAAACGGGATTTTCTGTAAATCATCCAATGAACGGATATCTTCCGGACTCAGATGATTTTCGGCAAACCGTTGTTTATAGAAAGGGGAATTCATGCAATGGCGGACAGTCTTTTGCAGTCGTTCCAATTGTAGTTTCTCAATTTCGGGTCGTGTCAGGGTCTCTAACTCTTTGTGTAAATACATAGCATTTCCTGTTTAGTTGGTTATCAGTCCGACAAAAATAGAAAAAAATATAATGCGGTTGGGAATAAGCTGACAAAATATGTATCTTTGGAGGATTTTAATTTGAAAATGTGATGAAAAAGACATTGTTTGTAATAGGTATGCTGTTATGTGGGCTTTCATTGTACGCTCAGGATATGAAAACTCTTTTTATTGCCATGCCCGATTCGGTGGCTCCTTTATTGACAAAGGTAAATCGTGAGGATTGTGTGGATTTTCTGGCAAGCAATATGAAAGCGGAAGTGAAAAATCGTTTTGGCAAAGTATCTGAACTGAAAAGACTGACGGATGATTATTTGTTTCTGCAAACCACCGGAAGTAGTTCTATGGAAATGAAACTGTTACCCTTGAATGATTCTGTAAAGGTGATTTGTGTAGTGAATACTGTTTGCGGTCCGGCTTGTGATAGTGAAGTTCGTTTTTATAATACGGACTGGCAGCAACTGGCGAAGGAGGATTTTATTCAGCTTCCCTCCGTCGGGGCCTTTTATCTGCCGGTGGATACGCTGACCGATGAGGCTTATGCCGCGATTAGAGAGAAGGCGGATATGGAGTTGGTGAAAGCCACTTTATCAGAAGACAAACCTATTATTTCTTTTACTTATACTACTCCGGATTATCTGGCAAAGACGGAACGGGAAAAATTGGTTGTATACATCAGGAAAGAACCTGTAGTGTATGAATGGAAGGGGGGAAAGTATAATGATGTATCTTTGAAATAAAGGTGGATACGTATGATAAAATAAAAGGCTGCAAACTTATCGGGTTGCAGCCTTTTATTTTGGAACTTATGTATAAGTTACAAATTACTTTTTCATACGGTTGCCGTAGCGACTCATGAACTTGTCTACACGACCAGCTGTATCTACTAACTTGGATTTACCAGTGTAGAACGGGTGTGATGTATTAGAAATTTCCAGTTTTACCAACGGATAAGTTTCACCTTCGAATTCGATGGTTTCTTTTGTGCTACAAGTTGAACGTGACAAAAATACATCACCGTTTGACATGTCTTTGAATACTACGGGACGATAGTTTTCAGGATGAATACCTTTTTTCATTTCTGTATATTATTTTATTGTTATTATTTTTTTTACTTGTCTGGTAAACAATATTGGGTGTAATGGTCCATTTTGGACCGCAAAGATACTGCTTTTCTTTGAAATAGAAAAAACTTCGGGCTGTTTTTTCTTCTAAAAGCCTTATTTTCTTCTTTTATAGTATTGTAAGGTAGACATTACAATATAATCAGTTTGTATGTTTTAGTGAAGAAAATAGTTAATAAAATCATTTTTTATGAGATATTTTTGGTGTGAACTTGCCATAGTTAGCGCATTTATGATTACTTTTGCAGTGGAATTTAATTCACTAACAATTATAAATATTAGAACAATGGTTAATTACAAAGATTTAGGTCTGGTAAACACTAGAGATATGTTTGCTAAGGCTATCAAAGGTGGATATGCAATTCCTGCATTCAACTTCAACAATATGGAACAGATGCAGGCTATCATCAAAGCTGCAGTAGAAACAAAATCTCCGGTTATTTTGCAGGTTTCAAAAGGTGCTCGTCAGTATGCTAACGCTACTTTGTTGCGTTACATGGCTCAGGGTGCTGTAGAATATGCAAAAGAATTAGGTTGTGCAAAACCTGAAATCGTTCTTCACCTTGACCACGGAGATACTTTCGAAACTTGCAAGAGCTGTATCGACTCAGGTTTCTCTTCTGTAATGATCGACGGTTCTCACCTGCCTTACGAAGAAAACGTAGCTTTGACTAAGAAGGTGGTTGACTACGCTCATCAGTTTGATGTAACTGTAGAAGGTGAATTGGGTGTATTGGCCGGTGTGGAAGATGAAGTTTCTTCTGATCATCATACTTATACTGACCCTGAAGAAGTAATTGATTTTGCTACTCGTACAGGTTGCGACTCATTGGCTATCTCTATCGGTACTTCTCACGGTGCATACAAATTTACTCCGGAACAGTGCCACATTGATCCTGCTACAGGTCGTATGGTTCCTCCTCCTTTGGCATTCGAAGTATTGGATGCTGTAATGGAAAAACTTCCGGGATTCCCCATCGTTCTTCATGGTTCTTCATCAGTTCCTCAGGAAGAAGTTGAAACAATCAACAAGTATGGTGGTGCATTGAAGGCTGCTATCGGTATCCCTGAAGAAGAATTGCGCAAGGCTGCCAAGTCTGCTGTTTGCAAAATCAACATTGACTCAGACTCTCGTTTGGCTATGACTGCTGCTATCCGTCAGACTTTTGCTGAAAAACCGGCAGAATTCGACCCGCGTAAGTACTTAGGTCCGGCTCGTGACAATATGGAAAAACTGTACAAGCACAAAATTATTAACGTGCTGGGTTCAGACAATAAATTGGCTGAATAATT
>ENA-ORIT01000018-ORIT01000018.1-human-gut-metagenome-genome-assembly--contig:-NODE-18-length-52322-cov-7.00379_pt1 | contig 52322 bp, 37 predicted proteins | sample MGYA00243032_ERZ508750 | MGnify/ENA primary metagenome ERZ508750 (study PRJEB26277, sample SAMN04329802) | human gut metagenome | biome: human-associated habitat | host: Homo sapiens | place: USA... | reverse complement strand
GAAACGGTGTGGAAGCAAATTTTGCTTCCACACGTTTGAGTTGCTTCCACCGCATCTGTAATGCCGATGAATAAAGGGATGTGGAGAGGAGGTGGAAGTGTGGAAGCAATTTGCACAAACATTATTTGCGCAAACATTTTTTTCTGTCCTTGATGGGAATTAAAAAAAATGAGGATAAACGGCCTTTAAACCTTTTATCCTCATTGTAGTTGCGGAGATCCGACTCGAACGAATGACCTTTGGGTTATGAGCCCAACGAGCTACCAACTGCTCCACTCCGCGATGTTATTGTTTTGTGGGTGCAAAGGTACGGCTTTTTATTTAATATGCAAATAAAATGCATGATATTTTTGAGGTTAAGTGGATTTTAATGAGTAATATGTTGATAAATAGAACGATAATAAGCCTACTTTTTTTCTTCCTTTTTAGGGCTGTTCATTAATAAAATGAATGTTTTCTTGTAAGATATGCGGAAATGTCTTACTTTTGCTCAAATAATAAAGCAATGTGCAATTAATCTATGACCGTATCGAAGACAAAAGCTAAATTAGTGGACGTTGCCCGTCAGCTGTTTGCAAAGATGGGTGTTGAAAATACCACGATGAATGATATTGCCCTCGCTTCAAAGAAAGGTAGGAGAACGCTCTATACCTATTTTAAGAGCAAGGAAGATATCTACTTGGCTGTTGTCGAGTCGGAGCTGGATATTCTTTCGGATATGATGAAGCACGTGGTAGAGAAAGATATTCAGCCGGACGAGAAACTGATGGAAATGATTTACACTCATCTGGATGCGGTAAAAGAGGTTGTCTTTCGGAATGGTACTCTTCGTGCCAATTTCTTTCGGGATATTTGGAGAGTGGAGAAAGTGCGCAAACGTTTCGATGCTACAGAGACCCAGCTTTTCAAGGAGGTTCTGCGTGAAGGTATGGAGAAGGGTGTTTTCCAGATAGATGACTTGGATATGACTGCCGAGATTGTGCATTACAGTGTCAAAGGTATTGAAACACCTTATATTCGCGGTCATATAGGGGCCAATCTGGACGACGCGGTACGCGATGCCTACGTGACCCGTCTGGTACTTGGTGCATTGGGAAAGAAGTAAGATACATTTTATAAATAATTTTTAAATAATATGGGATTATTAGATGGAAAAACAGCCATTGTGACAGGTGCTGCACGCGGCATCGGCAAGGCTATCGCTTTGAAGTTCGCTCAAGAAGGAGCAAACATCGCATTCACTGACTTGGTGATTGATGAAAATGCCGAGGCTACGGCAAAAGAATTGGAAGCTTTGGGAGTAAAGGCAAAAGCTTATGCCTCCAATGCAGCAAACTTTGAAGACACTGCCAATGTAGTGGCAGAAATCCATAAGGACTTTGGACGTATTGATATTCTGGTAAACAATGCCGGTATTACACGTGACGGTCTGATGATGCGTATGAGCGAACAGCAATGGGATATGGTTATCAATGTCAACCTGAAATCGGCATTTAACTTTATCCATGCCTGCACACCCATCATGATGCGCCAGAAGGCGGGTAGCATTATCAATATGGCATCTGTGGTAGGTGTTCACGGCAATGCCGGCCAGGCCAACTATTCTGCTTCCAAAGCCGGTATGATTGCTTTGGCCAAGTCTATCGCTCAGGAGCTGGGTTCTCGTGGAATCCGTGCCAATGCCATTGCTCCGGGCTTCATCATGACAGCCATGACCGACGCCTTGTCTGAAGAGGTGAAGGCTGAATGGTGCAAGAAGATTCCTTTGCGTCGTGGCGGCACACCCGAAGACGTGGCAAATATCGCTACTTTCCTGGCTTCTGATATGTCTTCTTATGTATCCGGTCAGGTTATTCAGGTAGATGGTGGGATGAATATGTAATTTAATGATTAATGATTAGTGATTAATGTTTAATGAGAAGTTGGGTGTTAGTCATTAATCATTAATCACTAATCATTAAACATTAACAACCGATGACTGTCGTATACGAAGACAATCATATCATTATAGTCAACAAGACCGCTTCCGAGATAGTTCAGGGAGACAAAACGGGTGATACACCGCTTTCGGAAACTGTAAAGCAGTACCTGAAAGAGAAGTACAGCAAGCCTGGAAATGTCTTTATCGGTGTCGCTCACCGGCTGGACCGCCCCGTGAGCGGTCTTGTTGTTTTTGCCAAGACCAGTAAGGCACTGTCGCGTCTGAACGAGATGTTCAAGAATAGCGAGGTGAAGAAGACTTACTGGGCAGTAGTGAAGAACTTGCCCCGCGAGGAAGAGGGGGAATTGGTGAACTATCTGGTGCGAAATGAGAAACAGAACAAGAGTTATGCATACGACAAGGAGGTGCCGGGCAGCAAGAAAGCGATTTTGCATTACCGGCTCATCGGGCGGTCGCAGAACTATTATCTGTTGGAAATAGATTTGAAAACCGGACGCCATCACCAGATACGTTGTCAGTTGGCAAAGATGGGCTGTCCCATCAAGGGAGATTTGAAGTATGGTTCGCCCCGCTCCAATCCCGACGGCAGCATCTGTCTGCATGCGCGGTATATCCGTTTTGTGCATCCGGTGTCCAAAGAACTGATAGAAGTGGAGGCGCCCGTTCCTCCCGGAAATTTATGGAATGGTTTTGAAACGATTTAATCTTACAGTAATGAAGAAAATCACAGTTTTGTCGGGTTTGCTGCTCCTTGCGGGATTGGCTGCCCAAGCTCAGGAAAGAGTTGCTGAGTATAACGTGCGTCCGGCCGTTACGGTGCGCACTCCCCTCCAGGGCGATAGTATCAACTTCAAGGGAGACAAGTTTACTACCGGCAATCTTCTGAAGACGAAGGTCAGTCTCGACTTCGACGGAGGTCGGTACGAACGTATGGTTGCTGATACGGCTGGATATGTAACTGTGGCAAAGGCGGACAAGGACAATCTGTTCTATCTGTTTGCTACCAATCTGCGTGCGGAGCGTTTCATGAAGGGCAAGCTGAATGTATATTCTCCTGCCCGTTTTGAGGTGTTTGTAAACGGTGAATCCAAGCAAGTCAAGGAGACAGCGGAGGACAGCTTGTCGCAGGTCCGTCCTACGGCTGTCAGTTTGCGTATGGACCCCGAAGCGGATTATGAGATTGTCATCAAGTTGCTTTCAAGCGCGGACGACAAGATGCAGCCGATGCTGAAATGCGAATTTGAAAAGGAAAAGGACTTTGCCGATGTAGCCTGCCGGATGGCACCGGACATGAAGAGACGTTTCTCTTTGTTCAACACCAATTTCGGCTCCCGAGCGAGCAGGGTTTCTCTTTCGCCCAACGGCAAGTATCTGCTGACCCGCTATTCGGACAATTACGACGTGAAGCGTTCCAGGACCCGTTGTGAGCTGACCGAGGTAAAGACCGGCCGGGTGATATTGCCCAATGCCAATGAAAAGATGAACTGGATGCCCAACAGCAACAAGCTCTATTATACGGTTATGGGCGAGGAGCAGAATGACCTGGTTGTGTTCGATCCTGCCACGATGCGTGAGGAAGTGCTGCTGAAGAATGTTCCCGAAGGATATTTCAGCTGGTCTCCTACAGAAGACTATCTTATTTATATGCTCACGGACGAGGGCGAAAAGGTGAGTGGCCCGTTGAAACGTCTCTTGCATCCGGACGACCGTATCCCCAATTCTCGTGACCGCTATTATCTCATGAAATACGATGTGGCGACGGGCCTTTCCGAGCGTCTGACCTACGGTAGTCACAACGTCTATCTGAATGATATTTCCCCGGATGGCAAGAAACTGTTGTGCAGCACTTCCAAGTCGGACATCACTCGATGCCCTTTCTCCCTCTCTTCTCTTTTCGAGATTGATTTGGCCACCTTGCAGGCAGATACGCTGGTCGCCTGGGATGCTTATCTGGGAAGTGCTTCTTACTCTCCGGATGGGAAGCAGCTTCTGGTGACGGGCAGTCCGTCTGCTTTCGGAGGCATTGGCAAGAATTGCGGTGAACATCCCATAGCCAATGACTTTGATACCCAAGCATTCATTATGGATTTGGCTACAAAGAAAGTGCAGGCTATCACGCGCGATTTCAATCCTACAGTGTCTCCCGTGCAGTGGAACCGTGTGAACGGATGTATCTATTTCGATACGACTGATGGGGATTGCAGGCATATATACCGTTATGTTCCGAAGACGGGCGGCTTTGAAATGCTTCCGCTTGAAGAAGATGTGATTACTTCCTTCACGCTGGCCAATGACAATCCGGTTGTGGCTGCCTATGTGGGTGGAGGAAACACCAGTACGGGCGTAGCCTATACGTACGACACGAAGAAAAAAGTTTCTACCCTGCTTGCCAACCCCATGAAGCCCGTCCTCGACAAGATTGAGCTGGGACAGATGGAAGAGTGGAACTTTACAGCTTCGGACGGTACGGAGATAAAGGGAATGATTTGCCTTCCGCCGTCTTTCGACCCGAACAAGAAGTATCCGCTTATCGTGTACTATTATGGAGGAACGACTCCTACGACTCGCGGTATAACTTCCCCGTACTGTGCACAGTTGTTTGCGTCACGTGACTATGTGGTTTATGTTATCCAGCCCAGTGGTGCCATCGGGTACGGCCAGGAGTTCTCTGCACGCCATGTCAATGCATGGGGTGAGCGTACGGCCGATGAGATCATTGAAGGTACGAAGAAATTCTGTGCAGCCCATCCGTTTGTCAACGATAAACGTATCGGATGCCTGGGTGCCTCTTATGGAGGATTCATGACGATGTATCTGCAGACTAAGACGGACATGTTTGCTGCCGCTGCCTCGCATGCTGGCATCAGCAATGTAACGAGCTATTGGGGCGAGGGTTATTGGGGATATTCCTATAACTCTGTTGCGGCAGCCGATAGCTATCCTTGGAATAATCCCGATTTGTTTACGAAGCATGGAGCATTGTTCAATGCGGACAAGATTAATACCCCTCTGTTGTTGCTGCATGGCACGGTAGATACAAACGTGCCTATCGGTGAAAGTATCCAGTTGTATAATGCGCTGAAGATATTGGGCAAGCCGGTGGAATTTATTACCGTGGACGGTGAAAACCATTTTGTACTTGATTATGCAAAACGTGAATTGTGGCACAATTCAATTATGGCTTGGTTTGCCCGCTGGCTGCAGGATAGTCCGGCATGGTGGAATGACCTTTATCCGGAAAGACATTGGTGATTTCTTAGTTGATAATTGTCAACTATCAATTTAAAAAGCCGTTTCCCAGAATAGACAAGGAGGAAACGGCTTTTTTGTTGTAGTGTGCTTACTGTTATTGGGCCACTTTTGCTGTGTCTTGGACGTTCTCGGCTTTCTGCAAAGTATCCGTTACCACAGTGTCGTTAGACAAGGTTGTTGTCTTACTCGGCTGTTCTACCGGAGCCTTAGCTTGAGCCAAGAACGTTCCGCCACAAACAAACATAAACAGGGCTGCTACTAATACTAATTTTTTCATAATTCATTTGCTTTTAGGTTGGTATATCTTATTGTTAAGTCTAAGTGCTTGCTTGTTGTAGCGCTTGTTGCTTACGTCTAATATAGGTCAAATGGTGTGCCAGAAAGAGTGTGTGTTGGATAATGTTCTGATAGTTAGTGATATATGTTTCTATGCAAAGTGTGGCATAGTGTGGAAAAGTGTGGAATGTGTGGAGGGGAGTGTGGAATAATTCCACACCTTTTAGTCGGATATGTTATAAAGCTTCAACTTGTTGTACAGCGTTTTGCGGTCAATGCCCAACAGTTGTGCAGCGCGGCTCTTGTTGTTTCCCGTCTGCCGCAAGGCTTCGATGATTTGATGCTTCTCTGCCTCCTCATTGCGGAGAGGGATACCGATGATGGCCGGTGCGGGTTCTTTCAGTTCATTCAGTTCGTTGATAGTAATGAATTTGCCTTGTGCCAGCAAGGTTGCACGGCGTACCATATTTTTCATTTGGCGTAGATTGCCGGGCCAGGGATATTCCAATAGGGCGCGGGATGCCTTGTCATCAAAGCCGGTCAGTTGCTTGTCCATTTCGCGGTTGGCCTGGTCCAGAAAGAAATTGGCAAAGAGCAGGATGTCTTCACGGCGGTCTTTGAGTTGCGGCATGCGTAGGGTGAATTCATTGATACGGTGATATAAATCTTCACGGAACGCCCCTTTTTCGATGGCTTGCTCCAGATTTTCGTTGGTGGCGGATACCAGACGTATGTCCACGCTTATCTCTTTGTTTGAACCTACCGGACGTATCTTGCGCTCTTGCAAAGCACGCAGCAACTGTATTTGCACTTCATAGCTCAGATTACCTATCTCATCCAGGAAGATGGTACCGCCGTTGGCTTCGACGAAAGCGCCCGTTTTGTCGGTCAGTGCGCCGGTAAAGGCGCCCTTTATGTGCCCGAAGAACTCCGAAGCGGCCAATTCTTTGGGAATAGAACCGCAATCGATGGCTACAAACGGCTGGGCGGCACGCTTGCTGAGCTGGTGGATGCGGTGAGCTACGTATTCTTTGCCCGTTCCGCTGGCACCATTGATGAGTACAGACATATTGGTAGGTGAAACCAGTTTCACATAATTGTAGAGTTGTTTGGCTGCGTCGCTCTCTCCCTCAAGGAAGTCGGAGGAGGACAATGAGCCTTCTGCACCCTTCAGAGGCTGATTTTTCATCTTGTCGGAATGCATCGTCTGTTTGGGTGAAACGGATGGTCTGTTTGGGGTAAACGCATCATCTGTTCGGGACGAATGCATCATCTGTTTCAAAGCGGAGGATGATGCATTCAAGGCTTCGCCTATTTTTTTCAGTAATTCGTCCGGGTTCACAGGCTTGGCAATGTAATCGCAGGCTCCCAGTTTCATGGTTTGGACGGCCGACTGTATGTCAGCGTATCCTGTCATGATGATAAGCGGTATTTGCAGGCCGTGTTCGCCCAGCCATTTCAATAAGTCAATGCCATCCTTGTCGGGCAGGCGCAGGTCAGACAATATCAAATCTACGGTTTCCGACTCAATATGTTTTTGAGCACGGGCAATGTTGCTGGCAGAGGTTACTTGGAAACCTTTTTTGCCGAGCCATGTTTTTAGCATCATGCCGTAAGTAATATCATCTTCTACAATTAATATGGATGTCATTGCTTTAGCCTTTTATCTCTTTTATGTAGGCAAAGGTAAGTGCTTTTGTCTGATTTTAGTATATTTGCAAACTTAAATTAAATAAAAAACAAAATGAAAAGAAATCTTATTGTATTATTAACTATACTGGTTTGCGGTCTGACTGCTTGCAAGCCGGGACAAAAGAAAGAGGAAGATATGGAAAAAGAAACGAAGCTGAAGATTGAAACAAGTGCGGGTGACATCACCGTGAAACTGTATAATGAAACCCCGAAACATCGTGATAACTTTATCAAGCTGGTGGAAGACGGCACGTATGAAGGTACGCTGTTCCACCGTGTCATCAAGGACTTTATGATACAAGCAGGTGACCCGGAATCGAAGAAGGCTCCGAAAGGCAAGATGCTGGGGGCAGGCGACGTGGGTTATACCGTTCCTGCCGAATTTGTTTATCCGAAGTATTTTCACAAAAAAGGTGCTTTGTCGGCTGCACGCCAGGGTGATGAGGTGAACCCTGACAAGGCATCATCCGGCTGCCAGTTCTACATTGTGACCGGAAAAGTGTATAATGACTCTACCTTGCTGGGGATGGAACAGCAGATGAATCAGATGCGCTTGAACAATGCTTTCAACGCGTTGGCGCAGAAACACATGAAGGAAATCTACAAGATGCGCAAGAATAATGACCAGGACGGTCTGATGGATTTGCAAGATTCCTTGATTGCGCAGGCAGAGGCTCAGGTTGCCAAGGAACCGGAGTTCAAGTTTACCCCCGAGCAGGTGAAGGCTTATACTACCGTGGGCGGTACTCCACATTTGGACGGTGCATATACCGTGTTCGGTGAAGTGCTGGAAGGTATGGATATTGTTGATAAAATACAGAAGGTCAAGACTGACCGTAACGACCGGCCCGAAGAGGATGTGGTTATTAAAAAAGTGACAGTGATAGATTGATGATAGATTCTGTCATTCCATTTTATGAAGATAAACAAAAAGATATTTGACAACGGTCTGCGGTTGGTGCACAATGAGGACACCAGCACGCAGATGGTTGCCTTGAATATTGTTTATGATGTGGGTGCCCGTGACGAACATCCCGAGCATACGGGTTTTGCCCATCTGTTCGAGCATCTGATGTTCGGAGGTTCGGTGCATATTCCTGATTATGACGCTCCTTTGCAATTGGCAGGCGGGGAGAATAATGCATGGACCAATAATGATATTACCAATTACTACCTGACGGTTCCAAAATCGAATGTGGAGATCGGCTTCTGGCTGGAGTCCGACCGCATGCTGGAACTGGCATTCAGTGAGCAAAGTCTTGAAGTGCAGCGTGCGGTGGTGATGGAGGAATTCAAGCAACGTTGCTTGAACCAGCCGTATGGTGATGTGGGACATCTGCTTCGTCCTTTGGCTTATCAAACGCATCCTTATCGCTGGCCTACTATCGGGAAAGACCTCTCTCACATTGCCAATGCCACGCTGGACGAGGTAAAGGAATTCTTTTTTCGTTTTTATGCACCTAATAATGCAGTGCTGGCCGTTACCGGAAATATTTCGTGGGAAGAAACGGTTAGGCTGACAGAAAAATGGTTTGCTCCCATTCCCCGTAGGAATGTGCCCGTAAGGCAATTACCGCAAGAAGTTGTACAGACGGCGGAACGCCGGCAGACGGTGGAACGGAATGTTCCTCTGGATGCTTTGTTCATGGCTTATCACATGTGCAGCCGTGAGGATGCCGATTATTATGCCTTCGATATTCTGTCGGATATTCTGAGCAATGGACGTTCCAGTCGCTTGACCCGCAGGCTGGTGCAGGAGCAGAAGCTCTTTTCCAGTCTCGATGCCTATATCTCTGGTACACGGGATGCCGGACTGCTGCATATCAGTGGAAAACCATCTGCAGGCGTATCTTTGGAGCAAGCCGAGGCTGCTGTCCGGAAAGAGTTGGAAGAGTTGAAATCCGGGTTTGTTGGAGAACAAGAATTGGAGAAAGTAAAGAACAAGTTTGAGTCTACACAGATATTCGGCAACATCAATTATCTGAATGTTGCCACGAATCTTGCCTGGTTTGAACTGACCGGACAGGCGGAAGACATAGACCGTGAAGTGGACAATTACCGCTCTGTGACGGCAGAACAGCTTCATAGGGTCGCCCAACAGACCTTCCGCGATGAAAACGGGATTGTGCTTTATTACCAAAAAGAAAACCTTTAGTATGAAAAATTTATTTGATACGTATAAGCAGCACTACAAAGCATTGCTTCTCCTGGGGCTGCCCATTGTGGTGGGGCAGTTGGGAGTCATTGTGCTTGGTTTTGCCGATACGCTGATGATTGGGCATCACAGCACGGAGGAACTGGGTGCCGCTTCTTTCGTAAACAATCTGTTTACTCTTTGCATTATTTTCAGTACGGGCTTCAGCTACGGGCTGACACCGGTTGTAGGGGGCTTCTACGGTAACCGCCGCTTTGCCGAGGCAGGGCAGGCGTTGCGGTGTAGCCTGGTTGCCAATGTGCTGGTGGCTTTGTTGCTGACTCTTGTCATGGCTGTTCTCTATTTCAATGTGGAGCGGCTGGGACAGCCCGGAGAATTGTTGCCTCTAATCAAGCCTTACTATCTGGTGTTGCTTGCTTCACTGGTCTTTGTCATGCTGTTCAACGGTTTCAAACAGTTTACGGACGGCATCACCGATACCAAGACGGCCATGTGGATTCTGCTCGGAGGGAATGCGCTTAACATCGTAGGAAACTATATACTTATCAATGGAAAGCTGGGCTTTCCGGAGATGGGACTGCTTGGTGCGGGTATCAGCACCTTGTTCTCCCGCATTGTGATGGTGGTGGTCTTTGCGGCGATTGTGCTTCGCGGCCGCCGGTTTATCCGTTACAGGCTCGGCTTCATGCGGCTGGGGTGGTCGATGCCGATGTTCAAGAAGCTCAATGCACTGGGCTGGCCCGTGGGTATGCAGATGGGTATGGAGACCGCTTCCTTCAGTCTGAGCGTCGTCATGGTGGGCTGGCTGGGGGCTCTTGCCCTAGCATCGCATCAGATAATGCTTACTATCTCTCAGTTCACCTTCATGATGTATTATGGCATGGGCGCTGCGGTTGCCGTGCGTGTCAGCAACTTCAAGGGGCAGGGAGACGGGCAGAATGTGCGCCGCTCGGCGTATGCCGGCCTTCACATCATCCTGTGTATGGAGGTGGTGTTGCTGGGTATCGTCTTTGCGCTTCGCGGTCAGGTAGGGGGATGGTTTACGGACAATGCGGAAGTGTCCGGCATGGTTGCCGCTCTCTTCTTCCCGTTCTTGGTTTACCAGTTCGGCGATGGGTTGCAGATTAACTTTGCCAATGCCCTGCGCGGCATCTCGGATGTGAAACCGATGATGATTATTGCATTTATATCCTATTTTATTATATCTTTGCCCGTAGGGTACCTTTGCGGTTTCGTTTTCGGTTGGGGGCTGACGGGAGTCTGGATGGCTTTCCCGTTCGGACTGACCAGTGCGGGAGTGATGCTGTGGTTGAGGTTCCGTAAACAGACCAGGGAAAGGATTTGATAGTATGAATAATGTCTCCAAAGTAAAGATTGCCGTAGGCTACACTTTGTTGCTGGCGGTATTGTTTTTTTCCTTGTTTTTCGTACACCGGGAAATGGAGAACCTTATTCTTACTGATGACCGCGATGTACAATGGACAGACAGCGTGCTTGCTTTGATACGCGAGAAGGATACCAATACGATAAAAATGCTGCGCACGCTGAGTGAGGCGAATGACAGCATGGTATCCACCAGTGACATTGAGCAGATAATTGCCCAGCAGGACTCGGTAGTGACCCAGCAGCGTGTGCAGCACCGTATCATTACACATCGGGATACCGTCGTGACACGCCCTCGGAAGAAGGGGTTTTTCCGTCGTTTGGGTGAAGTGTTTGTCCCCCCAAAGAAAGATACGGCTATCCAGGTAAAGACCTCCCTTGAATTTGCAACGGATACGGTGATTGAACCCTATAATCCGGCCGATTCTTTGCATGAGAAACTGCGTGCCGTGGCCCAGCAGAAAAAAGCTGTAAACACTGTTATACAGCGACGTAAACGCTATCTGCAACGCTTGGACCATATGCTGACCGCTCGTATTGACAGCTTGCTGAAAGATTACGAGACGGAAACTCTGCTGCGTGCACGGACGGAAGCCGAGTATCAACAAGCGGTCCGACGCCGTTCGGCCAAGATTATCAGTGGCATTGCCGTAGGTGCGGTGTTGCTTTCCGCTTTTTTTCTTATTATCATCGGCCGCGACATAACCCGAAGCAACCGTTACCGTCGTGAGTTGGAAGAGGCCCGTCGTCGTGCCGAGGATTTACTCGCTGTCCGTGAAAAACTGATGCTTGCCATTACCCATGATTTCAAAGCCCCGCTCGGTTCTATTATGGGCTATGCCGACTTGCTTTCCCGTCTGACGGTGGATGAGCGTCAGCGGTTCTATCTGGACAATATGAAAACCTCATCGGAACATCTGCTGAAGCTGGTCGTTGATTTGCTCGACTTCCATCGTCTTGATTTGAACAAGACCGAAATCAACCGGGTCACCTTTCATCCTTCCCGCCTGCTTGAAGAGATACACGTCAGTTTTGAACCACTTACGGCTGCCAAAGGACTGGCGCTTCATTGCGACATTGCCCCGGAGCTGGGCGGTACCTATATTTGCGACCCCTTGCGTCTGCGCCAGATTATCAACAATTTGCTGTCCAATGCCGTGAAGTTTACGGACCAAGGCAGTGTTACCATGACTGCCCGTTACGAGGACCGTCGACTGGTAGTTGCCATTGCTGATACCGGTAAAGGTATGGAACCTGCCGACCGGGAACGTATCTTCCAGGAGTTTACCCGCTTACCGGGTGCTCAGGGTAAAGAGGGGTTTGGACTCGGACTTTCCATTGTCCGTATGCTGGTACAGTTGCTTGAAGGCACGATTGATGTAGACAGTGTGCCAGGCAAGGGAAGCACTTTCACCATATATATTCCTATCTATCCCGTAAGGAGTGAAGGACGGAGAATGAAGGATGAAGAATCGGGATGTGCTGCCACGCCGAATGGCAATTCTTCATTCCCCGTTCCTCATTCTTCACTGAAGAATGTCCTCCTTATCGATGATGACCGTATTCAGCTTACCCTTACTGCCGCCATGCTTCAGCAGAGTGGTATAAATTCTGTCTCTTGTTTACAACTGGATGAACTGCTGGATGCCTTGCGCACTGCAACCTTTGATGTTCTGCTTACTGATGTGCAGATGCCTGCTATTAATGGTTTTGATTTACTGAAACTGCTTCGTGCTTCGAACATACCGCAGGCACAGTCTGTTCCGGTGATTGCTGTCACTGCCCGCAGTGACATGCAGCGTGAGGAATTTACGGTGCATGGATTTGCCGGATGCCTGCATAAACCGTTTACCGTCAGTGAATTGCTACATGAATTGAATATGGAGGACAAAGGGATGGAGGTTACGGAAGTTTCGGAAACTTCGGCTTGCCCGGGGTATAAATTCTCTTCGCTCACTGCTTTTTCGGTCGATGACCCCGAGGCGGCAAAGTCCATTCTGGAAAGTTTTGTGGCTGAAACCCGCCTCAATGCGGAGCGTTTGCAGAAGGCTGTGGAGAATGAGGATGTGGACGAGATGGCTGCTGTCTCCCACAAAATGATTCCCCTCTTTACTTTAATTGGAGCAGCGGAACTGGTTGCATTGCTGAAACTGTTGGAAACTTCTCATGGAGTGCCTTTTACCGGAGAGTTGAAAGAACACGCCCTTGCCGCCCTCGTTTTGATAGAGGATGTCATTACTCAGGCAACAGCTTTCCCGTAATGGGGGAACAGAGAAGAATACGTGATTTTTCTCTGTCGGGAACCAAATGTCGAAAGAAATTGTTTACTTTGTAGGACTTTTAAATACGATGAAAGATTGACGTTCCGATGAGAAGAAAATGGTTGAGAACAGCACTGTGGGTGTTGCTTACTCCTATTATACTGTTTATAATATTGATGATATTGCTTTATGTGCCTCCCGTACAGAATTTGATACGGAAGCAGGCTACGGCAATTGCATCAGGTGCTACGGGTATGGACATATCCGTGGAGCGGATTGACCTTCGCTTTCCTTTGAATTTGTTGGTCCGCGGTGTATTGGTGGTACAGCCTGCCGACAGTGCTGTTGATGTGCAGCATCCCGATACCTTGCTGAATCTTGGAAGTTTGAACGTACGGGTACAGGCATGGCCTTTACTCAAAGGGAAAGTGGAGGTGGATGACATTACCTTGAAACAAGTTGCTGTCAACTCCTCCAATTTAATGGAAGGTATGTGCATCAAAGGAGTACTGGGGCATTTCTTTTTCGAAAGCCATGGCATAGACCTTACAAAAGAAGATGCCATCCTCAATAATATAGAATTGAGCGATACCCATGTGCAGGTGATGCTTGCAGATACCACTGAGACTCCCAAAGACACTACTGACACTGCGTTAAACTGGAAAGTCACACTCCATACTCTGAAGTTGAAGAACGTCTCGGTCGATTTACAGATGCCATTGGACTCCATGGGGCTGAAAGCCCATATAGGAGATGCTGAGATTGCGGACGCTGCTGCCGACCTGAAACACCAGTTCTATGGCTGGAGAAAATTCCTGCTGACTGGAACTTCTGTCAATTATGATACCGGTGGCCCGGGGAGTGCGATAGGCTTCGACCCCTCGCACATTGCTCTTCGCGACATTCGCCTGGGCATTGATTCTGTGATGTACTACGGCAGAGATATGAATGCCGTTATCCGGGAATTTTCCATGTATGAGCGTTCCGGTTTGAGTGTAACTTCCCTGACCGGGCGGTTGTTTGCCGATTCTACCGTTATCCGTATCCCTTCTTTGAAGTTGCTGACACCTCATAGTGAGATGAACCTTACGGCACAGACTTACTGGGAACTGATAAATATACCTACCACCGGCCGTCTGACAGCCCGTTTCAATGCCCATATCGGCAAACAGGATGTACTGCTTTTTGCCGGTGGCTTGCCGGAAGCTTTCAAGGAAGCCTATCCGTTCCGTCCGTTGGTGATTCATGCAGGTACGGAAGGAAACCTGAAGCAGATGCAGATTTCCCGTTTTACGGCTGAGCTGCCCGGAGCCTTTTCGTTGAGTGGGGGAGGAGAATTCTGGAGCTTGACCGACAGTGTGAAACGTAATGGAAGCATGGACTTCGAAATGCATACGCAGAACTTGAACTTCCTGACCGGACTAGCTGACATTGCTCCCGATGGCTCCATCATTGTGCCGGACAGTATGCACCTTGCGGCACGTCTCGGTATGGAGGGGGCGCAGTGCACTGCCGCCCTGAAACTGAAGGAGAAGGAAGGCGCCTTGAATTTGGACGCCGCCTATAATCTTGCTACGGAAGCCTACCATGCCGACCTTGCCATCAACAACTTGCAGGTGCATCACTTCCTGCCCAAGGACTCTATCTATACTCTTACGGCAAAGATGTCCGCTAAGGGGCAAGGGGTGGATGTGGCATCACGAAAAACTGTGGCCGCTTTGAATGCCTCCTTGGAAAAACTACAGTATGGCCATTGGGACATTTCCGGTGTAGATGTGCATGCCGGACTCAAGTCATCCGTTGCTACCGTCCGTCTTGCCAGCGATAATGTCCTTCTCAAGATGCAGGGAAATGCGGATATGCGTCTTGACCGCAGCTATCTGGATGGCGCTTTGGATTTAAATGTGGAAGAGGTGAATCTGCATAAGCTGGGTTTGGTGCCCCGACCATTGAAACACCCGTTTGCCTTTACAATGGGAGCGGAGGCACGTCATGATTCTCTCAAGTTGAGGCTTGATGCCGGTGACTTGAATCTGCGTTTCCGCGCTCACAGCACGTTGAAGAAGTTGATGGAACAGTCGGATAAATTTGTCTCTATCCTGACAAAGCAGATTGATGAACGGCGTTTGGACCATGCCGCTTTGCGCCAAGTCCTTCCTTCAGCGGGCATGCATCTGGAAGCCGGTAACCAGAATCCCGTCAGCTATTTCCTGGCTGCAAAGGGTATTTCCTATAATGATTTCAAACTGAGCTTCGGATTTACTCCGCAAGTCGGCATCAATGGACGTACAGCTGTTCACGGATTGCGCATGGACTCCTTGCAGCTCGATACGATATTTTTTACAGTGAAGCAGGATACTGCCCGCATGAAGTTGCAAGGTGGTGTCATAAACGGTCCCAAGAACCCGCAGTTTGTGTTCCGTAGCACACTGACGGGTGAAGTCCGTAATGAAGATGCGGAACTGACTGTGGATTATGTGAATGGAAAAGGGCAGACCGGTGTTCTATTCGGTATTAATGCCCGTCCGTTGACCGAAGGACACGGTCGCGGTAATGGTGTGCTGCTGAACCTTATTCCTGCCGAGCCGATTATCGCTTTCCGTAAATTCCACTTTGCGGACAATAGTAACTGGATTTATCTGCATAAGAATATGCGCGTCTATGCCAATATTGATATGGACAGCGACGATGGTCTGTGTTTCCGTATGCAATCCGACAAGAATGATACCCTTTCCTTGCAGAATATAAACGTAGAACTGAGCCGATTGCGCCTGGATGAACTTACGGAGGTACTTCCTTATATGCCCCGGCTTACGGGATTGTTCTCCGCCGAAGCAAATTATATACAGACTGCCACTTCCCTGCAGGTGTCCGCCGAAGCCAATGTAGAGAAACTGACCTACGAACGCCAACCGGTTGGAGATATCGGCTTGGGGGCTACCTGGTTGCCGGGCGACAAGAATACGCACTATTTGAATACCTATTTTACACATGATAACGAAGAAGTGATGACCGCCGACGGTATCTTGACGCAGAAAAACGGAAAGGATACTCTGGAAGTGTCCACCCGTTTCGAGCATTTCCCATTGAAGATGGCCAATGCATTCATCCCTGACCAAATGGTGGCCTTTACCGGAGATATTGATGGAGGGCTTTATATTTACGGTTCGCTGGACAAGCCTCAGATGCATGGTGATATTGTTTTGGACAGTGTGTCTGTCTATGCACGCCAGGCGGGAGCACGTGACTCGGTCGACAACCGTCCTGTACAGATTAAGGACAATCAGTTGATAGTTGATAAGGTTGCCATTTATACCACCAGCAAGAATCCGTTTACGATTGACGGTAAGGTTGATTTCCGGAATATGGAGCGTCCTACTGCCAACCTCAATCTGCTGGCAGAGAACTATACGTTGCTGGATGCACCGCGTACTCGCGAAAGTCTGGTGTATGGAAAGGTGTTCGTCGACTTGCATGCCACGGTGAAGGGGCCGCTTGACGGGCTCACGATGCGTGGAAACATGAATTTGCTGGGCAATACCAACGTAACCTACGTGTTGACCGATTCCCCTTTAACGGTGGAAGACCGTCTCAGCGGGCTGGTTACCTTTACCTCGTTCACCGATACGACGTCGGTAAAAGCGGATGAGGTTCCTGCCATGTCTTTGGGAGGATTGGAAATGTATATGTCCGTCCATATTGACGATGCTGTCCGTCTTCGTGCTGACTTGAGTCCCGACCGCAGCAAATACATCGAACTGGAAGGTGGCGGTGATTTGAATATGCAGTATACTCCCCAAGGGGATATGAGCCTTACCGGACGCTATACCCTTTCGGGTGGCGTCATGAAATATTCGCTGCCTATCATCCCGTTGAAGGAGTTCCAGTTCAATCCCGGCAGTTATGTGGATTGGCGGGGGAATATTATGAATCCTACGCTGAGCCTAAAGGCTACGGAACGTATGCGTGCTTCTGTGGCCGATGGTGACGGGGACGGTTCGCGCATGGTGAACTTCGATGTTTCCATTTCCATCAAGAACAGGCTTGACGCTCCCGATTTGATATTCGATATTTCGGCGCCCGAAGATGCCGCAGTAGAGAATGAGCTGCAGGCAATGGGTGCAGAAGAGCGTAGCAAGCAGGCCATTGCCATGCTTGCCACGGGTATTTACCTGAACAGTGGTGCCAAAGGAGGAGGTTTGTCAATGGGAGCCGCCTTGAACTCAGTGCTTCAGAGCCAGATAAACTCCTTGGCGGGAGGTATAAAAGGGGCCAATATCAGTGTAGGTGTGGAAGACCGTACCTCTGCTGAAACGGGTGACACGCAGAAAGACTTCAGTTTTCGTTATTCCCAGCGTTTCTTCAACGACCGCGTACAGATAGTCATCGGTGGAAAAGTGTCCACCGGGGCCAATGCCACGAACGATGCGGAATCATTCATTGACAATATATCGCTGGAATACCGTCTTGATGCGTCGGGTACTCGATATGTCCGTGTATTCCATAATAAAAACTACGAAAGCATACTCGACGGTGAGATAACCGAAACGGGTGTCGGCCTTGTGCTGCGCCGGAAGATGGACCGATTGAGTGAACTCTTCATCTTTAGGAAGAAAAAGATAAAACCGGAGGCTGAAAATAGCGATATGAAAAAGTAGGAATGTGATATGAAACGACTGATATTATATATTGCAGGATTGATATTTCTGGCAGGTTGCTCCACCACGAAGCACTTGCCCGAGGGGGAGATACTCTATACCGGCCAAAAGCCGATGATTGTATTGAACCGCAGTGAAACGTCTGTTGGTGAGATTGCTATGGAAGAGGTGGAAGCCGCCCTTGCTACGGCACCGAACAATTCGTTGCTGGGAAGCTCTACTATCCGCTATCCCTTTCCTTTCGGACTGTGGATTTACAATGGTTTCCAGAAGTATGAGAAGGGATTCGGAAAGTGGATATTCAATAAATTTGCCGCCACTCCGGTGCTTATGTCTACGGTGAATCCCGATATACGCCAGAAGGCGGCGGTTAACTTGCTGCGCGATTATGGCTATTTCAACGGAAGCGTCAGCTACAAGACATTTATCGACCCGAAGGACTCGCTGAAGGCAAAGTTGCAATATACGGTGAACTTGCGTAACCCCTACTTTATAGATACGGTATATTATCGTGGTTTCAGCGAGCGGACCACTCGCATTATGGAGCTGGGACGCCGACGTTCCCTTATCAGTTCGGGAGAACAATTCAATGTGGCTGATTTGGATGGGGAGCGTACCCGTATCAGTACCCTGCTGCGTAATGTGGGCTGTTATTATTTCCGTCCCGACTACCTGACCTATCAGGCCGATACCATGATAGTTCCCAATGGGCATGTCCAGATGCGCTTGATTCCCGTTCCCGGTATGCCAAAGGTAGCCGAGAAGCAGTTCCGTGTGGGGCGTAAATCCGTCTATCTTCTTGGAAAGCAGGGGCAGGAACCCAATGACAGCATGGATTACAAAGGCTTGACCATACATTACTACAACAAACCTCCGGTACGTCCCAACATGCTTTACCGTTGGTTGAACTATCAAGGTTATCGGCGGAAACGTCAGATACAGGCCAGCGCAGGTATTGCCCGCCAGCGTTCTATGCAGAGTTTGTATAGTTTGTACCGTCAGACCCGTATTCAGGAGCGTCTGGCAAGCGTCGGTATTTTCCGTTATGCGGAGATGCAGTATATACCGCGTGATACGGCGTTTGTGTCTGATACATTGGATGTGAGGGTCATTGCCGCGCTCGATAAACCCTACGATGCGGAGTTGGATTTTAATGTCACCATGAAGAGCAATAACCAGACGGGACCGGGTGCCGCTTTTACGGTGACGAAGAACAATGTCTTCGGTGGCGGTGAAAGCTGGAATGTGAATTTGAACGGTTCGTACGAATGGCAGACGGGCAAGGCAAGTTCTTCCTTGATGAACAGTTATGAACTGGGTATCTCCACTTCGCTTATCTTTCCGCGCGTGGTGTTTCCTAGGATGGGCGACCGTGAGTATGACTTCCCGGCTACAACGACTTTCCGTTTATATGCCGACCAGATGAACCGTGCCAAGTATTATAAGCTGTTGGCTTTTGGCGGTAATGTCACTTATGACTTCCAGCCCAAATCGACTTCCAGGCACAGTATAACTCCTTTCCGGTTGACATTCAATGTACTGCGCAATCCTACTGCCGCTTTCGATACGTTGCGTGCCGAGAATCCGGCACTCTACGTTAGTTTGCGCGACCAGTTCATTCCTGCCATGGAGTACACCTATACTTATGACAACGCTTCCGTGCGCGGCAAGCGTAACCCCATCTGGTGGCAGACCACCGTTGCGTCGGCCGGTAACCTGACTTCTGCCGTCTACCGTATTTTCGGCAAGCCGTTCAGTGAGGAAGGAAAGAAGCTTTTCGGGGTACCTTTTGCACAGTTCTTGAAGCTGAACTCGGAATTCAGGTACCATTACCGGATAGACAAGAACCAGATGATAGCCTCGCGTATTGCCGGAGGGGTGATATGGTCGTATGGCAACGCTACGACCGCACCTTATACGGAACAGTTCTATATCGGCGGTGCCAACAGTGTGCGCGCCTTTTCTGCACGCAGTATAGGTCCGGGCGGCTATCCTCCCGAGACGGATAGGAAATATACCTATATCAACCACGTGGGTGATATTCGCATAGAAGCCAATATCGAGTATCGCTTCCGTATGATTGCCGACTTGCATGGAGCGGTGTTTCTGGATGCCGGCAATGTATGGCTGATGCGTAAGGACGAAAATCGCCCGAACGGTGAGTTCACCTTGAAGAATTTCCCGAAACAGATTGCTTTGGGTACGGGATTCGGCTTACGCTATGACCTGGACTTCCTTGTTTTCCGTCTGGATTTGGGTATCGGGCTTCACGACCCGTATGATACCGGAAAGTCGGGATATTACAATATTCCTAAGTTCAAGGATAGTATGGCACTGCATTTTGCCATCGGTTATCCGTTCTAAATGTACGTTTTTGAACGGATAGTGGTAAAGAATGAACTAAAACTCCCTTCTGTCAGCCATAAATTTTTGTACATTTGCAACCGTTATCAACTGTGATACACTAACCTTTTTAAATAATAACTAATATGAAACCAACTTTATTCTTATTGGCAGCCGGTATGGGCAGCCGTTATGGTGGCTTGAAACAATTGGACGGATTGGGACCGAATGGCGAAACTATCATGGATTATTCTATTTACGATGCCATCAATGCCGGTTTTGGCAAGCTCGTTTTCGTAATCCGTAAAGATTTTGAACAGGACTTCCGCGACAAGATTATTTCCAAATACGAAGGCCATATTCCCTGCGAACTGGTATTCCAGTCCATAGATGACCTTCCTGAAGGCTTCACCTGCCCCGAAGGCCGTACCAAACCTTGGGGAACCAACCATGCTGTAATGATGGGTGCCGATGTAATAAAGGAACCGTTTGCTGTTATCAATTGCGACGATTTCTACGGTCGTGACTCCTTCCAGGTAATGGGCAAATTCCTTGCAGCCCTTCCCGAAGGCTCCAAAAACGTATATTCCATGGTAGGCTTCCGCATCGGCAATACGTTGAGCGAGAGCGGTACCGTATCCCGTGGATTGTGTGGAACGGATGCGAACAACCTGCTGACTTCCGTAGTGGAACGTACCAAGATTCAGCGCATGGACGGTGAGGTGAAGTACATCGACGATAACGGTGAATGGACTGCCACTCCCGAGACGACTCCGGTCAGCATGAACTTCTGGGGTTTCACTCCCGATTATTTTGCTTACAGTGCAGAGTTTTTCAAGAGTTTCTTGAGCGACCCGAAGAATATGGAGAACCTGAAAAGCGAATTCTTCATCCCGCTGATGGTAGATAAGCTGATTAACGATGGCACTGCTACCTGCGAAGTGCTTGATACAACCAGCAAGTGGTTCGGTGTGACTTATCCCGAAGACCGTCAGAGTGTAGTCGACAAGATTCAGGCTTTGGTGGATGCGGGCGAGTATCCTGCGAAGCTGTTCTGAGTTTGTTAACCAAAGGCAGATACCCGTTGGGGCTTATTCTCTGATTATAATCGGACAATAGATTCGCATGCCTCCGCTACTGCCGGATGGTGGGTGACGAAGATACATGTTTTGCCTGCGCAGTCTCTGCGCAGGTTTTTTATTAACAGCCGTTCCGTGTCGGGGTCGAGGGCAGAAGTGGCTTCATCTAAAAGAAGAATGTTTCCGGGGCGTAGCAGAGCGCGGGCAATGGCGATGCGTTGGGCTTGTCCTTCACTGAGTCCACCACCTCGTTCGCTGAGTGGGGAGTCTACGCCGTCGGGAAGGTGGAAGACGAAGTCGGCGGTGGCGGTTTGCAGGGCTTGATATATGGCTTCTTGAGAAGCTTGTGGGTTTCCCATCAGCAGGTTGTCACGGATAGTTCCGCTGAAAAGGGTATTGCCTTGCGGGACATATACGAAGTTCTTGCGGGTTTGCGGAGAGACGGTATGACTGGTTTCAAGTGGATGTTTGGCGGGTATCAAGAGTATCTGTCCCTCTTGTGGCGTTGCCAGTGCCAACAATAGCCGGATGAGCGTTGTCTTTCCTTTTCCTGTTTCTCCGACTATAGCTATGCAGCTACCGGCGGGGAAACGGCAGGAGAAGCGGCTGAATACCGGACGGTCATCGGGAGTGTAGCGAAAAGTCACGTCTTTCAGTTCCAGTTCCGGGGTAGAGGCGAGGAATATGCTGTCACCATCCGCTTCTGCCGGCAGTCTTTCCAATTCCAATAGCCGGTCTATGGCGGTAAGGGCATTGACTACGGAAGGTATCAGGCGTGAGAGGTCGAACACGGGACGCTGGACTTTTCCTACCAATTGCAAAAAGGCGGTCATCGTTCCGAAGGTGATACAGCCTGCGCTGAGGTGAACGGCTCCCCAAAGAAAAGCCGTGAGGTATCCGCCGGAAAAGGCAAGGGCCACTAACATGTGGGCAGAAAGCGAGAAACGGGTACGTCCCATGACTTGGCTGTGGAGCATGTCTTGCAAGTCATCGAGTTTGTCCAGATGCCGTTCGCCTTGTTCCAATGTTTTAATCACTATGCGATGTTGCAGGCTCTCTTGTATGACGGACTGGATGCGACCGTCACTGTTCCGAATATCATGTGTATAGCGTTTCATTCGTCGCATATAGAAACGGCTGCCTGATAGAAAGACGGGCAGGATGGCAACAATCAGCCATGGCAGTGAAGGGTCTAAAAAGTAGAAGAATAGAAAGGCTGCCAGCAGTTGTATACTCGTGACGATGAATGCCGGGACAGAAGAGGTGAGCAATGTGACGATGGCGGTGGTGTCTTGTTCTACCCGGTTCACTACGTCTCCGGTATGGAAACGCTCCAATTCGTTCCAGCGGCTTTGCAGTAAGCGCGAGAAGAGGCGGTGGCGAAGGGCGTTGCCCGTCTCTATCTGCATACGGGTACTTATCCAAGTGTCAGCAGCTCCGCACAGTAATTGGGCAGTCAGCAGGACAACGGTGAGAACGGCGATATGCGTCAGGTTGGCGTCTGGAATTCCGGTAGCGGTGGCTATCACCCGTTTGGTTGCATAGATAAAGGCTAGGGCAAAGGCCACGCCCAGAATGCCGGTGAGGCAACTTAGCAGGATACGTCCGCGTTGTTCGGCAGATACCTCTCGAATATACCTAAGTTTTTCACGTCTGTCCTTTTTCACTTTTTTGTCCTTCTGTTGCTTTTTCATTCCTTTTATTTTCCGGGTTCTTTTATTTCTTTGTCCTTGCTTTCTTGTCTTTTACTCCTTTTGATCGGTTTATTTGTATAGCTATCGTTCCCCCTATCAGAGTCACGGGATACCAGAGTGCTTCGTACGGTGCAAATTGACGCAGTTCGTTGCAGCGTCGGGTGGCGCGGCAGAAGGTGTACCACTTTCCTGCCCAATATCCTTTGGGGCGTGGCTTGATGCGGTTATCATGTTGCCCGAAGTTACCGGTAGACAGGATGTCTTCCAATAATTGTTCTCCTATCTGCTTGGTGCCTTCCAAGGGGAAAGGAAGCCGGTTGGCGGGCAATCCCAGTCGGGTGACGGCAATGTAGCCGAATGCTTGTGCGGCATGCAATAGTCCGAGGTCCTGCAACTGGCGAAGCAGGGTGGTGGCATCTATTTCTTTGTGGCGATTGGCAAGCAGACAAGTCCAGTCGCATAGCTGGCGCAGGCCGATTCCGCTGTTCAGGAAATGTACAAAGGCATGCAGGAAGATATAAAGTGCATTGAAGGTGGCCGGAGGTATGGCGATACTGACGGCCTTCGAGTCCTCTTTCCCGGTTTCGGAGAATAGGGCATAGTCTGTTTCCTGCGGGTACCATTTTCTGATAATCTGCTGATAGTACTGGTTGGCAAGCGGACTGTTCAGCCGGAGGATGATGCGGTGGTTCTCGATGTGTACTCCTTTCAAACTGTAGCTAGCATGCTTGTCGGACGCTTCTCCCTCGACTATGGCGCCTTGTTGCAGCAGGAGGCGATTGGCTATGGGTTGCCCTTGTTTTCCTAAATAGATGTCGATGTCTCCGCATTGCCGGTGCAAGGGAGTGCGGTAGTTGGTGCCGATGCCTTGCCCTTTCAGCAGTACGGGATGCAGCCCGGCTTCCCGGTAAAGGGTATTGAGTTCGGGCAGAAGCTGGTTGAGGCGTTTGTTGGCTTGTTCTATCTGTGCAGTCCGGGCAGCCCATTTCAGATAGAGGACGCGTGGAGGGCGCAGTTCGGCCGGCAGACTGCTTATGCCGTCAAAAGTCAGTGCAAGCAGGGCTTGTGAGTTTGCCATGCGGTACACGGTTTCCCAGTCGTCCGGCGAGACCGACCGGAAGAGTTGTCGGTCTGCCGGAGTGCCCCACAGGCCGGAGCGTACCAATGAAAAGAAAGCGTGTTGCATATCCGTCCTTATTCTATGATTCCTTCGCGGTCAAGGGAGTCGATAAACTTCTGCGCATCGCGACGGGCCGATTCGTTATCTACATCATAGCGGCTGGTCAGGGCTTCTGTCACGCTGTCTGTATCGAACTCTTTGTTTTCTATCTCTTGCCAAAGCATGGCGGAAGTTTGGTTCAGGCTGATGACTTTGCTGAAGTCCACGTTCGACGAGCCGTCTTGCATGATGATGTAGTCATCGCCTATCCGGTGCAGGATAAATCCTTGTTTGATTTTCATGGTTATTTTGTTTTATATTCTTCTGAACAGGGCGAGCAGCCAGCGGCGAGCGGGGTTTAGCTTCATCCACCAGTAGGAGTAGAGCTTCCAGACTTTGCCGTCGGCGGTGTACCGTTTGTCTTTTCGCATGGCTTCGGTCATGACGCCCATTACCCGTCCGATGTCGGTTTCTTCGGTCTGGGCGAGGTTGCCGTCGCCTTGCAGGATGAGTATGTCTCCGTTCCGACGGATGATGCGGTGAAAGACGATGCGTTCCGTCAGGTCGCGTGCCAGTACGGTGACGCCCGGTTGCAGCTGTTCTGTGGTGAAATCGCCCAGTGTCACCCGGTCACGGCGGTCCACTAAGAAAGGATTCATGCTGTTGCCCCGCACGGTGATGGTTACTGTATGTCCCTCTTTGATGAGACGCGCCACTTCGGGAAGCAATATCTCGTTGGGAATGCTTTTCTTCATCGGCTGTTCAGTTCATCATTCATAACTTATCCTTCTACCGTCTTTCTGCAAAGTTCCGTCGCTTCACGGTCGGGCAGGCATTTCAGATGATAGACGGGTGCCAGCGTGGCAAGTTCCGTCACAGTGGCGACAATGGCGTTATAGATTTCCTTGTTCTGCTTCAGGCAAGAGCAGGAGGGGAGGAGGGTGGCGAAAGCATGTGCTGCTCTCTCTTGCTCTATTTCATTCTGCGGTGCTTGTTCCAAGCGGACGAAGGCGCCTACGGTCATGGATTCTTTCCGATAGCAAGGTGTCTTTCCGCTCCACGGAGAACCGAAAACAGTGGCTTGCTTGCCGAGGCTGTCCACATGTACTATCGGATTGTCATCGTTCAGTAGATGGCAGTCCGAGAACTGTTGCAGCCAGAGCCCGGTGTGCGTACTTTTGCCCGTGCCGCTTTTCCCTAAGAAGAGGTAGCCTTTGCCTGTTTCAGTAGCGACAACCGAGGCATGCATCAGCAGTGTATGGTGGCGGGCGGCATTGAAGGCATAGAGCATCATCAAGAAGTTGTTCAGTACGAAGTTCGTTTCGTTTTCCGGAGCCGGTGTTTCTGTCCTGCAGGCCGGTAGGTGGATGAAGCATTGCCTGAAGTTATCGTTGCACTCCATCCAATAGTTTTTCCCGCTTTTCCGTGGGGTGATGGATACAAGGTGTGAGCTGTGGGGCAAAGGGCGAATGATGCAATCGGCATCTTCCCAGTTGAAACATATATCATCGGGAGTTTTCGCTATGGTTCGTTTTGTCGTTGTTTCGTCATCGTCTATCTCTGTTTCAAAGATTACTTTTTGCGTCGTGTCTATTGTCGTGATGAACGGAATCAGTGAAGGCAGCGCCTTGAATATATTGAAGTCGGAAGGTTTCACCATGCGAAAGGTGTGCGGTCCTACTTGATAATCCAATATCTGTATTCTCATATGTTTTGATTGTTAGTTGTTATTCATGATACTTTGGGCTACTCAGAAAAATAATGAATGTTTGTGTGAATGAGGAAGATTTGAGAGATTTTTCAACTGTCTTGTTGTCATTCTTTAGACGCGGAGGACGCAGATCTATAAAAGAAAATCCGCTGTCCGCCGCATCTAAAAGATAGTAATAAGGCGATTCCGATATCTCTTCGTTTGGTTTACGAGGATATATTGCTTCCTTTCTTAGAATTTGGCTTATCGGTTCTCCTGACTTGTTTGGCCAACAATATATTCTTTCCTCCCATCACCGACTTTGTGGGCTGCTGTATATACACTGCCGTCACGGGTAACCTCGTAGCCTGTTACCAAATAGGACTCATTGTCGTCCATATTCGGATTTGCCGGGTTGAAATTGATGAACGTTCCACCGGACACCTGGATGCTGGCAGTGTTCTTGTCTGTATTCTTTAAGTTCAGTACCCAGTATCTGCCATCCGTGTCGTTGTTGGGTGTACCATATTTGCCGGATTCAAATGTTCCTCCATAGATATTGATTTTCCCATTCTCTCTTGCATAAATCAGGTCTATCTGGGTGTTCAGTTTCTGGGTGTTATAGTAAGAACCGCCATGAATATTTACTGTCCCGTATCCTCGGGCTTCAATTACCATGCGATAACCATCGTCTTTCGCTGTAGCAGATGCATCGCACTTCACATTGCCGTTGCCTGAAATGTTTAGTGTTCCGTTCTGTACAGTAAAGATTTGTGTGAAAGGAGTGGCATCAGCTGTTTCTGAGGAATTGATGATGTCGTGGCCATTCAGGTTTAAGTTTGCCGTTGCGTTTGCAGCATTCAATATGTAGCCTGTGGCAAGCTCCGTCTTGGCGATGTTGATATTTGAGAGAAGTTTTATATCCACAGTTGCGTTGGTTGCCATGTACTTCAGTACGCTTGGGTCGGAGAATGTACCTCCGGAAACAGAGATGATACTTTGGGCATTTTCGGTTCCCACGGATGCATCTACCTTTAAGTCACCGTTGAAAGTACCGCTTGTGATATTCAGCTTCATAAGTTCGGTATTTCCTGCACTCTTGGAAATTTCCACTTTTCCATTGATGACGCTCGTACCGCTTACCGTAACCGTGACTCCAGCAGTGTACTTTGCATAGCCGCATACGTCGAATGCAAATTGATTCGCATTGCTTCCTGCGTTGATAGTGGTATTGTTGATGCTTATGTTGCCACAATTGTTGCTTACTACGTATTGGGCATTTGTGTCTTCTACTGTCATATTATCTAATGTCAGGTTGCAGTAGTTCTGAATCATGATTTTGTTGTTGTCACTCTTCAGCGTTCCGTTCTTGAAAGTAACGTTTGAACCTTCGAGTAATTGACAGCTGTTCGTTTCGGTGCCGGTGGAACCTACGGTCGGGTCAGCAAGTGTAAGAATCTTGCCGCCTAAGTCCATCGTCAAGGTTTGTCCGCTTGTGGTCTTGAATCCCGGGCAGGTCTTGTCGGCGGTCAACTTTATGTTCACATTTGCATTTGCCTTCATGTACTTCAGCGCGCTTGGGTCGGAGAATGTACCGCCGGTAACGTTGATGACCGGTGTATAAGTGGTGCCTTCTGTGATGAGTGACTTTGCTTCGGCAATCAGTGTACCGCCTTTGATGTTTACTGTGGCAATGCCATATGCTCCACTTACGTTGATGGCGGCGCAGTCCAGTCCTCCGGTACCGTCGCCCCAGTTGCCGGTGCTACCTGTGCCTTTACTGGTAATCAAGGCTGTACCTTCCACATTCAGAGTGCCTCGTTGGATGCATACACCTCCTGCGGCACCATAAACCTTGCCGCCACTGATGGTCGTTGTGCCGGATTGGGGCAGATAGACTGCATAGTCAGCAGTAGAAATGAGTTCTCCGTCTGTGATGTTGATGATGGAGTTCTGCGTCTTGTAATTGCCGTTGCCTGCCACTGCAAACCATCCGGCTTCTATCTTGCCGCCTGTCATGGTGAAGTCTCCACCGTCCGTCACTCCGACGCCATATTGGCCGTTACTGTCCGGAGTCTCTCTGACTGCACTGATGTTGCCGCTTTCCATGGTCATGGAGGCATCTTCACCGGCTATTTCAATCAGACTGCCATTATAAGAAGCCGCTGTATAATCCTGGCTGGCAACTATCTTGCCTTTCTTCTCGGTAGAGCTGTCCTTCAGTGTCATCTTGCCCAAGACGATGATTTTGCCTGTTGCGCTGTTGTCGGCAGTCAGTGTATATCCGTTCAAGTCAAGAACCACGGACTTTCCGGCGGGTACACTGACGCTTTGCCCTGTGATGTCGGCATCGGCGGACAATTTAAAATCTTCGCCGTTGGCGAAAGCGGTCTTTAGGACTGCCACGTCGGATTGAACTACAAATTTGCTGTCGATTGTTGCCGGAAGTGATGGTTCAGTTACTTTTATTATATAGATTGTGGTATTGCCGGCATCGTGTACCGATTGTTCTACCTTTCCATATATCTTCAAGTTACCGCCTTTTACAGTCAGCTTCTTTACGGTGACGCCTGCATTGATAATCAATGTCTGCTGGGCGGTAGTGGCAGTCACTTCATTGTAAGTGGCTTTATTGCCTACTGCTGCCAATGTAACGGTGGTGCTTGGCATGGTGATGGCTACAGAAGGAGCTTCTTGCTCTGCTGTGGTTTCCGGTACAGCCAAGGATACACTGTTGGTGGCAGTGGCGGCGGGAGCACTTACGCTGGTATTGGTCTTGTCGGTCAGCGTCAACGGAGCGGCAGTACTGGTCGTTGGGGCTGTATTGAACGTCAGGTTGATGTCCGAGTTCTGTAAAACCGGGATGGCGATGCCGTCGTTGCTGCCAGAAGTGGTATTGAAGCTGCCGCTGACTGCAATGTCGGTTACAGTTGCTGCTGTCGGTGCTTCTTGTGGGAGATTTTTTGAATCAGCTAAAGCTGTACTAAGCGCACTGGGGGTTGTAGCATCTACAACAACGCAATCCAAAGGAGGTACTACCAATATGTCTCTTCTCCCTAAGATTTTGTCATTAAGCGTCTTGGTAAAATATACCTTGTCGCTTCCATTCGTCAGTTGGGCAGTGATGGAACTATAAGTACCTGTGGGCAAAGGAATGTAGAAGTTGCGCGATTTTATATCGTTTGAAGCAGTGAAGGAGGCAGTGATTTCCTTGCTTCCATTGCTTGCTACCGTCAGTATCGGGTCTGCTGCGGTTAAGTCTACCGTACAAGTACCTGCAATGTTATTGGAGGCAATAATCTTGAAAGTAGTGGCCTCTGCCGGAATCTTGTTGATGGTCAGTTTTATCATGGCTGCCATGTGCTTGAAGGACAGAGCGCTCAGATTGTCGGGATTTGTCACCTTGGCATACATCGGGCCATTGCTGCTGCCGTTATAATTTGTAAGCGTGGCAGGTAGAGTCATGGTCAATGTATTGCCGCTTACGCTCATGTTTTGTTGGTAAGGATAGATGGAGAATACAGCCGTTTCTCCGCTTGGCTTGCTGCCGTTGAAAGTGGCGGAAGTTTGACCAGCACCGCTTGCATATTCTAATTTTGTATTGCTATAATTACTTTCTGCATTACTACAGAACAACCCTAGGGCATCGGTATCTTGCCATAGAATCTTGTATTCATCGTTTACGGTAGTACGGGTGTCGGTACCTGCGCCTTCAAACGTTGCGTTAACGGTGATGTTTCCTTTCCGCCCGCTGTTTTCAAATTCCTCTTGGCTGCAACTGAATGCGGTCAAGGCAGCAGTTGCCATGCAGGCAACTTGCATAAGGTTTCTTAATTTCATCATAATGAAGTCCCCCTTAGTTTTCTACGGTTAAGATGTCATTGATTAGGTCTTCCAAGTCGCTGCTGGATGCCGAATTGTAGCTATGGGTAGAGGTGCTGCCCGAATAGGAGCGCGTAATGGGATGGTAAGGTTCGCCGCTTGTTGCAATGACTCCTTCATTCTCCATTTTGATAACTTCGATAGACGGAGTGATGTATGCTTCTCTACCGTCTGGTGTGTTCTGTTTCATATACACAAATTATTTAAAGGTTAAACAATAAAAAAAACGTGAGTAACTATGTTTGTATATCCTTTATTCAGGCCTTCGCATTGCCCTTTCCCTGGATATACAACAGTCACTCACGTCGTTTGTGTATATACCATCCCCCTGATGGGAGAAAACCATATAAACATAGACGTGAGCATCCTTGTTGTTATCTTCAGGGAAATTTTCAAAGTTGCGAAGTTTGAATAAAGAAGATAATTTCAATAATGCTCTTACTAATATGTAAATAAACCCACTACGCTATAGCGGATTTGTGACAAAGATAATTGTTTTTTGTTTAAGTGTATCTATGTTTCTCTATTTTTTTGGGGAAAGGCTCACGTCTCTTTCATTTATAGGAGTTAGGAGAGTTATCACTTCTAACTCCCGATAACTCCTTCAAATATTTAGTAACTGTCTGCATTGTCTTTGAGGATGTTTTTCTGAGGAGCATAGCGGCTATGTGGCGAATAAAGAGGGGAAGACAGACCGAAAAGAAGCTGAATAAAATCTTTTTAAGCAAAATTAAAACAGAGATTTGATATACTTTAAACAGAACACCCTGCAAACTCCGGCTTACTCTGTCCGGCAGTTTGCAGGGTGTCTGCTTGGTTTTCTCGCGTGTACGTAGCTCCTTACGCCACGAACGGAAGTCGATGCCATAGCAATTTTTCATAATAAGACTTTCCATATTTTTGCAAATGTCCGTACTGCCTTTGGCTGAAACAATTTATATAAGTAATTGAAGTTTCGTAAGTGAGTATGCCTGCTGATAAATGGGAATTTATCGCACAGAGCGCGAAGCCTGCTCTCATAACCTATGGAGAGCACGAGTGAAAGCTTGTGGATTTTTATCTAAAACATAGGTATTCCTTTGCTCTTCTCCCTTTGTTTGTCTGCTGTGGCATAGGGAATTTATGACGCCTAACGGCCATGAACAACCCTGCTTTCGGCCATAAAGCGATCGCTTGACGACCGTAAGCAGAGTTGTTCATGGCCGTTAGGCGTCACTAACTCCAGAGCTATTGCGGATGAAGTACGTAGCCCGAACCTATTGCGCACAAGGCGCAAACGTATTATACAACGGTGTAAAAGACATTAGAGTGCATTATTCATAGTCGGCCTTTGACTCCCGATAACTCCTACTATGCCCCTACAGTCCAACTCCATATCTGTTGACTTCACAGTAAGGACAAGCCCGAAAATGCAGGAAAACCGAACCTGCCGATTCATGTAATCTGCATGCAGTATTATGGTAGGGGATAGCAGCTTACTGCAAAACTCATGCGTGTCAGGCAGGTGGAAGCAAATTTTGCTTCCACCTTTTCAGGTTGCTTCCACCGCAGGGCAAATGCCGATGGACAGGGGGATGCAGGAGGTGGGTGGAAGTGTGGAAGCAAAGTGATGGAAAATTAATTTGGCATTCACACAATAATAACCGTATATTTGTAGCATGGCTGTCTGCCTCCTCTTAAATTCAGATAAAGAGGAGGTAGACAAATGCTTGCTATGAGAAACACATAAATGGTTATAACCAAGTGATGAAACAATAAATAGCATGTTGCGGGTTGGATTGCGAAAATTGCGCCGCCCGTATAGCCACTGTCAATAATGACGATGAGCTGAGAGAGAAAACCGCCAAAGAGTGGAGTGTGCTGAACAATACGCCGGAAATTACGCCGGAAACCATCCATTGTATGGGGTGCCGTGCAGACGGGGTGAAGTTTGCCTATTGCAGCGATTATTGTGCTATCCGCAAATGTGTGTACGAAAAAGGTTTCAATACTTGCGGTGACTGTAAGGAACTGGAAACTTGCCAGGTGGTAGGTGCCGTTCTTCAGCATGCACCCGGTGCAAAGGAAAATCTTTATTAACCGTAAATTCTTTGATTAAATAAAATATTGCTTATCTTTGCAGTATGACAAAGACATTTAAATCGGATTTGGTTTTGTAAACAATCTGTGTTCCATGCACAGATTGTCCCTTTCGTTTACTTTCGGATAACTTCTTTCGAGAGTGTTTTTCTATTGTTATAATTCAAGTTTAATCCGCATATTATGCTGAAGGTGTTGTGATACTTTCCGTATATGCAAAATATAGTAAGAAAATGAGTAACGAAAATAAAACTATCCACGATTTCGAATTTAATTTAATCTGTGACTTTTTCTCCAATATGGAACGGCAAGGCCCTGGCAGTCCTGAAGTGACGTTGAAGGCATTGAGCTTTGTAGACGGTCTTACCGATGAATCCCTTATTGCCGATATCGGTTGTGGAACGGGTGGTCAGACAATGGTATTGGCTGGCCATGTTCCGGGACAGATTACCGGAATTGACCTTTTCCCCGGCTTTATTGACATCTTCAACCGTAATGCAAGGCAGTTGGGCTTGCAGGACAGAGTAAAAGGAATTGTCGGTTCAATGGATGCCCTCCCTTTCGGTGAGGAGGAGCTGGATATGATTTGGTGTGAAGGTGCTATCTATAACATCGGCTTTGAACGTGGCTTGAAGGAGTGGCGTAAATATCTGAAACCGGGAGGGTATATTGCCGTATCCGAGAGTTCATGGTTTACGGACGAACGTCCTGCGGAAATCAATGACTTCTGGATGGACGCCTATTCTGAAATGGATACACTTCCCAATCAGGTAGCCAAGTTGTACAAGGCGGGTTATCTCCCCGTTGCTACATTCATTCTGCCGGAGAATTGCTGGACAGAGCATTACTTTGCTTCAAAGGTTGCGGCCCAGGAGATTTTCCGTAAGAAATATGCCGGTAATAAAATTGCCGAAGAGTTCAGCTCACTCCAAATGATTGAGGATGAACTATACGGCAAATATAAGGAATTCTACGGTTATGTGTTTTTTATTGCTAAGAAGGTAGGTTGATGGCAGACTTCTCTTATTGAGGAATGCGGGTATTCTCATGGCAGAATATCCGCATTTTGTGTTTTGAGTGGATTTTATTGTTTTGAGGATGTACGGAACTTCTGAGGAGGTATTCCCGTATGACGTTTAAAGAATTTGTTGAAGAAGGCCGCATTATTAAAACCTAGACTCACGGCTATATCCTTTATCGGAGTGTTGGCGGTACAAAGTTGTGCTTTGGCATCCATGATGATAGTATTGTTGATGATTTCCATGGCTGTATATCCTGATTCCTTTTTGACAAGGCGGCAAAGAGCTGCCGGTCTCATATTCATTTTCAATGCATAATAGGACACTTGATGCTCCCGGACATAGTCTGTGTGTACCAATCGGATAAAAATGCGGTATTGGTTGAAATGCCTGCTGCCCGGAGTCTCTTTTATTCTAGGGCGTTCCGGACAGAGTTCGGATATACCTTGTAACAGATATGCCAGTAGAGTTTGCAATGAAACTAGACTTGAGGGGCTTTCTGTTCTTTGGTAGAGGTGTGACAAATAGGTCATGAACTCGGCATAAAGCTGGAAGTCCGTTTTCGATAGAGGAAAAATATAGTGTTTGCCTATAATGTGAAACTTATCCATCATGACCTTGCCGGCCCCTGAACTCTGGATAAGTTGTTGGGAAAATATGACGACATATATTTCAGCATCGTCTGACGTGTGTAGCAATTGTACGAAGGTCTCGGGAGGAATAACTAGGAGGGCGTTAGCTTCAACCCTGAATTGAGTATGGTTTATGATAGTTTTCAGAACTCCTTTGGTGCATAGAGCGAAGATACTGGCCTTGGTGTGGTATGGCTTTTACACTAGCGGATTCAGTTCATTGGTTGTGATATGATTGCAGGCAATGAACTCGTCATTTATATTGAATTCGGATATATTCATGTTGGAGATTTTAAGACGCAAAAATGGGGGATAATAATGTATAAATGACAGAGGTAACAGTTAAAATCAATATTACGCTCAACTTATCTCTGTTAAATAAGGTAAAGTTGTGAATAATAGAATATATACATATTAAAATGGAATATTGATTTATAAGGGTTTGTTTGTGGTATAAGCATTTTAACCCGAACTTTGCTTCTTGTATGATAAACCAATTCTGATGAATCCGAATGTTCCTCAAGAAGTACGTATAATAAATGCCATCTCCGAGCAGTTGTTCAACTCATGGCCCGTCAGCATTATTATGATTGATTTGGAAGATTGTATCTGGCGTCTGAATCAGCAGGTGATGAATGAACTCTAATTTAATGAGCATGTGATAGGGCGGCATATCACTGTCTTATTGTAAGTGGTATGTGATAAAAAGATTGTGTTGGTAGCCCTTTTGCTGCAACTTCGGGAGAGGGATGTACGGATTATTCCCTTGGATACCAATTGCTTTATACGTGAATTAAAGAGTGGTATCAGTTTTCTGATACAAGGTGCTATGGTGGGAATTCATGAAGATGGACAATTGGTGAGGATTGTACTCTATTTTAGGAATGTGTTGGAAGAACGGACACAGAAGCATTTGCTGAATATTGCGCTGAGTCGTACCCAGATATTTCAATGGTCTTTCGACATGGAACATAATCTGATGATTATAGAACCGCGTTATTTTGAATATTTGGGGATTCCTACGCGTGACTATACGCTGACGCCTGAGGAATTCGCATTTCTGATTCATCCGGACGACCGGAAGGGAGTGTTTGATGCTTTGGCTTTACAGTTGCGTGGTAATTTGTACGAACGCCCAGTGGAATACCGTCTACGGAGGGGAGACGGCAAGTGGGAGTGGTTTGAGGCGCAATCTACCTATGTGGGACAATTGACGGATTTGCCGTTCCGTATCATCGGTATTTGCATGAGTACGCAGAAATACAAGGATACGGAGAATAAATTGAACGAGGCTTTGCAGAAAGCGCAACGTAGCGATGAGTTGAAGAGCGTATTTCTTGCTAATATGAGCCACGAGATACGTACGCCACTAAATGCCATTGTGGGCTTCTCTACACTACTGGCTTGTGGGGATGCCGACTTGTCGCGGCAGGAGATTATGGAATTTACGTCTTTGATTGAAAAGAACAGCCAGTTGTTAATGGTGTTGATTTCAGATATTCTGGATTTGTCCAAGATAGAATCGAACACGATGGAATTCCATTTTGAGAAGGTTTCTTTAAATGGCATATTGGAAAGCATTTACAGTGCGCAGAAGATGAATCTTCGGAAAGGAGTGGAGCTACTGCTAGACCTTCCGGACCGGGCGGCAGTTATCTATACAGATCCTACGCGTTTGGGGCAAGTTGTCAACAATCTTATCAATAATGCGGTGAAGTTCACTGCTGAAGGACGCATAACCATAGGGTATAGGCTGAAGGACTTTGCTACATTGGAAGTCTTTGTGGAAGATACGGGAACTGGCATGTCGGAAGAAGTTCTGGCGCACATTTTTGAACGTTTCTATAAGGGAGATGCTTTTGTGCAGGGCACGGGATTGGGATTGGCCATTTGCAGGACTATCGTTGAAAGGTTTCATGGAAAAATAGAAGTGGCTTCAACTCTTGGCAAGGGGAGCCGCTTTGCAATTGTCCTTCCGCAGGAAATGCGGGAGTAGTGTTCTCTTTCTTGGATATTTGATGTAATTATGTGAGCGTATGATATTGTATAACGTTGAAAATCGCTACCTTTGCAGTCTTGAACGATAAATTCATTGACACTATGATATCTGTAGAAGGACTGAAGGTAGAATTTAATGCCACTCCTCTGTTCGAAGACGTCTCTTATGTTATCAATAAGAAAGACCGTATAGCTCTTGTCGGCAAGAATGGTGCCGGTAAGTCCACCATGCTCAAGATATTGGCTGGCATTCAGCAGCCCACTGCCGGCATTGTTGCCGTTCCTCGCGAATGTACTATCGGGTATTTGCCCCAAGTGATGATACTCAGTGACAAGCGCACCGTAATGCAGGAGGCTGAACTTGCCTTCGAGCATATTTTTGAGATGCAGGCGGGCATCGAACGCATGAATCGGCAACTTGCCGAACGTACCGATTACGACAGCGAGGATTACCAGAAACTGATTGACCGCTTCACTCACGAAAACGAACGTTTTCTGATGATGGGCGGCACCAACTACCGTGCCGAAATAGAGCGCACGCTCCAAGGGCTGGGCTTCAGCCGCGAGGACTTTGACCGCTCTACAAGCGAGTTTTCCGGTGGTTGGCGTATGCGTATAGAGCTTGCCAAGCTGTTGCTTCGCCGTCCGGATGTGTTGCTGCTCGACGAGCCTACCAACCACCTTGACATCGAGAGTATCCAGTGGTTGGAGAACTTCCTTTCCACCCGTGCCAATGCGGTGGTGCTTGTCAGCCACGACCGCGCCTTTTTGAACAATGTCACTACGCGTACCATCGAAATAACTTGTGGACGCATTTACGACTATAAAGTGAAATACGATGAGTTCGTGGTGCTTCGCAAGGAGCGCCGGGAGCAGCAACTACGTGCTTACGAGAATCAGCAGAAGCAGATACAAGATACGGAAGATTTCATCGAACGTTTCCGGTACAAAGCTACCAAGGCTGTGCAAGTGCAGAGCCGCATCAAGCAGCTCGAAAAGATAGAGCGCATCGAAGTGGATGAGGAAGACAACTCCTCTTTGCGCCTGAAGTTTGTTTGCAGTAGCCGTAGCGGTAATTATCCCGTTATCTGCGAGGATATGGAGAAATCCTACGGTGGGCACGTTGTTTTCCACGATGTGAATTTGACTATCAACCGAGGAGAGAAGGTTGCTTTTGTCGGTAAGAACGGCGAAGGTAAGTCTACGCTTGTAAAGTGTATTATGGGTGAGATTACGGATTATACCGGTAAGCTTACACTGGGACATAATGTGCAGATTGGATATTTTGCCCAGAACCAGGCACAGCTTTTGGATGAGAGCCTGACTGTATTCGATACGATTGACCGCGTGGCCGTAGGGGATATCCGCCTCAAAATCCGTGATATTCTAGGTGCTTTCATGTTCGGCGGTGAGGCTTCGGATAAAAAGGTGAAGGTGCTCAGCGGTGGAGAGCGTACCCGGCTTGCCATGATAAAACTGCTGTTGGAGCCGGTGAATTTCCTGATTCTCGACGAACCTACGAATCATCTTGACATGCGTTCCAAAGATGTGTTGAAGGAGGCTATCCGCGATTTTGACGGAACGGTGATAATAGTCAGCCATGACCGTGATTTTCTGGACGGACTTGCGACTAAAGTGTACGAGTTTGGTGGCGGACTGGTGCAGGAACATCTGGGAGGAATTTATGATTTCCTGCAAAAGAAGCGGATAGAGAGCCTGAATGAGTTACAGAAATCCCCTTCACTTTCCGCTTCGCCCACTGCCGGTAAGGCGGCATCGGGAAATGTTGGTGCAGAACCGGTTCAACCCTCGGCAGCCAAACTCTCTTATGAGGAGCAGAAGGAGCTTAATAAGAAGCTCAAGAAACTGGAACGTCGCGTTGCCGATTGTGAAGCGGAGATAGAGCAGACGGAGGCTGCCATTGCCATTCTTGAGGCCAGGATGGCCACACCGGAAGGTGCTTCGGACATGTCGCTTTATGAGCAGCACCAAAAACTGAAAGAGCAGCTTGACCGCGTGATGGAAGAGTGGGACGCGGCTACTGTAGAGTTGGAGAATCACTAACTATTATATTTTATATGTTTATGAAAGCAAATCATTTGTTACCCATTGCAGCATTCTGTCTGATGACGGCTTCCTGCAACACCGGCAAGCAGCAGGCTGAACTTACAGCAGGCATCCAGCTCGCCAATCTTGACACAACGGCTCTACCCGGAACTGACTTTTACCAATACGCATGTGGCGGTTGGATGAAGAACAATCCGATTCCTGCTGAATACTCACAGTACGGTTCTTTCACTATCCTTGCAGAAAACAACCGCAAGCAGATTCAAGGACTTATTGAAGAACTTGCCGCTACCCAGCACGAAGCCGGCAGCGTGGCACAAAAAATCGGTGACTTGTACAAAATCGTAATGGACAGCGTGAAGCTGAACAAAGATGGTGTAGCTCCCATCAAGGCTGAACTCGACCAGCTGGCTGCTTTGAAGGACAAGAAAGAGCTTTATGCCTTGCTGGGCGATATGCAGAAGAAAGGTATCATCGCCTACAACGTGCTGTATGTTGGCGCTGACGAAATGAACAGTAGCATGAATGCCGTACAGACCTATCAGACCGGGCTGAGCATGGGCGAACGTGAATACTATCTGGAAAATGATGAGGCTACTGCCAAAATTCGTGATGCTTTCCGTACACATGTACAGAAGATGTACCAGTTGGCTGGTTTCGACGAGGCTACTGCCAAGAAAGGTATGGAGGTGGTGATGGATGTGGAAACACGTCTTGCCAAGGCTTTCCGCTCTCGTACGGAGTTGCGTGACCCGCATGCCAATTATAACAAAATGAGCATGGAAGAGTTGAAGAAGAATTATCCTACTTTCGATTGGGATGCTTATTTGTCTGCCATGGGCTTGAAGGATGTGAAGGAAATCATCGTAGGCCAGCCCGCTTCACTGAAAGCTGCTGCCGATATTCTGGATACGCTGCCCATTGAACAGCAGAGCCTTTATCTGCAATGGAAATTGATTGATTCTGCCGCAAGCTTGCTGAACGATGCTATGGCAGAACAGAACTTCGACTTCTACAGCCGCACCATGAGCGGTACACAAGAGATGCAGCCCCGCTGGAAGAGAGCGGTAAGCACTGTAAGCAGCGCGCTGGGCGAAGCTGTAGGTCAGATGTACGTGGAGAAATATTTCCCTGCTGCTGCCAAGGAGCGTATGGTGACTTTGGTGAAGAACTTGCAGGAAAGCCTGGGCGAACGTATCCAGAATCTTGCTTGGATGGGTGATTCCACTAAGGTGAAAGCTCTGGAGAAACTGGCTACCTTCCATGTGAAGATTGGTTATCCCGACACTTGGAAAGACTACTCCACACTGGAAATCAAAAACGACTCTTACTGGGCAAACATGGAACGTGCCAACGAGTGGAGCCATGCCGAAATGATAGCCAAGGCCGGCAAGCCGGTGGATAAGGACGAATGGCTGATGACTCCGCAGACCGTCAACGCTTACTATAACCCGACTACGAACGAAATCTGTTTCCCCGCCGGTATCCTGCAATATCCTTTCTTCGATATGAATGCGGATGACGCCTTTAACTACGGTGCCATCGGTGTGGTAATCGGTCATGAAATGACTCACGGATTCGATGACCAGGGCCGCCAGTACGACAAGGACGGTAACCTGAAAGACTGGTGGACTGCTGAAGATGCCAAGAACTTTGACGAGCGTGCTCAGGTGATGGTAAACTTCTTTGATAGCATCGAGGTTGCTCCGGGCGTATATGCCAACGGACGCATGACATTGGGTGAGAATATTGCCGACCACGGTGGTCTGCAGGTTTCTTATCAGGCATTCAAGAAAGCTACGGCTGCCAAGCCGCTGCCGGTGCTGGATGGTCTTACTCCCGAACAACGTTTCTTCCTGGCATACGCAGGTGTATGGGCCAATGATATCCGTCCCGAAGAAGTGCTGAACCGCACAAAAAGTGATGTGCACTCATTGGGCGAATGGCGCGTAAACGGTGCATTGCCGCAAATCGGTGCTTGGTATGAGGCATTCAACGTGACAGAAAAAGACCCGATGTTCTTGCCGGTAGAAAAACGTGTATCTATTTGGTAAACCAACAAAATAACCTTTAAAAAAAGGCGGCAGACTGGAAACAGATGCCGCCTTTTTTAATTATACCTAATTTATTGTGTATGAATGTATGTATGAATAAACAAAATTTGTAACTTTGCACATCAAATACTAATATACGCATACTTTAATACGCAAATCCATGTCTGAAACAAAAAGAATCAAAACAGCTCTGGTATCTGTTTACCATAAGGAAGGTTTGGACGAAATCATTACCAAACTGCATGAAGAAGGTGTAGAGTTCCTCTCAACCGGTGGAACCCGTCAGTTTATAGAATCCCTGGGTTATCCCTGCAAGGCAGTGGAAGACCTCACTACATACCCTTCCATCCTGGGCGGACGCGTGAAGACTTTGCATCCGAAGGTTTTTGGAGGTATCCTTTGCCGCCGCGGATTGGAGCAAGACATGCAACAGATTGAAAAATATGAAATCCCCGAAATAGACCTCGTCATCGTTGACCTCTATCCGTTTGAGGCTACCGTTGCCAGTGGTGCCGAAGAACCTGCCATCATCGAAAAGATTGACATAGGTGGTATCTCCTTGATTCGTGCCGCAGCCAAGAACTACAACGACGTGGTTATCATCGCTTCGCAAGCACAATATCAGCCGTTCCGCGACATGCTGATGGAACATGGTGCCACTACTACCATCGAAGAGCGCCGTTGGTTTGCCAAAGAGGCGTTCGGAGTGTCTTCACACTATGATTCTGCCATCTTCAACTATTTCGATGGCGAGGAAGGTTCCGCTTTCCGTTGCTCTGCCAACAGCCAGAAGACTTTACGCTATGGCGAGAATCCGCATCAGAAAGGTTATTTCTATGGCAATATTGATGCTATGTTCGACCAGATTCACGGTAAGGAAATCTCTTATAACAACCTGCTCGACATCAATGCTGCCGTTGACTTGATTGACGAATTCAAGGATACGACTTTCGCTATCCTGAAACATAACAATGCTTGTGGACTGGCTTCACGTCCCACTGTGCTCGAAGCATGGAACGATGCGCTTGCCGGTGACCCGGTATCCGCTTTTGGTGGTGTGCTCATCACGAATGCCGTGGTTGACAAGGCTGCTGCCGAAGAAATCAATAAAATTTTCTTTGAGGTGATTATCGCTCCCGATTATGATGTGGATGCGTTGGAAATCCTCGGTCAGAAGAAGAACCGTATTATCCTGGTCCGCAAGCCGGCAGCTCTGCCTAAGAAGCAGTTCCGTTCTTTGCTGAATGGCGTATTGGTTCAGGACCGCGACCTTAAGGTGGAAACTCCTGAAGAATTGAAGACTGTAACTACGAAGGCTCCCACTGCACAGGAAATCGAGGACATGCTCTTTGCAAACAAGATTGTGAAGAACAGTAAGTCGAATGCCATTGTGTTGGCAAAAGGAAAGCAGTTGTTGGCAAGCGGTGTAGGCCAGACCAGCCGTGTAGATGCTTTGAAGCAGGCTATCGAGAAAGCCAAGAACTTCGGTTTCGACTTGAATGGCGCTGTAATGGCAAGTGACGCATTCTTCCCCTTCCCCGACTGCGTGGAAATTGCCGGCAATGAAGGCGTAACAGCCGTCATCCAGCCGGGTGGAAGCATCAAGGATGAACTCTCGTTTGAATATTGCAACGAGCATGGCATTGCCATGGTAACTACTGGGTTCCGTCACTTTAAACACTAATTCGGATTTACGATTTGACGATTTACGATTTACGATTGAAGTTACATCGTAAGTCTGAATCTCAAATTGTAAACAAGAGGAATATCAATCGTAAATCGTAAATAGTTAAATCGTAAATATTAATGGGATTATTCTCCTTTACACAAGAAATAGCGATGGACCTTGGCACAGCCAATACCATCATCACCACGAATGGCAAGATTGTGGTGGATGAGCCTTCGGTGGTGGCTTTGGACCGTCGTACCGATAAGATGATTGCCGTGGGTGACAAGGCAAAGATGATGCACGAAAAGACCCACGAAAACATACGTACCATCCGTCCGTTGCGCGATGGTGTGATTGCCGACTTCTATGCCTGCGAGCAGATGATACGTGGACTTATCAAGATGGTGAACAACCGTAACCGTCTTTTCTCTCCGTCACTCCGCATGGTGATTGGTGTTCCTTCGGGCAGTACCGAAGTGGAGCTGCGTGCCGTGCGCGACTCTGCCGAGCATGCCGGCGGGCGCGACGTTTATTTGATTTTCGAGCCGATGGCTGCTGCCATCGGTATCGGTATCGATGTAGAGGCTCCCGAAGGCAACATGATTGTTGACATAGGTGGTGGTTCTACGGAAATTGCCGTTATCTCTTTGGGAGGTATCGTAAGTAACAACTCCATCCGCATTGCCGGTGACGACCTGACTGCCGATATTCAGGAATACATGAGCCGCCAGCACAACGTGAAGGTCAGCGAGCGTATGGCTGAGCGTATTAAGATTAATGTGGGTGCTGCCTTGACGGAACTCGGTGAGGATGCTCCTGAAGACTATATCGTTCATGGTCCGAACCGCATCACGGCATTGCCCATGGAAGTGCCGGTATGCTATCAGGAAGTGGCGCATTGCTTGGAGAAGTCTATCTCTAAGATTGAGACAGCCATCTTGAGCGCATTGGAAAATACGCCTCCCGAATTGTATGCCGACATCGTTCACAACGGTATCTATCTTGCCGGTGGCGGTGCATTGCTTCGTGGACTGGATAAGCGTCTGACTGATAAAATAAACATACCGTTCCACATTGCGGAAGACCCCTTGCATGCCGTTGCCAAAGGTACGGGCGTGGCATTGAAGAACGTTGACCGCTTCTCATTCTTGATGCGGTAATGCGGAATTTATTAAACTTTCTCATTAAATATAATTACTGGTTCCTCTTTCTTCTGTTAGAGGTTGCCAGTTTTATTTTATTATTTCGCTTCAACCATTACCAGCAGAGTGTGTATTTCACCTCTGCCAATGGCGTGGCGGGGAAGGTTTATGAAATATCGGGTGGCATCACTTCTTATTTCCATCTGAAGACGGCCAATGAGGACCTGCTCGACCGTAATATGTGGTTGGAGCAGCGGCTTTCCTTTCTGGAAAATGTATTGAAAGAAAAAGGACTGGACTCCGCCAGACTGTACAGCATGGAACGGCTTGCTCCTACGGAGTATCAGATATTTAAGGCGAATGTCATAAAGAACAGCTTGAACAAGGCTGACAATTATATCACTTTAGACCGTGGAACAACGGAAGGTATCCGTCCCGAGATGGGAGTTGTGGATGCCAATGGCGTGGTGGGTATTGTGTATAAAACCTCTCCTCATTATTCATTGGTCATTCCGTTGCTGAACAGTAAGTCAAGCATCAGCTGTAAGATTGTAGGCAGTGATTATTTCGGTTATCTGAAGTGGGAGGGAGGTGACTCCCGTTTTGCCTATCTGAAGGATTTGCCCCGGCATGCCGAATTCAATCTGGGAGATACAGTAGTGACCAGCGGCTATTCCACCGTGTTTCCCGAAGGTGTCATGGTGGGGACAGTGGATGACATGTCTGACTCGCACGACGGACTTTCGTATCTGTTGAAGATAAAGCTGGCTACGGACTTTGGAAAGGTGAGCAATGTGCGCGTCATTTCCCGCAACGGGCAGGATGAACAAAAGGCATTGGAATCGAGGGCGGACGAGAAGTGACTAAGAAATTAGGGATTAGGGGTTAAGGATTAGGGATTAATCATCTTTATATCTTATAACTTATACACTCAATAACTTGTAACTCGTAACTTATAACTCATTAGCGTTGTTAATTAATTATCTGCATAAAATAGGATGGTTCATAGGCTTGGTACTGTTGCAGGTGCTGATATTGAACAATGTGCATATTGCAGGATATGCCACTCCATTTCTGTATATCTACTTGATACTGAAGTTTGAGTCGGACACTCCCCGCAATGCGTTGATGTTGTGGGCATTCTTTTTAGGGCTGGCTGTCGACGTCTTTTCCGACACACCGGGGATGAACGCTGCCGCTACGGTGTTGCTGGCTTTCTTGCGCCCCACTTTCCTGCGGCTGTTCGTGCCTCGTGACACGCTGGATACACTGGTTCCGGCCATCCGTACAATGGGGATTCTTCCTTTCCTGAAATATCTGGTTGTGAGTGTGCTGATACATCACGGCTTGTTGCTTACCCTCGAATTCTTCTCTTTTGCCCATATTGGTACGCTGTTGTTGAGAATTGCGGCAAGTACCCTGCTTACTGTGACCTGCATTATGGCTGTTGAGGGAATAAGAAAGAAAGGATAAAGGGATTAAGGATTAGGAATTGATGAAAGACTATACACTGGAAAAGCGGAAATATGTAATTGGAGCGGCGGCTATTGTCATCGTTCTTATTTACGTGTTCCGGCTGTTCGACCTGCAAATCATGACTGATGACTACAAGAAGAACGCGGACAGTAACGCTTTTCTGAACAAGATACAATATCCATCACGGGGGGCTATCTATGACCGTAACGGTAAGTAGCTCGTGCTTAACCAGCCTTTCTATGATATTACGTTTGTGCCTCGGGAGGTGACGCAGCTGGATACACTCGACCTTTGCAGTGCCTTGAACATTACCCGTGAGCAGTTTGACAAACGGATGAAGGACGTCAAGAACCGCTGGATGAACCCCGGTTATTCCAAATACACCCATCAGGTGTTCATGACGCAGCTTTCTGCCGAAGAGTGCGGTGTGTTTCAGGAGAAGCTGTTCAAATTTCCAGGTTTCTATATTCAGCGGCGTACTATCCGCCAATATACCTATAACTCTGCCGGCCATTTGCTGGGAGACATCGGCGAAGTGTCCAAGAAAGACATTGAGAACGATGACTATTATATTCGCGGAGACTATATAGGCAAGCAAGGCATCGAGAAATCCTATGAAAAGTATCTGCGTGGAGAGAAGGGGGTGGAGATTCTGCTTCGTGACGCTCACGGGCGTATCCAGGGACACTACATGGACGGACAGTTGGACCGTTCCTCCGTACCCGGCAAGAACCTGACGTTGGGCATCGACATTGACCTTCAGATGTTGGGAGAACGACTGCTTCAACACAAAATCGGTGCCATTGTGGCCATCGAACCGGCTACGGGTGAGATTCTGTGCATGGTTTCCTCGCCTACCTTTGACCCTCATCTGATGATAGGGCGCCAGCGGGGAAAGAACCACCGCCTGTTGCAGATGGACAAGCGGAAGCCTTTGTTGAACCGTGCCATCATGGGAGCTTATCCGCCGGGCTCCACCTTCAAGACGGCGCAGGCACTGACTTTCCTTCAGGAAGAGATTATCCACGAAGATTATCCGACTTTCCCTTGTGCGCATGGTTTCAATCATAAAGGCCTTCATGTGGGATGTCACGGACATGGTTCGCCTCTGTCGCTGATTCCTGCCATCGCTACCTCTTGTAATTCCTATTTCTGTTGGGGATTGTATCGCATGTTCGGTGATAAAAAATACGGTTCGCCGCAGAATGCCATTACCGTATGGAAAGACCACATGGTATCGCAGGGCTTCGGCTATCGGCTCGGTACCGACCTCCCCGGCGAACAGCGTGGACTGATACCGAATGCAAAGTTCTACGACAAGCCCTATCGGGGTTCGTGGAATGGTCTGACGGTGATTAGTATCTCCATCGGGCAGGGAGAGATTCTCGCCACCCCGTTGCAGATAGCCAATCTGGGTGCCACCATTGCCAACCGGGGGCATTTCATTACTCCGCACATCGTGAAGGAGATAGAAGACAATGAACTGGACAGCATCTATCGCAATCCCCGTTATCCCACCATCGACCGCGAATATTATGAAATGGTGGTGAAAGGCATGCGTGCCGCTGTAGACGGAAGTACGGGTAGCGCCACTTGCCGCATGGCGGGAGCCATCCTGCCGGGTGTGGAGGTCTGCGGAAAGACGGGCACGGCACAGAACCGCGGCAAGGACCATTCTGTCTTTATGGGCTTTGCCCCGATGGACAACCCTAAGATAGCCATTGCCGTCTATGTGGAGAACGGTGGTTTCGGTGCCACGTATGGCGTACCTATCGGTGCCATGATGATGGACCAGTATCTGCATGGAAAGTTGTCGCCCGAGAATGAGATACGGGCGGAAGAATTCAGTAACCGGGTGATACTTTACGGAGATGAGGAGAGATGATGATGAGGGGTTAGGGATGAACGGTGAGTGACTTCAATAGTAAATAGTAAATCGTAAAATCGTAAATAAATTGGTGACAAGGAGAGATAGCATATGGAAATCATTGGACTGGGTGACGATTGTCGTTTACCTGCTGCTGATTGTATTCGGCTGGTTCAGTGTCTGTGGGGCGAGTTATGATTATGGTGACCGTGACTTTCTGGACTTCTCTACGCGTGCCGGCAAGCAGTTTGTCTGGATTATATGTTCCTTCGGGCTGGGGTTTGTGCTGCTGATGCTGGACGATTCCCTCTATGACATGTTCTCCTACCTTATATATATAGGGCTGATGCTGTTGCTGATTGTCACGATATTCATTGCGCCCGACACAAAAGGGTCGCGGTCGTGGCTCATCCTGGGGCCGGTCAGTTTGCAGCCGGCGGAGTTTGCCAAGTTTGCCTCGGCGCTGGCACTTGCCAAGTATATGAGCGCCTACTCGTGTACGATGAAGAACTGGAAAAGCTCTCTTATGCTGGCTTTCCTGATTCTCTTCCCCATGTTGCTGATGATCCTGCAGCGGGAGCCGGGTTCGGCATTGGCGTACTCTGCATTTTTCCTGATGCTTTATCGGGAGGGAATGCCGGGCGTGGTGCTGTTCTCGGGTATATGTGCAGTGGTCTACTTCGTGGTGGGTATCCGTTTTGATGCGGTGATGATTGCCGATACGCCGACGCCTATCGGAGAATTTGCCGTGCTGCTGATGGTACTGCTTTTTGCCGGAGGCATGGTATGGGTTTATAAAAAACGTTGGGAACCCACGCGGAATATTATCGGCGGTTCGCTGGGAGTGCTGCTCGTGGCTTATCTGATTTCGGAATACGTGGTACCCTTCAACTTGGTGTGGGTGCAGTGGGGGCTTTGTGCACTTGTTGTCGGGTATCTTGTCTTTCTTTCTTTAAGCGAGCGCCATTTATCTTATTTTCTGATTGGGCTGTTTGCTTTGGGTTCGATAGGTTTCCTCTACTCCAGCGACTACTTCTTCAATAAAGTGCTGGAGCACCATCAACAGATACGTATCAAGGTGGTGCTCGGTATGGAAGAGGACCTTGCTGGTGCCGGCTATAACGTGAACCAGTCGAAGATAGCCATCGGTTCCGGGGGGCTGACCGGCAAAGGTTTCTTGAACGGTACGCAGACAAAGCTGAAGTATGTGCCGGAGCAAGATACGGACTTCATTTTTTGCACCGTGGGTGAGGAGGAAGGATTCGTAGGGTCTACGGCTGTACTGTTACTGTTCCTTATTCTTATTTTACGGCTGATTGCCGTGGCCGAGCGGCAGCAATCTCCCTTTGGCCGGGTGTATGGTTACTCTGTGCTTAGTATATTCTTGTTCCATCTATTCATCAATATAGGCATGGTGCTGGGACTGACCCCCGTCATCGGTATCCCGTTGCCTTTCTTCAGTTACGGAGGTTCTTCTCTTTGGGGATTCACAATCCTGCTGTTTATTTTCCTGCGGATTGATGCGGGACGTAATCGCCGAATTTAGTTATGACCGTTTCCTTGTGGGACATACGAATGGACTTGATTATCATTACATTGCATTTACACATTGTTGACATCGTAATGTAAAGGCTGTTACACCGCATTGTAACGTCCTTTACGCTGTATCGTAACGACTTTTACGCTATATTGTAACGCCCTTTACATGCTGGTGTAACGGTCGTTACATCCTGGCGTAAAAGACGTAACGCTATGAGGTAAGAGGGCAAGTTATGATACCCCGCCCGTTTCCGCTTCAAGGAGACGTGAGTGGGAGACTGAGATGGTTGTTAGAAGAAGGTGATAAAGAACAATAGGGAGTTCCTATCTCTTCAGTTTGATGCCGATGTCATTGATTCCTTGCAGCCTTTCGTCCGGTAGCGTATAGGCCACTTTAAAGAGGTAGGTGCCGGGTTTGCCGATTTGAACGCTTCCTGCGGAGACGGCAGTCTGATAGAGACCTCCCCAGCCGTCACCTTTCCAGATTCCTTCTTTGTCCGCGAGGATTAGCTGTATGGTGGCCGTGGGTGACGGAATGGAATCTGCGATGGTGTAGCAGATGGATAGAGGTAGATTCTGATAGGGGTAGTTGCTTCGGTTACGAACTTCCAAAGACAGTTTGTAGTAGGTCAGTGAGTCGGTGACCTTCACGTCGAAAGAGAGCGTGTCTTCGCGCAGCCAGCCTTCGGTGGGAAGGGATTGGAAGGAATGGTATACAGTCTGTTTGTCGCAAGCGCTCAGCAGGCTTGCGACAAACAGTAGTATGATACCTTTCAGGCAGAGATTCCTATTCTTGAGCCGGTTTGTCATTTTGGGCAGGTCTTTCACCTTGAGGTTTGGGCTTATTGTTACGGGGCGGACGACGGTTGTTATTGTTCCGTTGTTGACGTTCGCCTTGTTGCTGTTCACCTTGTTTGGGTGCTTGCCGGTCTTGTTTCTGTCTCGGTTGCCGGTCTTGCCTGGATTGTTCTCTCTGGTTGTTGGATTGCGGAGCACCCTGCTGCTCACCTCCTTGCGGACGACCGTTTCCACTCTTTTTCTTTCTCTTGTTACGGCTGTTGTTGCTGTTCTCGCCACCGTTGCCGTCACTGCCACTCTTGCCTTTCCGGCTGCGGTCAAAGCGGGTGAGGCTCTCTTGTTCCAGCAAGTCCCCCGGCTTGTAGGGTTCGGATCGATGTGCTTCTTCTATCAGGCTGTCGGGCTTGATGCCACGTCTGTTCAAACCGATAATCTCGAAGGCGCGTCTGCCGCTGATGGTCACTAGGTTGGCGGGGATGTTCTTGTCGCTCGAGTAGGTTATCTGGTTGCTCAGAATGTCGGCTTTGAAGAAGAAGAACTCACCGTCTTTGGTCTCTAAGGTAATCTCGCGTGAGGGCAGGCGTTTCTGTGCTTCCACGTAGCAGTCTACTTCGTAGTTGAGGCAGCACTTCAGTTTGGCGCATTGTCCGGCAAGCTTCTGCGGATTCAGTGAAATGTCCTGGAAGCGCGCCGCGCTGGTGGATACCGATACGAAGGAGGTCATCCAGGTGGCGCAGCACAGCTCGCGTCCGCAGGGACCGATACCGCCGATGCGTCCGGCTTCCTGGCGGGCACCAATCTGTTTCATCTCGATACGCACGCGAAAAGCGTCGGCAAGTACCTTGATGAGCTGGCGGAAGTCCACCCGTTCGTCGGCTATGTAGTAGAAGATGGCCTTGTTGCCGTCTCCCTGATATTCCACGTCTCCAATCTTCATGTTGAGGTTGAGGTCCAGGGCTATCTGACGCGAGCGTATCATGGTGGAGTGTTCACGGGCTTTTGCCTCGTTGTACTTCTCCATATCCACAGGCTTCGCCTTGCGGTAAATGCGTTTGATGTCTGCCTCAGACTTGATATTGGCTTTCTTCATTTGCAGCGGCACGAGACGTCCGGTCAGGGTCACCACACCGATATCATGTCCGGGGGTGGCTTCTACGGCTACGATGTCGCCTTTCTCCAGGGGTATCTTGTTGCTGTTGCGGAAATATCCCTTGCGGGTATTCTTGAACTGAACCTCTACCAGCTCGCTTTCATCGGCATTGCCCGGTATGTCGGCCAGCCAGTCGTAGGTGTTCAGTTGCTTGTCCTGCCTGCCGCAACTCTTGCAGCAGAGACCTCCGCTTCCGTTATGTAGTTTAAATTCCATCATCTATTTATTTACTATTTGACTATTTACGATTTGATACTTTGCATTTCATTATTTTGCCACTTTTCATTGTTTCAATAAAACAATCATTTTGAGAGAGAAGTCGAAAAACACCATGCGGGCGTTTACGTTCTGCTCGATGTGGCGTTGCGCTTCACTTAGTTCGTCCATGATACCCATGACGTTCCGTTCGTTGACAAAGGGGGCGAAACGGGTGGCGAAGTTCTGTTCGGGCAGCGTCATGTAGTTCATCTCCTTGCGGTGCAGGTTGTAGATGAAGTTCTCGCGGGTCATGCGCTGGCAGTAGTCCAGGAAGTTCTTCTGCCGTTCGCGTCCCATGGCAGCAAGCTGCTCGCTCCATTGTTTCATTTCCCGTATCTTGCGCTGGTAGGAGAGTCGCATCAGGCTGACAAAGAGGTTGAAGAACAGTTCGTTCTCTTCGTTCAGATGGATGGTCTCCAATACTTTGATGAAGTCTCCGTTTGCCAGGTGGGCTATCGTCTCGCTGTCGCGGGGCTGCACTCCGTACTTCTGCTGCAGGGCTTCGGCTATGTCGGCTTCTTCAATCTTAGGAATGTTGAAGCGCTGCGTGCGGCTGAGGATGGTGGGCAGTATCATTTCCGGAGCTTCGGAGATGAGGAGGAATATCGTTTTCTCGGGTGGCTCTTCCAGCAGTTTCAGCAGCTTGTTGGCGCATACTTCATGCAGCTTTTCGGGTAGCCATACGATGGTGACTTTGTAACCTCCTTCACTGGATTTCAGACTCAGCTTGCGGGTTATCTCGTCGCTTTCTTTGGCATAGATAATAGCTTGTCCGTTTTCGGCATCCATCTCGTTCAGCCAGTGGTTCAGCCCGAAGTAGGGGCTGTTCAGCAACAGGTGCCGCCAGTTGGCGATATAGTCGTCGCAGACTTCCTTTTTCCCTTTGGCGCTCTTGACGATAGGGTATACGAAGTGTACGTCCGGGTGCACCAGCTTATTCCATTTTACGCAGGAGGGACAAGTACCGCAGGCATCGGTTTCCGTCCGGTTGGGACAGCAGATGTAGCGGGCATAGGCAAGTGCCAATGGGAGTTTTCCTACTCCGGCAGGGCCACAGAAGAGTTGTGCGTGGGGGATACGTCCTTCCTGCACTTCTTGTATCAGCCTTTGCTTGGCTGCCTCTTGGCCTATTATGTCCTTGAAACTGAACACGGGTTAATTAGTTATAAGTTATTACTTGTGACACTGCCTATTGTCAATTGTCAACTGTTGATTGTCCATTGTTTAGTAGATTTGTTTGGCTACTTCCTTGATGCTGTCTGTAGCTCCTACCGAGTAGAAGTGGAGGCTTGGGACGCCATGGGCTATCAGCTCTTTGCACTGCTGCACGCACCATTCGATACCCACTTGCTGAGCTTCCGCATCGGTGTTGCACTTCAGAACCTCTTGGGTCAGTTCCTCGGGCAAATCTACTTTGAACGTCTTGGGTATCATGCTGAGTTGTGACAACTTCTTGAAGGGCTTGATGCCCGGGATAATCGGGATGGTGACACCGGCTTGACGGGCACGTTCCACGAAGTCGAAATATTTCCGGTTGTCGTAGAAGAGCTGGGTCACGGCATACTCTGCACCCATTTCCATTTTCTTCTTTAGCCAGTAGATGTCTGTATCCATGTTGGGGGCTTCTTCATGCTTTTCCGGATAGCACGCCACACCGTATGAAAACGGGGTATTGGTAACTTTCATCTCGGAGCCGTCCACAAAAATACCTTTATTGAAGTTGTTGATTTGCTCTTGTAGTTCGACGGCGTGGTGGTAACCGTTGCCCACGGGGATAAAAGAGGATTCGTGCTTTGCCTTGTCGCCACGAAGCACCAGCAGGTCGGTGATGCCGAGGAATTGCAGGTCGAGCAGCACGTACTCCGTCTCTTCGCGGGTGAAGCCGCTGCAAAGGATGTGCGGCACCATGGTGATGTTGTACTTGTTCTGGATGGCAGCAGCTACGGCTACGGTGCCGGGGCGGCGGCGCAGGCGGTTTCGCTGGAACAATCCGTTGCCGAGGTCTTTGTACACGTACTCGCTGCGGTGCGTGGTGATGTTGATGTATTTGGGGTCGAATTCCCGTAACGTATCTATGGTTTGATACAGCTTTTCGATGCCCGTACCTTTCAGTGGTGGCAATATTTCAAAGGAAAAAGCTGTTTTTTCGTTACTGTTTATCAGGTCGATTACTCTCATTTCTCTTTCGTTATCTTTGTCCGATTGGCAAAAATCTTGCACATTGGGAACAAAAATACAAAAAAGAAATGAGAAATGCCGAAATTGCCGGCTATTCTTTTATACAGCGGATGGAAAGAGCTTTATAGTAGGGCTTACCGGTGACATGGGCAGTGCTTGATACAAACTCGTCGCTTTCGCCGAGAAAATAAATGGTGCTTTCCGAAAGGGTATGCTTTGTATGATCCCAACTCCAAAAGGCGGTCATTTTATTGGGGCTGTTGTGTCCTTTGTTGTACCACATTCCTACCGGGAAAGCATTGAACCGGGTATGGTTGTTGACGGGGGCAACTTCACCGGATACCATTGCCTGCCATTCTCCTGCTTTTAGTATGGAGGCATCGTTGCCGGTGTAGTTTTTCAGCTGTTCCCAGTCTGCATCCGATGGAATTTTCCAGCCCTCGGGAGCCAGCTCTCCTGCCAGTATGGATTCTCCATTGTAAAAATAAATGTCATATTTGTCCGGCTTGTAATATCCGGCTTTGTCTGTTCCCAAGTCACTCTGTTTTTTCAAGGGAGCTCCGTCACGGTAGGTGGTGGCATGGAGCTCTTTACCCATCCAGTATTGGGCTCCAATCTTGACATTGGGGTATTCGGTAGACACTCCTTTTCTGATGTCTCGAAGGGTGTAGCATGCCACATTCACTTTGATGGCGTTTTCCGGTTTATCCAGAAGTAGCTTATGGGTATTGTCTATATAGAGCTTGTCTATGCCGGTATATTCCCCTTTAGTGTAGGTAAATCCATAGTCGTCTGTATTCCAGCTTATTCTTCCTCCGCAGATGGTGTCTTTACGGTCTGCAAGCTGTAGGTTGACTCCATTGCTCAGGGCGGTCTTTTCATGTTCGCCTATGGGATAGGCTATTACGGCTCTGGAAGTCAATGACGCTG